>OJGX01000967.1_pt1 | contig 12545 bp, 9 predicted proteins | sample 1594661 | NCBI WGS metagenome assembly OJGX01 (sample SAMN05416839, study PRJEB24817) | seawater metagenome | isolation source: Sea water | place: Canada:Atlantic | collected 2013-07 | reverse complement strand
TGGGCTGGGATGGCGACCTGACGGCCGAAGAGCGGGCCAGCATTGATGCCGTTGCAGGCCCCGAAACCAACTGGAAAACCGACCTGTCTGGCGGCATTCAGCGTGTTGCGATCAAGCACGAATGTGCGCCCTTTGGTAACGCCAAGGCCCGTGCCATCGTCTGGAACTTCCCGGACCCCGTGCCGCTTCATCGCGAACCACTCTATACCAACCGCCGAGACCTGGTGAAGGACTACCCGACCTACGAGGACAAGACCTTCTGGCGCGTCCCGACCCTGTACGAGTCCATCCAGAAGAAGGACTTCAGCAAGGACTTCCCCATCATTCTGACCTCTGGGCGACTGGTGGAATACGAGGGTGGTGGTGACGAGACCCGGTCCAACCCCTGGCTGGCGGAATTGCAGCAGGACATGTTCATTGAAGTGAATCCGCGTGACGCGAACAACATGAACATTCGTGACGGCAAGGATGTCTGGGTGTCTGGCCCGGAAGGTGCACGCATCAAAGTCAAGGCCATGGTGACCGAACGGGTCGGCGAGGGCGTCGCCTTCATGCCGTTCCACTTCGGCGGACACCTGGAGGGCAAGGATCTGAGGGACAAGTATCCGAAAGGCTCCGACCCCTACGTATTGGGTGAATCCACCAACACAGTTCAAACATACGGGTATGACTCGGTCACGCAGATGCAAGAGACCAAGTGCACCCTGTGTTCGATTATGCCGGCATAACAAGAGGTGTAGATCATGGCCATTGAAGGACAAGCAAGAGCGAAATTCCTTTGCGATGCCGAACGCTGCATCGAGTGTAATGCCTGCGTAACGGCCTGCAAGAATGAGCATGAAGTTCCCTGGGGCATCAATCGTCGACGCGTGGTGACCATTGAAGATGGCAAGCCCGGTGAGCGTTCGATCTCGGTAGCCTGCATGCACTGTTCAGACGCGCCCTGTATGGCCGTCTGCCCCGTGGACTGCTTCTACCAGACCGAAGACGGTGTGGTTTTGCACTCCAAGGATCTGTGTATTGGTTGTGGGTATTGCTTCTACGCTTGCCCATTCGGCGCACCGCAGTTCCCGCAAGCGGGCAATTTTGGTAGCCGGGGCAAGATGGACAAATGCACGTTCTGTGCAGGCGGTCCGGAAGAAGACAACTCCACGGCCGAGTTCTCCAAGTACGGTCGCAACCGTATTGCGGAGGGCAAGCTGCCGATCTGTGCGGAAATGTGCTCGACCAAAGCCTTGTTGGCCGGTGACGGCAACGAGGTGGCGGACATCTACCGCCAGCGTGTGGTGAACCGTGGTTTTGGTTCAGGCGCCTGGGGATGGGGCACGGCCTACGAGAAGAAGGGCGCGTAAGCCCATTGGATGTTTCCGGGGCCTTGGGCCCCGGCATTCGTTAAGGCAACGGATTCTTTTTGTTCATTCCGCTGGAGTGCTTTCATGGACTGTAAACTATTCGGTGCCGCCGTTTTGGTGCTGGCGACATTGGTCTTCAATCCTGTGTGGGCGCAGGACGTTCCCGAGTCTGACCAGATGTCTACCGGGGGAGGCCAAACCCTCGAAGACATCATGGCCCGCCAGGAAAGGCTGAAAGCTGACGGGGAATCCCGTTCCAAAGAAACAGGTAATCCCGCCAGTGCGGCACCGATCAACGAGCCACTGGGAACCCGTGGCGGGCGCTCCGATGCTGATGCCTGGCGAGGCATTCGCTACGACAACATCGACCTTGAAACCCAGGTTCGCAACCCGGCGGCCGATGTTCTGATCCAGGACGGAGGCGTGCGCTGGTACCAGTTGCGTGAAGGACCAGTCATCACCTACGGCGGCGGTGCCATTCTGGGCTTCATCGCATTGCTGGTGGTGTTCTACCTCATTCGCGGCAGGATCAAAATCGAAGGCGGCCCTGCGGGCACCACAATTGAACGGTTCAAAGCCGTCGAGCGGTTCGGCCATTGGCTGTTGGCAGGCTCATTTATCGCCCTGGGCCTGACGGGGCTGATCACCCTGATGGGGCGTAGCTTCCTGATCCCGGTCATGGGGGCCGACGCCTTTGCCACCCTCGCTGCCGGCTCCAAGTGGGTCCACAATAACGTTGCATGGGCGTTCATGCTGGGGCTGGTGATGACGTTTGTCATGTGGGTGGCCCATAACATTCCCAATAAGCTGGACTGGCAATGGCTCAAAGCCGGCGGTGGTATCTTCACCAAGAGCCATCCGTCAGCGAAGAAGTTCAACGCAGGTCAGAAGATCATTTTCTGGACCGTGATGGTGCTGGGCGTTTCAGTGTCTCTTTCCGGGCTGTCGCTGCTGTTCCCGTTTCAGATGCCCATGTTTGCCGATACCTTCGGCATCATGAACAGTGTTCTGGGAACCAGCTTCCAGACCGATCTGGCGCCACACGAAGAAATGCAGTACGCCAACCTCTGGCACTCGATTGTCGCGTTCGTGATGATGCTCGCCATTATCGCCCACATCTATATTGGCTCGGTTGGTATGGAAGGCGCGTTCGATGCCATGGGTAACGGGCAGGTTGATGTGGAGTGGGCGCGACAGCACCACGATCTGTGGGTGGCAGAGGTTGAAGCCAAACAGGGCAAAGGAGGGTCATCGTGAAGGTTATGATTTCGGCATTTGTCGCGGCCCTGGTGATTGCTTTTGCCGCCCCGGTCGTTCTTGACCAGTTCGGGTGGTCCTCAGCCACGCAAACCAGCAGTGAGAGCGTGCGGCTTGACTGAACAGTCCCAACTAAATGAAACAGAGGTTTACCAAATCGATGCCATCGGTTTGGTATGCCCCCTGCCCGTTCTGCGGTTTAAAAAGCGCACCCAGGGCCTTCCCAGCGGCACGCAGGTAGAATTCCTGGCCGATGACCCCAGCGGCCGTCGGGATTTACAGGTGCTGTGCGAGTTGACCGGGCACAGGATTGAATGGGTCCGCGAGGAGGATGCCGGGGTGCTTCGGTACCGCATCTGCCTGGCTTAGCGACCGCACCGGAACAGGCCGGCTGCGGTCCTCGCATGCCGACTCAAACCATCCGGCGGAAAATACCATCCCCACGGAGCATATGACGAAAGGCCGCAGCGATATGGCCTGCGACCAGAACACCTAGCGTTATGGCGAGCCACCCGTGTATCGCAAACAGGCTCCCAGCCAATTCCTTGTCCTCCGGCACAAAAGGCATGGCGGGCAGTTTGACATCGCCCACGATGCCCAAAGCCGGATACGCCGTCACACCGGCCCAGCCAAACAACGGCGTAACCACCAGCAGAATATAGATCAGGTGGTGCACGCTCTTGGCGGCCATCTGCAATGTGCGGGGCATGTCCTCCGGATAAGGCGGGCTTTTTACGCGAATTTTCACCACGATCCGCAGGATCATCAGTAACAACACACTGAAGCCAATGGCTTTATGCATGCTGTACAAAGTATTCGTCAGCGCCCCCCATATATCCGCTTCCGCGCGTGAGGCCATCCAGAGCCCGACGGGTATCAGCGTCAGAACCATCAGCGCCATTACCCAATGCAGTACGCGCCAGCCCGCAGGGTATTTCTGGATCTGTTGCATACGCCTTCTCCATCAGCGAACTTATCCCCGCACTCTCAATCGCACTCTCATCCACACTCTCAAGAGGCGGTGCCATGCGGCCTTATGAAAGCATAGATCATAGAGTCGAATTCTACTTTCTCTACCCTGATGCTGGTAATGTGCTATACGGTTATCAAAGCCCTTAAATGGAGAGCCAGGCAAGATACGTGCGTCACAGCGACACGTTGCCAATTGGAAGTATTATGCGGGCATCCTCAAGTAAAATGATCGTCAGGCTCTTCCCCTTCATGGCGTGGGCCAGGCCCACGAGACGCCAGACCCGGGCAGATGCGATTGCCGGCATCACGGTTGGCCTGGTACTGGTCCCCCAAGCCCTGGCTTATGCTCAACTTGCCGGAATGCCGCCTGTCACAGGCCTATACGCAGCGCTGTTACCGGCCATCGTTGGAGCATTATTCGGCTCATCGTCGTTGCTTGCGGTCGGACCGGTTGCGTTGACCAGCCTGTTGACCTTTGCAGCGCTGCAACCGATGGCCGACGCGGGATCCCCGGAGTGGGTGGTGATGGCGATATGGCTCGCCCTCTATTCCGGGCTCATGCAGTTTCTTATGGGCGCGTTCCGCATGGGCATTCTTGCCAACCTGATCTCGAACGCTGTCGTTCAGGGATTCGTGAATGCGGCTGCGGTCATCATCATCGTTTCGCAGATCCCCGCCCTACTGGGCTTCGATACAGGCGCCGGCGATAACTGGTTATCCACTCTCTGGCAGGAATGGCAACACGCTCCCTGGCGGCTGATCGCAACCGCCGGGTTCGGCCTTGGTGGCGTGGCGGCGTTGCTGTTACTCGGGAAATTGACCGCGCGCCTGCCTGCGGTGATGGTGGTTACCCTGATTGGCATCGCCGGCAGTTACCTGCTGGGATTTGGAGAGCTTGGTGGCTCGGTCATCGGGCCGGTTGGAAGTGGACTTCCCCAGCCTTCATTGCCTCTGACACTCTCCGTTGACCAGCACCTGGCGCTTCTGCTGCCCGCTGCGATCATTGCACTGATCAGCTTTACCGAAGCGATGTCCAGTTGCCGCACCATGTCGCGAATAACAGGAGAACCGTGGGACCGGAATCAGGAGTTAATCGGTCAGGGTCTGGCCAAAATGGCCAGCGGCTTCAGCGGTGCCTTTCCTGTCAGCGGTTCGTTCTCCCGCACGGCGCTGAACGCCTACAGTGGCGCGAAAACCGCGAGGGCGTCCCTGATCGCCTCACTGCTCGTGCTGATCTCTCTTTTCGGGTTTACCGAGCTCCTGTATCACCTGCCGACCGCGATCCTCGCCGCCATCATCATTGTGCCCGTCACCCGGCTGATTGATGTCCGCTCGCTTACCCGATTGAGCCGTGAAAACCCCAAGGATGGCATGGTAGCTCTCGTCACCCTGGTGGTGACACTGGTCACCGTGCCAAACCTGTACTGGGGAATTCTGGCGGGCATAGCGGCGTCTTTGCTCGCCTTCCTTCATCATCATGCCGTGCCGCGAATCATTGAACTGGGGGTTCATGAGTCAGGTGGGTTTCGTGACCGACATCTTTACCAGCTGCCGCCCATTGCCGAGGGGGTTCTCGGGGTACGTATGGACGCCTCACTCACTTACCTGACGGCACCGGTTCTGGAGCGCTCCATCCGCAAGCGCGTGGATGCCGCCCCGGATCTGAGAACCGTGCTGATTTCTGCATCCTCCCTGAATCAGGTCGACTCTACTGGCCTGGATACCCTGCAGGACATCTGGTCATTTCTGGATGCAAGAGGCATTGCCCTCTACCTGTCCGGCCCAAAACTTCCGTTGAGGGAGGCCCTCTCAAGGACAGGGCTGGCCCAACTGATCAAAGAGGAGAATATTTTCGCGACCGACGCGAAAGCGATTGAGGCATTGACGTAAAAGCCGGGGCCATCTCAGACGCAGCGTTCAGTGCGACTTCTCGACGAAAAAGGTCCACAACGGTGCCGGGCGCCCAAAGAAGTACCCCTGTAAATACACCCCCGGATGGTGGGTTTTCAGGAAATCAGCATGTTCTTGCGTTTCCACTCCCTCCGCCACAACTCGAACATTCATGGATTCACCTATACGTTTCACCATATCGACGATATCGGCGGACGTGGAATCGTTTAGCGCCGAAAGCACAAACGACCGGTCAATCTTGATTTCCGATATGGGCAATCGGCGCAATTGGGAAAGCGAGGAATAACCTGTTCCGAAATCGTCCAGCGAGAACGTGCAGCCAAAGTTCCGTATCTTCTCCATCTTTTCGACAACGGCGTCCACATCTTTCACCATCACGCTTTCCGTCAGCTCGAACGTAATCAGCGCGGGCGGGTAACCCGAGTCTGCAACCAACCCGAGGATCGCCTCAGCAAAATCCTCTTCCGCCATGTGCTTGGCGGAAATATTGATTGAGCAGCGGAGCTTTCGCGAATCTGCTCTCATCTGAGCCAACATTCCCAGGCACACGCGAACGATATGGCGCTCCAGGGCGACAATTTGCCGGGTTCGCTCGGCAAAAGGAATAAATTCGCCGGGCCCCAACAACCCTCTTTCCGGATGATCCCAGCGAACCAGAAGTTCGATGCCCGCCAGTTTCCGGTCCGGGCTATGCTGAGATTGAGCATACATTGCAATTTCGTTCTCGGTAATCGCTCGGGCCAGTTCCGACTCCACCGCCATCTGCCGCCGGATATTCTCGCTCATGGAATCTTCAAACACCGCAACAGCCCGGTTCGAGTCCTTCGCATTTCGGTGCGCCGTTTCGGCATGGCGTAAAGCCAGGGATGGCATGTCGGAGCTTTCTGTTGGGTACAGCGCAATGCCACCGGTTGCCTCTATCGTCAACACCCCTTCCGAGCGATAAGGCACGGGTTCCCGTAGAGACTCCTGAATACGCTCGAACACCTGCAGGGCTATCCGATAGGCTTCATCCAACGTCCACTGCTTTGGTGCCAGCACGATTCCAAACTCATCGCCCGACAGACGAGCGATGGAGTCGTCTTCATGGCAGGCATTCCTGAGCCTCTCGGCAAATGTCTGAATGACAATATCACCGCAGTCGAAACCAAAGGTCTCGTTTACATATCGGAAGTTGTTGATATCAACAACGATCACCGCAGTGGCCATGCCACCGTGATGACACAACTTCAGCACGGTACTCAGCTGGTCCAGGAAAAGCGCCCGGTTGGGGAACCCGGTAACGGGGTCACGCCAGGTCAGCTCTTCCAGCCGCTGCTCGGTTTCTTTCAGGTTGGTGATATCGTTGAAGACCGTCACGTAGTGGGTCACCTGGCCGTCCTCGGCCCTTATGGTGCTGATCGTTCTCAGCTCCGGATAAACCTCGCCATTCCTTCTGCGGTTGTAGATCTCCCCCGACCAGTGATTATGTACCCCCAGATAGTCCAGGATACTGGTGCTGTTATGGCGCTTATCCACGCGCACATCAAGAACGTCATGATAACGACCTAACGCTTCGGCTTCAGAGTAACCGGTAATGCGGCTGTAGGAGGGGTTCACTGCGGTGATTTTGCCCTCGTGATCAAGCACCGCGATACCTTCCGAGGTCGACATGAAGGCCTGCTCATAGAGGTTCGTTGAGTCAGCGGCACGGCCCCGTTTCTGCTCCTGCATCAAGCGCCAGTTCAACTGGTCCGACTGATGCAATCTTTCGTTTAACGTTTGATTGAGCTCGACCATATGATCGAGCATGCCTTTCAGGGAAATGTGCGTGCGCACTCTTGCCCGCACGGAGGGGATGCTGATTGGCTTACGAATAAAATCCACAGCCCCCACCTCAAATCCCTTTTCCTCACTGTCTGTGTCAATGAGCGCCGTGATGAAGATAACCGGAATGTGCTGAAGTTCCTGACGCATCTTCAGCCGTCGACACATTTCCAGACCATCCATGTCTGGCATCATGATATCCAGTAGCAATAAATGAGGACGTTCTCCCCTATCGAGAAGCCCCAACGCCTGTTTCGCACTGGTGGCCACGATAATGTCATGATCGTTTTTCAGTGCATCCGACAACACGCGTATATTGGTGGGTTCGTCATCCACGACCATGATCTTGGGTTTCACCTGAAAGAGGCGCGTTCCAATCGAGTCGTCTCGGTCCAGCTTAGATAGCAGGTCTGACACAGCTACGCCCCCCTTCCCTCTTTGCTTCATAAAGATACTGATCCGCTGTTTCCTTCAACTCTGAAGCATTCGTCCCTTTGTGAGGAACGACAGCGTAGCAACCGACTGACACTGAAAAGCCAGGGCAATCCTGCCCGCTTCGGCGACACTTTTCGTGTTCGTTTGCCAGAACCTCCTCCAGACGTTTGGCCGCCCGAACCGTACTGTTGAGCGTGGCACCGGGCAGCATTGCTACAAACTCATCGCCGCCGAGTCTTGCCACCAGATCGCCCGCACGGCCGAACGCCTTTTCCATGGACGTCGCCAGCAGTTGCAGGCAAACATCACCCTGGGCGTGCCCATGTTGATCATTAATACTTTTGAAATGGTCCATATCCACCAGAGCAAGGCCGAGGGAAAGTTCCTGTCGAAGCGCCCTCCGCCACTCCAGGTCCAACTGCTGCTCAAACATCCGTCGGTTGCCGATCCCGGTCAGTGTATCCCGCAACGCCTGGGCGGCCAGCAAATTCGTCTTTCGCTTAAAATCAACAAAGGTTGAAACCTTGGCACTCAGAATGATCTTGTTGAAAGGTTTGAGGACATAATCAATAGCGCCTTCCCTGAACGCCTCTTCAATATCGCTGCTCTGGTCGGAAGCGGACATACAGATCACCGGCAGTTCCTGGTAGAGCGGGTCCGACTTCAAGCGTTTAAGAAACTCAATACCGTTGCCATCGGGCAGGTAGAGGTCGAGAAGTACAAGGTCCATGTCCGGCGAAAGGCATCGCTCTGCCTCGGCCAGCGTCTTGGCAACAACGAGTTCGCAGGCCGCCCCCAGTATCCCCACAAGACTGGCGATACCAGTGGGATTGTCTTCCACAACAAGTACAACTGGCTGTTCTTCATTACTCATTGTCTGGCCTATCCCTCCAGTGGAACATCGTCCAATAGCGCGAGTGCAAGCGGGAAGTCATAGACTTCCAACGCTTGCCTCAATTGGTTTGCCAGTTTCATCTCGCCACTGGCAATGAGGTGATTCAAGATCACCCTCAAATCTTCATCTTCAGCGATACGATTGCCACCCAGTTTCGTCTTTACACGAGAGAGCACGATTTGTAACTCTGCGTCGGTTTCAGCGACATTGTCGCCAGAAGCGATCAAGCCGAAGTGCTGCTCCAAACGTCGGCTGTGCTCCAAGAGCAGGTTGAGCAACTGGGGTAATATGGACAACGAGGTATGATCCTCCTGGGCGTTCTCAATCAGACCAGCCACCTGCGCAAGCTCTGTATCGGCAATACTGGCAGCAGCCCCCTTGATCTTGTGCGCCATGTGACGGGCATCTTCCGCCAGCGTTGCCTTCCGGACATCAGCAACCATCTCAGCGGAACTGGCAATAAAGCTTCTGACACACCGAGTGAACAACGCTTGATCATCACTGAAAAGACGATCGTAAGCCTGACGTGAGATAAAGTCCGGCATGTCCGTTACCGCCACCTCCGTGTCGTCGGATACCTCACTCTCGTCGGACACCTCGGGCGTGTAAACCACTGACCGACGATCTTCAAAGTAGGTTTCCAGCAGTAACTGGATATCCTTGGGAACCACCGGTTTGGTGAGATAGTCCTGCATTCCAGCCGCCTTGGCCGTCATGCGGTCATGATCGGAAATAGAGGCCGAGAGCGCAACGATGATCGAGTCATTTGCATTGACGCAGCCATGGATACGCTCGGTCACCTCCTGTCCGGTTTCACCGTCCAGGTGAAGGTCCATCAGTATGAGGTCGAAGCCCATCTGCCCCAAGCACTCGACAGCCTGGTCCCCCGTCTGGACAGACTGCACATCGACACCAAACGAACTCAGGTAACTCTCAACAATTTCGCAGTTCAAGGGCACATCGTCGACCACCAGCGCGGATAATCCGTCAAACTGGGGCTTGCCCCCTCCCCGCGAATCCGGAGTATTCCCATGTCTTTGGGAGAAGTGCTCGAAGAGCTTTGATGGTGTCAGGGGCTCAAAGGCCATGTGCCCGCCGGAACGCTCGAAGTCCGCCACCCAGTCCCGCCAATAGCCGGCGGAGGCAATGATCAGTATGGCCCAGAGCGGGTACCTGCCGGGATCGGTCAGGAGCTCGGTCACGAAACCGTCCAGCAGGCTCGGTTCCGTGCCTTCCATGTCAATCAGGAAGAACCTGTCTTCGACGTCTTCAACCTTCGCAATACTCTCAAGGATAGCGGGCCATTGAGTCATATCATCGACGGTTTCAAGTGTCAGGCGCCAATGCTCCCGATAATCCTCGAGCAAGGCCAGATTGGCACGGAAACCGTAATGGAAGACGTGAATCGGCCTTCCCGTCCTCGAGGAACTTACTGTGCCATCATCCTGGGAGACACCGACAGGCACCAAAAGCCGGAAAGTCGAGCCCTTGCCAATGTCGCTCTCCAGGGTCAGTTCCGCTTTCATCAATAGTGCCAGTCTTTGGCTAATGGCAAGGCCTAACCCGGTCCCACCGAAATTCCGGCTCGTGGATTCGTCCGCTTGCCGGAAGTTCTCAAAAATTCGCCCCTGGTCCTCGGGTTTGATACCCACACCGGTATCCACAACTTCAATTTGCAGATAGCCGCTTGCCTGACTCTCAGTCCGATAATCAATCCGGACATCGATACCGCCCTTGCGGGTGAATTTGACGGCATTACCGACAAGATTGGTGCATATCTGGGAGATGCGTAGCAGATCGCCCGACACACGATTGGGTGTCGCGGGATCAATAGACACCCTGAGTTTCAGGCCTTTTTCTTCCGCAACAATGGCAAACAGGTCAACGCTACGGTGAACCAGCGCCTCAATATCAAACGGATGGATATCAAGCTCAATGTGATCCGCTTCGATCTTGGACAGATCAAGAATGTCATTCAGAAGTTGCAGGAGTGCCTCAGACGCCGAGAAGGCTTTCTTAACGAGCCGCCGTGGGTGATCCTCCAACCCGGCTTCCTGCAACAGCACAAGCACACCGATAATCGCGTTCATTGGGGTGCGGATTTCGTGGCTCATATTGGCAAGGAAGGCCGTTTTGACGGTCACCGCCGATTCCGCCTCCTGCTTCTGTTCCTCAAGTTCCGCGTTCAGAACTTCCAGCTCCTTTTCACGCTGCACGATATCGGTTACGTCAATCGTGGTCGCCATGAAACACCGCTCACCCTGCAAAGTCACCGGGTGATAACTGACCACAACATCGCGGATCTCACCCTTGCGGTTTTCAAGCGAAGCACTGGCCTGAACGCTCTTCCCTTCCAGCGCCTGCTGATAATGTTTGCTGCGCTCTTTGACGAGGTCGGGGCCAAGCATTTGCTCCAGATTCTGGCCAATGGCTGTTTCTTTACTGAACGGGAACCAGTGTTCTCCGTAGGCGTTCATAAAACGACACGTGAGTCGGGAGTCCCAGACAGACACGGTTAATGGAAGGTGGTCAGTCAGCGTGTTTATGAAATTCAGGCTTTCCTGCAGCTCAGCTGTTTTCTCAACAACCTTACTTTCGGCGCGGCGGCGAGCGTTGGCCATGAGCGCAAAGACCAGAAAAATCAGGGCATTAATAACGAGCCCACTGACCAGAATGATGATGGGCTGTTTGCCAGCGTTAAAGGTTTCGAAGCGCAGCGTGGTCTGGACATCGAAATGCCACTGACGACCATACATATCCATCACGTAAGACGTCTCGAACATGGGAGTAGGGTCGTAATTGTCGCCACGGGTTTCATCGAGTTCACTGTACAGGCGGGATTCACCGTCCGTAACCCGAAAGTGAACAAGCCGGTTGACGTTGGCGAGCGTGCCTTCCATCAGTTTCGACATGATGAAGGGTGCGTAAACCAGCCCGCTGAACAATGACTCACGTTGATCGGCCGGTGGCACCTCTGCGGATTGGTAGAATGGCCGAAAGAAAAGGAACCCTGGTGTTTTTTCTTCATCCTGTACCAATACGATAGGGCCCGTGATCTGGGTTTGGCCAGTTCGCATTGCTTTGAGCGCGGCCTGGTATCGATTCGATTCATGAGCCATGTCGAGCCCGACGGCCGCGTCATTAGACGCCTCCGGCTCAATGTAGACAATGGGCCAGAAGTCATCGCCACCATGGGAAGGATGCACCCGGAAGTAGGAACGCTCCTGTTGTTTTTCCGCGATATAGTCGCCCAGATTTTCCGCGGAGACACGCTCAATAACGCCGATACCATTGATACCCGGCAAACGCTCCTGAAGCGCCAGCACTTCGCTGAAGCGCTTCCACATTTCCAGGTTCACGCCGCCCTCTGAGGCACGGATAGCACCGGCACCGAACATCAATGCAAATTCGTACTTCTGCATCCGGTCCCGCAGCAGTTCATTGAGCTGTTTCACCTGATGGTCAAACTGCTCCCCGGCCTTCTCCTCTGCAATTCGGGACGAAACCTGCCAGGCGGTGAGGGTAAGCAGTAACGAGAGGGAAATCACCACCCAATGAAGTAAGGACAGTGACTGAAAGGACTTCCATGCGTTGAACATATCTCGGCCCACATCCTGTTAGGAACAACACGATAAAGTGTAGTTCAGTTTCGGAGTGAGCACGAAAGGATCTACGTCTCAATAGACTAATAAATCTATACTTTGAACCAGATGCACAAAAGGTTCGGGGCTCCGCCCACTACATGGCTTGCAGGCGGAATAAGGCAATTTTATTGATCTCGCTCAGGGCACGCTGAAATTCCTGTTCGGGAGAGTTGTGAATGCGCTCTTCGAACGACGCCAGTATCTGGTGTCGATTACTACCTCGCACCGCCATGACAAAAATAAACCCAAACTTGGCTTTGTATGCCTCATTCA
>OJGX01000961.1_pt1 | contig 12620 bp, 10 predicted proteins | sample 1594661 | NCBI WGS metagenome assembly OJGX01 (sample SAMN05416839, study PRJEB24817) | seawater metagenome | isolation source: Sea water | place: Canada:Atlantic | collected 2013-07 | reverse complement strand
GCGTCAGATGTGTATAAGAGACAGGGGCAGAAATGCTGGCGGAAATCATGCGCTATCGCCACGGCATCGCCGTTGCTGGAACCCATGGCAAGACCACAACCACCAGCCTGATTGCATCCATTCTGGGTGAGGCGGGCCTGGATCCGACTTTCGTGATTGGCGGCAAGCTGAACAGCGCCGGCACTAACGCTCAGTTGGGCGGTTCCCGCTATCTGGTGGCGGAGGCCGACGAGAGTGATGCGTCCTTCCTGCATCTGACGCCGGTGATTTCAGTGGTGACCAACATCGAAGCGGACCATATGGATACCTATGGCGGCGATGTCGAGAAGCTGAAGCAGACCTTTGTGGACTTTCTGCACAACCTGCCGTTTTACGGTGTTGCGGTGATGTGCGTCGATGACGGTTACGTTCAGGAGATCATCCCCCGGATATCCCGCGCCATCATCACCTACGGAATTGACAACCCGGAGGCGGATTACCGGGCCGAGAGCATCAATTCCGACGGTTTGCGGACCCACTTTGTGGTGAAGCGTCCGGCCGGGCGCAGCGACCTCGCGGTCGAGCTGAAAATGCCGGGCCGTCATAACGTGCTGAACGCGCTGGCGGCCATAGCCGTGGCCACAGACGAAGGCGTCGCCGATGATGCAATCTGCCGCGGGCTGGCCGGATTTGCCGGTGTCGGTCGCCGGTTCCAGGTCTACGGCGATTACCAGACCCCCAAGGGCACGGTCACCCTGGTGGACGATTACGGTCACCACCCGACGGAGGTAGAGGCTGTTATCCGGGCTGCACATGATGCCTGGCCCGATCGGCGTCTGGTCATGCTTTACCAGCCGCACCGCTTTACGCGGACCCGCGACCTTTATGAAGACTTTGTCCGGGTGCTTTCGGAAGTGGACGGCCTGCTTTTAATGGACGTGTATTCGGCCGGCGAACCGGCGATTCCGGGGGCCGATGGTCGGGCCCTGTGCCGCAGTATTCGCCAGCGGGGGCAGGTGGAACCGGTATTTGTTGAGGACAACCTGGAAATCGAGTCCCTGCTGGCCAATGTGCTGCAGGACGGTGATCTGCTGATAACCCAGGGCGCCGGCGATATTGGCGGCGTGGCAGCGCGGCTGGCAGCCGCGGGAGTGATAGCTGGTGAGTGACATGCATCATGGGGAACCACAGGCTTATCAGGCCGAACCGGAGCTCGTTCGGTCGCTCGGTCGGGTGGCCGTGTTCATGGGTGGAGATTCCGCTGAAAGGGAAGTGTCCCTGAAAAGCGGCAAGGCGGTACTGGCGGCGCTGGTGTCAGCCGGCGTGGATGCGTTTGCCGTGGACGTCCGCGGCTGCCTGCTGAGAACCGTCGACAACCCTGATTTTGACCGGGTGTTCATCGCGCTGCATGGTCGTGGAGGCGAGGACGGTACCTTGCAGGCCATCCTTTCGCAGGCCGGTATTCCCTACACCGGCAGCGATGTGCTGGCCTCGGCACTGGCCATGGACAAGCTGAGAACCAAGTACGTGTTCGAAGGCTGTGGCCTGCCAACGCCGAAGTTCCGCACCATGTCCGGAGCAGATCAGGCCGAACAGATCATTGGTGAACTGCGGGCGCCCTTGAGTGTGAAACCTTCCCGGGAAGGCTCCAGCATCGGCATCCGCAAGGTACACACGGCGGCCGAACTGGCTGACGCCTACGAAGCCGCCGCCGCGCTGGACAATCTGGTGCTGGTGGAGGAGTGGATCGAAGGGCCGGAGTTCACCGTCAGTCTGTTGCAGGATCGGGCGCTTCCGGCCATTGGCCTGAGCGCAAGCACCGAGCACGTTTTTTACGATTACGAGGCCAAGTACCTGGCAGACGATACCCGGTATCGCATTCCCTGTGGTCTGGCGCCTGAAGACGAAGTCCGTCTTCAGCACCTGGCACTGGAGGCCTTCCGGGTTGTTGGCTGTCGGACCTGGGGCCGGGTCGACATCATGCAGGACAGCGACGGCAAGTTCTGGCTGCTGGAGGTCAATACCGTGCCCGGTATGACGGACCACAGTCTTGTGCCCATGGCTGCAAAGGCCGCAGGCATCAGCTTCGAAGAGCTGGTGGTCCGGATACTGAAAGACAGTCTGGAGGGCGCCAATGCTTGAAACACTGCTGATCCGGAGCCGGGCGATTCCGTCCGAGCCCCCGCGACGCCGGGGGGCAACGTCCCTCGGTCCCGAGCGGGACCGGTTTGGCGTGTTGAAGGGTGTGCTGGCAGCTGTACCCTGGCTCCAGGTGGGCATGGGCGCGGTGATTGTGCTGTTGGCTGCACTGGTGCCCTGGGGCACTGGCAAGGTGCTGGGCGCCATGGATCAGCAGATCCTTGCCGTCGATGTGAAGGGAGAATTTGTGGGCGATAGCCGGGTCGCCATTGAGCGCGCCGCTGGCGACTGGATCGGCAAGAGCTATTTCGCCACGGATCTTTCGGAAATCAAAGACAGCCTGGAACGTCGGCCCTGGGTTGAATCCGCCGCAGTGCGTCGGGTGTGGCCGGACCGGCTGGTCATCGATATCCGGGAGAAAAAACCGCTGGCCTACTGGACCGATGGGCGCCTGGTGAGCCGGACCGGTGAACTTTTTGCGCCGTCCAATCCCGAAGTCGCAGGTCGACTTCCCCGTCTGGCCGGGCCCGACGAAAGAGTACGGGATGTGATCAATATGGCGCGGACCATGAGTGACAAGCTGGTCGCCCGGGGCCTCGGATTTTCGGGCCTGGCTCTGGAACATCGGGGCGCCTGGACCCTGCAACTGGCCAATGGCATCGAGGTGGTGCTTGGCCGGGATCAGGTGGAACAACGCTTCGAGCGGTTTATCACGGTTTATGAAACCCGGCTGGCAGCAAGGTCGGACGAAGTCAGTCGGGTAGATGCCCGCTACACCAACGGTGTGGCGGTCAAGTGGAAGGCTGTCGAGACAGCCTCCAGCCCAAAATCATAGCAACGGTTAATTCAGACCTACGGTTTGGTGGAACACATGTCATCGGTTGAAACGGAAAACATGATTGTCGGCCTCGATATCGGAACCTCGAAGGTGGTTGCGATTGTCGGCAAGCGCAAGATGGACGGCACCATCGAAGTGGTGGGCATTGGTTCCCATCCTTCCCGGGGCCTCAAGCGTGGAGTGGTGGTGAATATTGAAACCACCGTCCAGGCAATTCAGCGCGCGGTGGAAGAGGCGGAATTGATGGCCGGGTGCCGCATTCACTCGGTGTATGCGGGTATTGCCGGCAGCCACATCAAGAGCCTGAATTCCCACGGCATTGTTGCAATCCGTGACCGTGAGGTCACCCAGGCCGATATAGACCGGGTCATTGACGCCGCCCAGGCGGTTGCGATTCCTGCAGACCAGAAGATTCTCCATATTCTGCCCCAGGAGTTCGTGATCGACAGCCAGGAAGGCATCAAGGAACCCATGGGCATGTCCGGTGTGCGCCTGGAGGCAAAGGTTCATCTGGTGACCTGCGCGGTGAATGCCGCCCAGAACATAGAGAAATGCGTGAAGCGCTGCGGGCTTGAGGTGGATGACATCATCCTGGAGCAGCTGGCATCCAGCCACGCCATTCTCACCGAGGATGAGAAAGAGCTGGGTGTCTGCGTGGTGGATATCGGTGGTGGCACCACGGATATTGCGGTGTTTACCGGCGGTGCTATCCGGCACACGGCGGTGATTCCGATCGCCGGCGACCAGGTGACCAACGACATTGCCATGGCGCTGCGCACACCGACCCAGAATGCTGAAGAAATCAAGATCAAGTATGCCTGTGCACTGACCCAGCTGGCCGGTGCGGATGAAACCATCAAGGTGCCCAGTGTTGGCGATCGCGCGCCGCGCGATCTGTCCAGGCAGGCCCTGGCGGAGGTGGTGGAACCGCGCTACGAGGAGCTGTTCACCCTGGTTCAGTCAGAGTTGCGCCGGTCCGGATTTGAAGACCTCATTCCGGCAGGCATCGTGATAACCGGCGGTTCCTCCACCATGGAAGGCGTGGTGGAGCTGGCCGAAGAGATCTTCCACATGCCGGTAAGGCTGGCCTGTCCGCAGGCGGTTTCCGGCATGACGGAGGTAGTCAACAATCCGATCTACGCCACTGGCGTTGGGTTGTTGATTCATGGTTTCCGCCAGATGGATCTGGGGCGGGCACCGGTGCTCAAGGGTGAAGATGCACCCTCGCTGTTTGAGCGCATGAAAGCCTGGTTTACCGGTCATTTCTGACGGGGCCGGGCGGGTAGTACACGAAGGTATCTCGAAAACACAATCTCGAACAAACAGCCCGGAACAAGGGCTGAAAACAGCACGAAGGAGTAGGGGAAATGTTTGAACTCGTCGATAATGTCCAGCAAAACGCTGTCATTAAAGTCGTCGGTGTAGGCGGTGGTGGCGGCAACGCCGTGCGCCATATGCTTAACAGCGACATCGAAGGTGTGGAATTCATCTGCGCCAACACGGACGCCCAGGCGCTGACCGATATGGACGCGCGTCAGATCATCCAGCTCGGTGGCAACATCACCAAGGGGCTGGGTGCCGGCGCCAATCCGGAAGTCGGTCGCCAGTCTGCCCTGGAAGACCGCGATCGTATCGCCGAAGCCATCAAGGGCGCGGATATGGTCTTCATTACCGCGGGCATGGGCGGTGGTACCGGTACCGGTGCCGCGCCGATCGTAGCGGAAGTAGCCCGCGAACTGGGCATCCTGACCGTTGCAGTGGTCACCAAGCCTTTCATGTTCGAAGGCGGCAAGCGCATGAGCGTTGCTGAATCCGGTCTGAAAGAGCTGGAAGAAAGCGTTGATTCCCTGATTACCATTCCCAATGAAAAGCTGCTGGCGGTCATGGGCAAGAAAACCAGCCTGCTGGACGCATTTGCCGCAGCTAACGATGTGCTTCTGGGCGCAGTTCAGGGTATCGCTGATCTGATTACCCGCAACGGTATGATCAACGTCGACTTCGCCGACGTGAAGACGGTCATGTCCGAGATGGGTATGGCGATGATGGGCACCGCCCGTGCCACGGGTGAAAATCGTGCGCGGGAAGCCGCCGAAGCGGCCGTTCGCAGCCCGCTGCTCGAAGACATCAACCTGCAGGGTGCCAAGGGTATTCTGGTCAACATTACCGCGGGCATGGATCTCAACCTGGGCGAATTCTCCGAGGTTGGCGACATTGTGCGTGAGTTTGCTTCTGACTCTGCCACCGTCGTTGTCGGTACCGTTATTGATCCGGAAATGACCGACGAACTGAAGGTAACGGTTGTTGCGACCGGCCTGGGTGGTGATCGTGAGAAGCCGACCAAGGTGGTGGACAATACCCGCACTCTGGATGGAAAAACCGATTACAACCAGCTGGATCGTCCCGCTGTTCTGCGTCGCCGGGCCGTTTCCCATGGAAACGTGGCAATCGACCAGAGCAAGGATAGCGAGGAGCAGGGTGTCGACTATCTCGATATTCCCGCATTCCTCCGTCGCCAGGCTGACTGATAATCTGGTGCAATTGTGATCCGGTTGTGGTTCTTGTGCGAAACATGGAACCCGGTATCCGGTAAATACGTGCACTGATTGCCATGGGTTGGATGCTGGATGAACATTCAGCAACAACGGATTGGTTAAATGGTATTCAGTCTTATTTTCTGATATTCTCCGGGCAGATTTTTGCCTAGAATATCGCCTTTTTGTGACGGAATTATGTACCGATGATCAGACAACGGACACTTAAAAACACCATCCGTGCCACCGGTGTTGGCTTGCACTCGGGTGAGAAGGTCTACCTGACCCTCAAGCCTGCCCCGGTGGACTCCGGTATCATCTTCCGCCGTACCGATCTTGACCCGATGGTTGAGATTCGTGCCTGCGCGGAGAATGTAGGTGAGACCATGCTGTCCACGACGCTGGTAAAAAACGGTGTCCGTGTGGCGACTGTGGAGCATCTGCTCTCGGCCATGGCTGGTCTCGGGATTGATAACTGTTTCGTCGAACTAAGTGCCGCGGAAGTGCCCATCATGGACGGTTCTGCCGGTCCTTTTGTGTTCCTTCTGCAGTCCGCCGGCATTGCCGAACAGGATGCAGCCAAGCGTTTCATCCGCATCAAGCGTGAGGTAACGGTTGAGGAAGGCGACAAGAAGGCCACCCTGCTGCCTTTCGAAGGCTTCAAGGTGAGCTTCGGTATCGACTTTGATCACCCCGTGTTCAAGGGCCGCGCCCAGACAGCAACCGTCGATTTTTCCAGTACCTCCTTTGTCAAGGAAGTGAGTCGCGCTCGGACTTTCGGGTTCATGCGTGACATCGAAAAATTGCGTGCCATGAACCTTGCTCTCGGCGGCAGTGTGGACAACGCCATCGTTGTTGATGACTACAAGATCCTCAACGAAGACGGTCTGCGCTATGACGACGAATTTGTGAAGCACAAGCTGCTTGATGCCATCGGCGATCTCTATCAGTTGGGCAACAGCCTGATTGGTGAGTTCCGGGGGATCAAATCCGGCCACGATCTGAACAATAAGCTGTTGCGCAAGCTCAGGGCAGAAGAGGATGCCTGGGAAGTGGTTACCTTTGATGACGAGGCCACTGCCCCGATTTCCTATATGAAGCCTGTGCTGGCGGCGGGCTGAAGCAGGACGCTTTAATCCCGGACGTGGCTAGCGAGTTTTTCGAGAACCTCGCGTAATGCTTTATCCTTCGTGTGCCCGGCCTCCTCTTTGAGGAGCCGGGCATTTTCTTTGCTCAAGGGTTCTTTTTTGAACACCGGTTTTTCCCGAAATCTGGGCGGTGCAACCTTGACCTTCAGTTTCCAGACGAACCGGAACAGTTCGTTCTCTCGCAGCTTTTCCATGATTTCGTGCTGGCGGAACCGGATCTGACTCGCTTTACCCGCGGTTTCGGTGGTCAGGACCAGCTCTCCGTCCTTGCAGCTGACAAAGCGTGTCCCGTTGACCAGCTCGCTCGGCAGGGCGGCCAGGACTTCTCCTTCCGCCTGTCGATGGAGCTCGGCCTTTGCCACAAGATCCTTCAGTACCGGGGTTCTGCCAAGCTTGTCGAAGGTCATTTTTTGCTCGCTTTTGCGTTTCATGGCGGCGTTTTTACTCGACGGCTGCGTTTACGATTGGTTACACTTCGGCACGGTTTATGCGTAGTGCCTGTATTACACTCGTTTTACATTGTGATAAATGAGTATGTCTACCGGGCGCTGCAATTTTTTCAGTATGTAGCTGTTGCCAAAGGATGGCAGACCCCCTTCGGATTTTTCCGGGGCGCAACACTACAGGATGCGGTTGCGGCTCAACGATGAAACCAGATGATGATATGAACATTATTCTCGTTGGCAAACGCCACGGAAAGTCCCGTGTGCTGTCGATCAACAGCACGCTTGCTGCCTGCTTGCTGTTCCTCGTGCTCTCCCTGCTGGTCGCGGCCGGCTGGGCAGGGTATCAAATGGCTGTGCAGCAGGTAGAGGCCAGAGAGCCCACCAACTCCGAGCTGGTCGCCGATTGGAAACAGAAGCTGGCAGACCAGAAGGCAGAACTGGCCAGTATTGAGGAGAACGTTCAGCAACAGGTTGATGCGCTGACTCTTCGCCTCGGCGAGATCCAGGGCCGTCTCCTGCGACTGGATGCGCTGGGCCAGCGGTTTGTGGAATCCGGCCTCGTGGCCAGTGACGAATTCAACTTCGATCAGCCGGCTGCAGTCGGCGGGCCAGAAGATGCCTTGTCCGGGGATTCCTTCTCCGCACCTGAGCTGACCCGGATGATTGAGGAAATGGAATGGCGAATCGAAGACCGCGAGCAGCAACTGCGGTTGCTCGACCAGCTGGCCTCCAGCAAGCGGCTCGAAGATGAGCTGTACCTGGAAGGCCGTCCGATCACCTGGGGCTGGCTGTCTTCGAAGTACGGTTACCGGTCCGATCCGTTTACCGGCAAGCGGACCTGGCATGCCGGTGTTGATTTGGCCGGCAAGGATGGCAGTGACATTATTTCGGTCGCCGGCGGTGTCGTTACCTATGCCGGAGAGCGCTATGGCTACGGTAACCTTGTGGAAGTCGACCATGGTGATGGCCTGATAACCCGCTATGCCCACTGCAAGACTATCAAGGTGAAGGTGGGCGATGTTGTCCAGAAAGGCCAGGTAGTCGCGCTGATGGGCAGCACAGGCCGTTCCACCGGGCCTCACGTGCACTTTGAAGTCATCCGGAATGGCAAGTCTGAAAACCCGGAAACCTACATCAAGCGGGCGAGCCGCTAATTCGGTTCCGGCCCGCAAGCCGTTGTCAGTACTTTCCCGCCAGTCGGCCTCCGGCCAGTTTTTATCCGTGAATCCGGTGCCTCATCAGCGACTTATTGCGCCTGTGTGAGGCCTACCTTTTGTCCTGTTACAAAATAAGGTTAGAATGCCGGCTTCCTCCGTTTAATCAAAGAAGCAGTGGTCTATGTTCACAAAGCTTGCAACCAAGATGTTCGGCAGTAAAAACGCCAGAGAAATCAAGAGAATGCGCAAGACGGTCATGCGCATTAACGAGCTTGAAGAGCAATATGGCAATCTGTCCGACTCCGAGTTGCAGGGCAAGACCGCGGAGTTCCGTCGTCGGATCGACGAAGGCGAATCCCTGGATGCGCTTCTTGCGGAAGCCTTCGCAACCGTGCGTGAAGCGGGCCGCCGGGTTATGGGTATGCGTCATTACGACGTCCAGCTGATCGGTGGTATCACCCTGCACGAAGGCCGGATCGCGGAAATGAAGACCGGTGAGGGCAAGACGCTGGTTGCTACCGCTTCCGTGTACCTCAACGCGTTGTCCGGCAAGGGTGTCCACGTGGTTACCGTGAACGATTACCTGGCCCGTCGTGATGCCGACTGGATGGGCAAGCTCTATCGGTTCCTGGGCATGCAGGTGGGTGTCGTGGCCTCGGGCCAGCCAGCGGAGGAAAAGCGGGCAGCCTACCAGGCCGATATTACCTACGGTACCAACAACGAATTCGGCTTCGACTACCTGCGCGACAACATGGCGTTCAGTACCGAAGACAAGGTCCAGCGCGGGCTGAACTATGCGATCGTGGACGAGGTGGACTCTATCCTGATCGACGAAGCCAGAACGCCGCTGATTATCTCCGGGGCAGCCGAGGACAGTTCAAAGCTTTATCAGGCCATCAATGAACTGATCCCCAACCTCGAAAAGGGCGAAGTGCCTGAGGAAGGAGAGCCGACCGGTGACTTCACCATCGATGAGAAATCCCGCCAGGTTGAGCTGACAGAAAGCGGTCACGAGAAGGTTGAAGAGCTTCTCCTTGAGCGTGGCCTTCTGAAGGAAGGTGAGAGCCTCTATTCCGCCGCCAACCTCAGCCTGTTGCACCATGTGCACTCAGCATTGCGGGCCCACCACCTGTTCCAGAAAGACGTGGATTATATCGTCCAGGGCGGCCAGGTGGTCATCGTCGACGAGCATACCGGTCGTACCATGCCGGGTCGTCGCTGGAGTGAAGGTCTGCACCAGGCCGTTGAGGCCAAAGAGGGCGTCAAGATTCAGGCCGAGAGCCAGACGCTGGCATCGACCACCTTCCAGAATTATTTCCGGCTGTACGACAAGCTGGCCGGCATGACCGGTACGGCAGATACCGAAGCCTTCGAGTTTCGCCAGATCTACGGCCTCGATGTGGTGGTCATTCCCCCCAACAAGCCGATCCAGCGGACCGATTACAACGACCTGGTCTACCTGACCCAGGAAGAGAAATTCCACGCCATTATTGACGAGATCAAGGATGTCACTGCCGAAGGACGTCCGATTCTCGTCGGTACCGCCTCCATCGAGGCCTCCGAACTGCTCTCCATGCTGCTCAAGAAGGCGCGGATCGAACACAAGATCCTGAACGCCAAGCAGCACGAATCCGAAGCCCATATCATTGCCCAGGCGGGCCGCCCCGGGGCGGTCACCATCGCCACCAACATGGCCGGCCGTGGTACCGATATCGTGCTGGGCGGTAACTGGGAACACGAAGTTGCCGCCATGGACAATCCCTCCGAAGAGGAAATTGCCAGGGCCAAGGCCGAGTGGACCGAGCGTCACAATCAGGTGCTGGAGGCCGGCGGTCTGCACATCATTGGTACCGAGCGTCACGAATCCCGTCGAATTGACAACCAGCTTCGCGGTCGTGCCGGGCGTCAGGGTGATCCTGGCTCCTCAAGGTTCTTCCTGTCTCTGGAAGACAACCTTATGCGCATCTTTGCCCCAGACCGGGTCAAGAGCCTGATGCAGGCCATGGGCATGAAGAAGGGGGAGGCCATCGAGCACCGGATGGTGACCAACGCGATCGAGAAATCCCAGCGCAAGGTGGAAGGTCGCAACTTCGACATGCGTAAGACCCTGCTGGAATACGATGACGTAGCCAACGACCAGCGCACGGTTATCTACGACCAGCGCAACGAAGTCATGTCTTCAGACGACATTTCGGACATGGTGACGACCATTCGGGAAGACGTTGTCGACTCGCTGATCAGTGAATACATTCCGCCCCAGAGTATGCCGGAACAATGGGACGTCGCCGGGCTGGAAGCACAGCTCCAGTCGGAGATGGCGATTGATCTGCCGGTTCAGAAGTGGCTGGAAGAAGACAACAAGCTGTACGAAGAAAACCTGCGCCAGAAGATTCTCGACGAGATCGTGGCTGCCTACCAGGCCAAGGAAGAGATTGCCGGTTCCGAGGCCATGCGCAAGTTCGAGAAGCAGGTGTTCCTGCAGGTGCTCGATACCCTCTGGAAAGAGCATCTTTCCAACATGGACCATCTGCGCCGTGGTATCCATCTGCGGGGTTATGCCCAGAAGAACCCCAAGCAGGAGTACAAACGCGAGGCGTTCAACCTGTTTGAAACCATGCTTGATACCATGAAGCGGGATGTTACCCGGGTACTCTGCCACGTGCGTGTCCAGAGCCGTGAGGAGATGGAAGAAGTCGAGCGCCGTCGCAAACAGGAGCTGGAAGAAGAGCTCGCAAAGGCCCGTCTGCGCCACGACGAAACCAGCGCCACGGCCCAGAGCCAGGGTGAGGGTGAGGCTGACGAAGCCCGGCAGTCGACTCCGGAAACCTTCGTTCGACAGGAGCGCAAGGTGGGTCGAAACGAACCCTGCCCCTGCGGGTCCGGCAAGAAGTACAAGCAGTGTCATGGCAAGGTCAGCTGATTCAGAGCACTGACCGCACCATCGGAACCCGCACTCTGCCAGCCACAACTGGTGGGATGCGGGTTTTTTCGTTTTCAGCGGGTCGTGTGTTACCTCGAGCGCACCCCCAGACAAGAGGAGTGGCACAATGGCGGTAGGTCCGGGAACCTTACCTGAGTTTTATCCGGTAGCCGGAATCAAGGTCGGCATAGCCAGTGCCGGTATAAAGAAGCCGGGACGTAAGGACGTGGTTGTTTTCGAGCTGGCCCCGGAAAGCCGGGTTGCCGGTATCTTCACGAAAAACCAGTTCTGTGCAGCGCCGGTTACCCTCAGCCGCCGGCATCTGGCCGAGACCTCGCCTCGGTACCTCTTGATCAACACGGGCAATGCCAACGCCGGTACGGGTGAGCAAGGTATGCGGGATGCTATGGCCTGTTGCCAGGCCTTGGCAAAGCAGGCTGGCGTCACGGAAGCCGAAATTCTGCCGTTTTCCACGGGGGTGATTGGCGAGCCGTTGCCGGTCCAGAAGATCGTTGGCGCGCTTCCGGAGGCTTTGGCGAACACTGTAGAGAATCGCTGGGCTGAAGCGGCCAGTGGCATCATGACCACGGACACCCGCCCCAAGGGCGCTTCCTGTCAGATTGAGCTGGATGGTCACACGGTAACCATCTCGGGCATCAGCAAGGGTGCGGGCATGATTCGTCCCAACATGGCGACGATGCTCGGTTTTATTGCCACCGATGCCCGGATTGCGCCGGAACTGCTGCAGACGCTTGCCTCGGAACTGGGGGAAAAGTCCTTCAACCGCATCACTATCGATGGCGACACCTCTACCAATGACGCCTGCATGCTGATGGCCAGCGGCCAGTATTCCGGCCCCGAGATCACGGCCTCCAGCGCGGCGCTGCCGAAGCTGCGGGAGGCCTTGCAGGCAATCTATCTGGAACTGGCCCACGCCATTGTCCGCGACGGCGAAGGAGCAACCAAGTTTGTCACCATCGACGTCAGCGGAGCGGCCGGTCAGCAGGAGGCTCTGGACGTTGCCTATACCGTGGCGCATTCGCCGTTGGTCAAGACCGCACTGTTCGCCTCGGACCCGAATTGGGGCCGGATTCTGGCGGCGGTTGGTCGCGCTGGTGTCGAAGGACTGGACCTCAATGCCCTTGAAATCTATCTGGGCGATGTCTGCCTGGTCCGCAACGGTGGCCGGGCCGAGGATTACTCGGAAGCCCGCGGGCAGGCCGTGATGGATCGGGAGGAGATCACCATTGCCATCGACCTCAAGCGGGGTGATGTTCGGGAAACCGTGTGGACCTGTGACTTCTCCCACGATTACGTGACTATCAACGCCGAGTATCGTACCTGAGCATGTCTGCCAGAGAGACGCCGGTCAAAGAGGTTCACGTTGCCGTGGCGGTCATCGTCCGTGATGGCCGTGTGCTGATCGCCCGACGGCCAGACCACGTTCACCAAGGGGGCTTAC
>OJGX01000959.1_pt1 | contig 12631 bp, 10 predicted proteins | sample 1594661 | NCBI WGS metagenome assembly OJGX01 (sample SAMN05416839, study PRJEB24817) | seawater metagenome | isolation source: Sea water | place: Canada:Atlantic | collected 2013-07 | reverse complement strand
AGATCATGCCTAGTCTCGTGGGCTCGGAGATGTGTATAAGAGACAGGTACAAACCCAGACAAGAGGATTGAACCAGTGGAGTGTCGCGATCATCGCCGCCGCCATTCCAACTAATGCGTCCCCGCGCCGCACATGACAAAGTTCGTGCAACAGAATGTGTCTAAGCTCTGTCCGATTCAGTTGCGTCACCATGTTTTCAGGAAGGAGAATTCGCGGCCTGATGATCCCAAAAACTGCCGGCATTCGCATGCGGTCCACTAATAGCAGGGGCACCTTCTGCTCGACTTGGGCGAGTTTTAGGCACTCATTCATGAGTAGAGTTAGTTCTGGATCGTTGCCCACCGGTTGCAGACCTAGCCACCTCAGAAAGCGCCAATAGACGCAAAGGTTCCAAGCAATCAGGCCACAAAGCCCTATAACCCAAACGACCGAGGCATAGTGCCAGAAAGAGGATTTCCCCACACTCCCAGACACACCATCAACGGAAAGTTCGGTCGATAAGACCAGCGGTTCAGGAGCCACGGTCGTTGGAGCCGCGGTCTCGACTTGAAACATTTCGATAGCCCTAGGCAGCAAAGGCACCAGGCTATAGTCACTATGCGGAAAATACGGGATCGCCAGCCGAACAAACACGAGAAGACTGAGTGCATAAATGACGGGCATGGGCAACCAACGTCGCAGCACAAAGCATAGCACTAAAATCGCAAAAATGAGCACCGACGCACTCAGCGACATTCGCAAAACCGTTTCAAAAATACTGAGAAGTGAGGTAGTCATCATTTTGATTTCTTCTTTAGCACTTTTCTTAGCTCCTCAATATCGCTTTCTGAGAGATCTGTGGTTTCCATAAACCGAGCGAGGAACGGAATGGGTTTTCCGGCAAAGATCCGTTCAATGAACAAATGGCTCTGAGCCTGCTCCGCCTCTTCACGTTCAATGACCGGGGAAAAAACATATTCTCTACCGGACTTTTCAAATTCGAGCACCCCTTTGTCCGTGAGTCTCCGTAGTAGCGTATGAATAGTTTTCGGTTTCCAATCCTGTTTCCCTTCGAGGGCATCAACCATTTCATTCGCAGTCACCTGCCCCCGATCCCAGATCACTCGCATCACAATCCATTCCGCATCTGAAATAGCCGGAATCTCCCTCTTATTCTTACGCATGTAGGAATTAACTCTTACAGACGTAGGATTAGCAAGATGAATTTTGAAAGAACTGACGAAATCCCATAGCGAAGGATTGATACGTTCAACCGCCAATCGAAATGGCCAAAAACAGAAGGATTGCGACGAACCAAAGAGGAACGAAACACCAATGCCATATCAAGAATGCTGCCAACTTGATTCTGAGCAGCAAAAATAGCAGGGGGCTCGCCCATCAATTACCTCGATGAATTGGCCGTGGACCAGCAACTGAGAGGCGTGGGCATCACCCACAAAATGAAACTTGCCTCCAATAACCAGCAGTCCACTATCGAAACAATTGAGCCATGACCAAGAAAAACAAGGCGAAGCCCCCACTCCAATTCCTTTTCCCTCTATTCGCTACCCTGCTCCTCTTTCCTGAGCGTTCAAAAGCCAGTGAGATTGTCCAGGAGGATTTCCCCTATGCCTCCAAATATGTTGAGGTCAACGGAGCCAAAATGCACTACGCTGATTCCGAAGGCGCGGGAGATCCGATCTTGCTTGTTCACGGAATACCAACTTGGTCCTATCTCTGGCGTAAGGTCATTCCCGAGATCGAAGATCGTGGCCGAGTGATTGCTGTGGACCTCATCGGGTTTGGCAAATCAGACAAACCCAAGATCGGCTACAAGCTTTCTGATCAGGTCAGTTTCTTCGAAGCCTTCGTCCAAGCCTTGAGATTAAAGAACATCACCCTAGTTGTTCACGATATGGGATCGTTCATAGGCCTGCACTATGCCATGACCCATGAGGCAAATGTCAAAGGCATCGCCTTTATGGAATCGATGATCAGACTCGACACTTGGGAAAACATGCCCAAGGAGAACGCAGCATTCATGAAATCCATGCGGGACCCGCAGTTCGCCTACAATCTCGTGGTCAACGAACGATTCTCCATCGAGATGATGATTCCCTACAATACAAAGCGTCAACTCAGCCCAACAGAAATGGATACCTATCGAATGCCCTTTCAATCGAAAAGCGATCGAGAAACCCTAGTGCCGCTTTGGATGGATTTCCCTATCAGTTCCAGTCCGAAAACGGCCCATCGCCTTCAGCATCACTACGTCGAAAGACTCCAGCAGTCGGCACTGCCTAAACTGATGCTGACCATAAGCGAACCAGCCGTCGGCACCCCCAGCCAGGTGGCCTGGGCGAAAGCAAACCTCTCAAACATCCGCATCGTCAACGTCGGTGAAGGACGCCACTTCATGCAGGAAGATCAACCCAAAGCAATTGGAACAGCGATTAAACGTTGGATGGATGAGCACGCTCTCTAAGCATCCGTCCGAAACTATTGGTTCCTTAAGCGACTGAGCGGGAACAAATCCTCACGGCCGCTCGCGTTCAAACCAAACAAATTCCCGCCCAGCGCCATTGCCCACGCGGAATCCTGCCACAGCCCCCTTCTCGTCTCGACGAAATAGAACACTTGAGACGGGATCGGCACCACTGAATCGATCCTCTTGCACGGATTGCAACGGGAGCTTCTGTTGGAACCAGCGAGACGTCAATACCAGTCTCTCCTTCTCAACCCCCAGTTCGTAGGTGGTTTGTAGTTCGGCACTATGATACCGCCCGATGAACTCCGAAAGGTCTCTTCGCTGCCCCCCCTGCTCGCCCTCGAGCAAGCGCCGTAGTGTCTGTTTTCCCTGGTGAAACAACACGGCAGACTTGACCTCGCCAGTTCTATCCACATCGAATTCAAAGCGAGCGTTCTGCCCTTGAACACGAAATCGGTTCCGTGAGATTGGTAATAGCGGATACTCATCACCCGCCACTTCAGAAATCAATTGATCACCATCACGGCGAAGGGTAAAGACCATCCCAGGGTTTGACCTTGGCTCGTAGCGACCGGCGAAGCGACTAAAGTCAGCAAGCTCACGTGCCGACGGACCTGGAGCCTTCTTTACTTCCGTCAAACGATCACCAAAGAAAATTTCAGCTAGCCGATTGGCACACTGATACTGATCAAACCCGGCATTGTTACTCAATACCATCACGCCCCCTTTGATCTCAGGAAAGTAAACTGTGATCGCTCGATGAGCCACATCGTCACCTCCGTGGAAGATCCGCTTCAAACCACGCCACCGGTCAACATACAGACCAAGTCCGTATCCCGTTGAACGGCCATCGTTCAGTCGGAAAGGCGTCGTCATTCTCTGAACCAGCAAGCGGCTCTCGAGCGTTCCCGAATGAAAGTGAGACAGCCAGATGGCAAGGTCGTTAATCGTCGTATAGATTCCCGATGCCCCCACCGCGCCACCAAGATCCCTCGTCTCGACGAAGCGATCTCCGTCGGGTTGATAGCCACGCGCACTGTAACGCACTGGATCCGACGGATTCATTCGAACGACCGAATTAGTCATCCCCAGCGGAGCAAACACTTGGTGGTCTAAGAACGCAGCAAACGACTGCTCCGTCACCCGCTCGACAATCATGGAGAGGAGACCATAACCAGTGTTATTGTAATCCCACTTTGATCCGGGAGCATTTTGGAGCCCTGTTTGGTATCGAACCACATCGATCATTTCACGTCGATCAACATGATCCTCAAACACCCTTCTACCGGTGAGCTTCAGGGTTTGGTAAATCTCACGATAGCCGCTGGTATGGGTTAGGAGATGTCGAATCGTCACGACCGAGCCAAACTCAGGAAGTTCGGGGATCCAGCGACGAACCTCATCCTCCAACGACAATCTCCCTTCAGCAGCCAGATGCAAAATGGCAAAGGCAGTGAATTGCTTAGACGTCGATCCAAGATTACTTCTCGTCTTCAGGCTGAAGGGCACACCATGGGATAGATCAGCCATTCCATAGGCACTGGCATGGACAAGGAGCCCATTATGAAAGACGCCCAGAGCGACGCCCGGCTCATCCGCCGAAATCGAGATCACATTGGCGACTTCGCCCAATTTTTCCGAGCCCAAATCAATGTCCTCTGACCTCGACTCGAACCAGGCGATGACGGCGAACCACGTCACCGCGAGAACAACGCCAACCCTGTGGATCCTACCTTTTCGATTCATTCTAGCCATTTATCACGATCAGCACGTCAAAAGTTACAGAATAGTGCGGCTCTCGAGAGAGCTCTTCGAAGAACCTCGCCTCGATAGAACCTGACAAACGCCCTCAGAACAGAGCACACGTAGAAAGAGTGATAGAATCAAGGCGATGATCGATAACCAATGATTGAAGATCCTCGGTTTTCGACACGCCCGAAATACTGGGCTAGGCAAGCAATCAGCTAACTGGCGAGGACACAATTTTCTCCAAGACGTGTCCATGCACGGCTGTCAGTCGAAAATTGAATCCCTTGAAGCGATAAGTGAGTCGTTTGTGATTGATCCCGAGCAGGTGCAGGACGGTCGCATGAAAATCATGCACATGAAAGGGATCCACAGCCGTGCCAAAGCCGAAATCATCGGTCTCTCCATAGCTTGTCCCGGCCTTGACTCCCCCACCGGCCAGCCACACCGCGCCACTCTTGGTGTGATGATCACGCCCAGAACCCCCTTGCGACATCGGTGTACGCCCGAATTCTCCTCCCCAAATGACCAAGGTATCATCAAGCATGCCCCGCTGTTTTAGGTCTCTAAGCAGCGCCGCTGCCCCTTGATCCACGTCCTTTGCCTGGTTTTCAACCCCCTTGGCAACGCCACTATGATGGTCCCATCCTGTGTGGTAAAGCTGAACGAAGCGAACACCTCGCTCCGCCATCCTCCGAGCCATTAGGCAGTTCGCGCCAAAACTTCCGTCCGGCTTGTCGCCCACTCCATAGAGCGCACGCGTCGCAGAAGATTCACTCCCAAAATCTGCAAGCTCAGGAACGCTCGTCTGCATCTGAAAGGCCAGCTCGTATTGATTGATCCGCGTTAGAATTTCTGGATCCAAGGCACTCCGATGATGAATCCGGTTCAACGTCTCAATTGACCGAATGGTCGCAGATTGAGTCGACGGCGGAATGCCTTCTGGAGTATTCAAGAAATTGAGCGGCTGCTCGCTGCCATAAAACTCCACCCCCTGATGCTTCCCGGGCAAGAATCCGTTGTGCCAGGCCGTTGTGGGAATCGGTTGGCCCAAGGGCCCCGAACGCATTACCACAAAACCAGGCAACCGACTCGATTCCGTCCCAAGGCCATACGAAAGCCAAGACCCCATACTCGGGCGGCCAGCAATGCTGAACCCCGTATTCATGAAGGTATGGGCCGGATCATGGTTCACTTGATCTGTCTCCAGAGTTCGAATCACGCAAAGCTCATCGGCAAGTTCTTGCAATCGCGGCAAGAGGTTGGAGATTTTCTGGCCTGATCGGCCACACTGCTTGAATCCCACATCGGTTCCAAAACATTTCAATGCTTCATACTGCAAGAACGCGAGCTTTACCCCCTCGGTCAATGAGGCTGGGATCGATTTCCCGTGCCACTCGCGAAGCAAGGGTTTGTCGTCAAAGGTTTCAAATTGGCTTGGACCACCCGCCATGTACAGATAGATCACCCGTTTGGCCCTTGGCCGCGCGTTCGGAAGCGAAGCGGCCAATCCCGAATCCTGATTAAGAAGCGAGCCTAATGCAGCGGCCCCCAAGCCTGTCGCCGTTCGCCCAAAGAACTGACGTCGAGTTATTTCAAGCATCGAATTGTTCATGATCGGTTCAGAAACTCGTGAAGATTCAAGATGGTTCGAGCAAGCACGGTCCATGCGGCGATTTCTGGGGCACGCACTGGCTCGGGACTTGGGGCTATTCCGATAGAAATCAATCGGGCCGCTTCAGATGGGGATTGGCGGTAGAACTGGCGTTGTTCCCCGAGCAACTCCAGCAACACTGCCAACTCCTCAGCACTCGCTCGCCGTTGCAGAGCCAACTCGAAGGCCAATTGAATCCTCTTGTCGTCTCCACTGATCGACTCACCACAGAGGCGCTCTGCGAACACACGTGCCGCCTCGACAAAAATCGGATCATTCAACAACGCCAGCGCTTGGCCCGGAGTATTGGTGATATTCCGCTTCGCCGTACACTCTTGTCGGGTTGGCGCATCAAACGCCAGCATCGTTGGATGAATATTCTGACGTTTCCAGAACGTGTAGAGGCTTCGATGATACTGCCCTGCCCCCTGGCTAGGATCCCAAGCTAAGTGACGGCTACCAAACATCACCTTGTCGGAGCGATTCCAGTAGGGAGCGGGCTGATAGGGATAGAAGCTTTGCTGAGGCACAGTCATTGTCATTGAGAGCAGTCCTGCCACCTGAAGGGAGGAATCACGAATCACCTCGGCGGTGAAGCGAAAACGCCCCTGCCGCGCATGCCAACGATTGCCTGGATCCCGAAACGCTAGATCGTTTGAAGGCGTTGAAGAGAGCTGATAGGCCATGCTTGAGGTTAATAGACGAATCATGTACTGCCGATCCCATCCACTGTCGACAAATTCACTCGCCAACCAATCCAGCAGTTCCACGTGCGAGGGCCAGTCCCCCTGCATCCCTGAATCTTCCAGTGTCTCACTCAAGCCACGACCAAAGAACTGGTGCCACAGTCGATTCACGAAGACTCGTGCCACCAGCGGACGGGCCTCTTGAAACAACCAATTCGCCAACTTCAATCGATCCTGCTTCCCTACTGAAGTTCGGGTTACCTTCAAGAATTCCGGCACCGATGGCACTGCCAAGGGGCCTGTTTGGTCCGCATAGTCTCCTCGATTGACAACACGGGTCGTTTTAGGCGTCTTGGACTGCCGAGACACCAAGACGGGCATCGCATCCGCCCTTAACTGATGCAGATCACTTTCCAGTCGCCGTAGCTGCTCCATTAGTTGGGGCTGAGTGTTCTCACGAAACGCGTCTAGCACAACCTCGCTTTGCAAGTCTGTCCGTTCACGTGCAGGAATGCGGATCGCATCGCTCACAAAGGCCGCCCGCCGTTGATAAACCTGACGGTTCCAGGGCACCTCCCACCACTTTCGAACGGCCGTTTCTCCCAGTTCCAAGGCCGTCACCTTATCCGTCCTCAGCTCGAGCCCACTCCCGCCCCAATGAACTCTGCCACTGCTTTGAAACCAAGCCATGCCGACGGCAACAAACGCCTGTCCCGGTACCGACGGGATGAGTTGATCAAAACGAACCCGAAGACGCGCCCAGCCGCCGGTAATGGGAAGATCTCCGATTCGTTTCACTCGGTCGGGATCATTCCATGATTGAGCTTGAGCGAGATGCGCGAATTGATCATCGCCCCAATAGTAAGTCTCGTAGTTGGCCGTTCGCCATCCAAGTCGGCCATAATCTCCATGAGAGATCTGAAATCCGACCATCTCAGGAGGATCGTCAGGATCCAACCATACATCGACATACCAGGCATCCTCTTTCTCATTGGTTTTCTGCGAGCGTCCCCGAACAAACCCGGTAATAAACTCCGCAGCATGATGCCGATAAAACTCTCCATCCTGCACCCTCGTTTCACGAACCAGTTGACCACCATTCACCACCTCATCGAAGGCTCCCTCGATGATTCGGGGCGCAGGCAATTGGGCAGGAATCCATACAAAATCCTTTCTTGATTCCGTGTCCTTCAACGAAGGCAAGACTCCAGTTTCCCAGTCGCGAAGACCGCGATCTGGTTTTTCAGCAAGCAATGCTTTGGTCGCCAAAATCTGCTGAACAAGTGCCTGGTCATGCAATCGATTCGACGCTTCGCGATGGACGTAGTGCAAGGGCTCACGTCGATCCCCAGGGGTGTAGACGCCCGCCTCAACCAGATCGTCAAAGAACGCCGCCAATTGATAGTAGTCTTTTGCTGAAAACGGATCGAATTTGTGATCGTGGCACTCGGCACAACCGGTCGTCATTCCCAACCATACCGTACCGAAGGCCCGGACATGTTCTCCTTTTAATTTGTAGAGTTGCTCTTCCTCGATGGCTCCCGCTTCACAATTGGTATTTAGGATACGATTGTATCCCGAGGCGATGAGCTGATCGTCGGTTGGATTAGGAAGAAGATCACCAGCCAACTGATAAATCGAAAACTGGTCAAAAGGCAGATTGTCCTGCAGTGCTCGAATTACCCAAGCTCGATACGCCCCTGACGCAATAGGTTCATCACTCACGAGGCCGCTCGTATCTGCCCAACGCACGAGATCCAACCAAGTCACAGCCTGATGTTCCGCGTAAGGAAGGCTCGCCATCCAACGATCTCGAAAACCGGCAAATGCTGCAGGACTGGGGTCACGCTCAAAGTCGATCACATCAGCCCGCTGCGGAGGAAGACCACGAAGATCAAAACTCAGACGACGAAGTCGTTCCCGAGGCGTCGCGAGAGAGACAGGTTCGGCTTGTTCCTTTCTCCAACCTTCCTGTAAGAAGGCATCAATGGCGGAAGGACTTGATTCCAGTTTCGGCACCTGAGGTCGATCCAAATCTCGCCAGGCCCAATGCTCTTGATACGCCGCTCCCTGATTAATCCAGCTTGTAATCAGAGCAATCTCACCTTGCGACAAGTGCTGCTCTTGTTCAGGTGGCGGCATCAGGTCATCATGATCCTCACTATTGATCCGTCGGATCAATTCAGATGCCTTCGCATCGCCTGGGACGATCGCTCGATAGCCCCCCAAGTCTGCCGTCGCATCGGGGAACGTATCTAAGCGCAGTTTTGCCTTCCGGTTTTTCTCGTCGAACCCGTGACAGTAAAAACAATTCTCACTCAGGATGGGTCTGATATCGCGATTGTACTCCACAGCGTCCTCAGCCGTAAGGCCTCGAACCAAGCCGATAGAGAGAACCGCAATGAAACTCGATAACTTCATGATTGGGGAGACATGCTAGCAAAACGGCCCATGATGTCTTGTATTTTGATACTCAAGTTTTGGGAAATTCAAAACTTGCTCATGACGGCGTAGGGATATCCCTATCCCCAAACGGCTAAATCGCTTTCGAAACGGGGATCCGTGACCAGAGCGAATTCACCGTTCATTTCATGCACTCTCAGATCCACCGCCGTATTTCCTCCGGAAAGAGCTTCAAAAAATGAGGGACCGCTAGCTTCGGGCGCAGGTTCGGCGGATTACGGCGATGGCAACGATGAGATAGACCAATGCAATGACTAGCAAAGGGTAAATCAACCAGGGCATTGATTCGAAAAGTTCCTCAGCCAGGTACGATTGAGCCCAACACAGGGGCGCCATACCAATTCCCGTTCCCAACATCACCTTCCAAATCGGAATCCCCGCCAGGCCCGCGGCATATGAGACAAGATCCGTAGTTGTTAAAGGGTTGATTCGCAGCGCTAGAATCACCCAAACTCCTGAATTTCTCAATTGCCGTACGATTCCTTGAATCTTGTCCCGTTCGAGAAATCGCTCAAGCCGCCTACCCTGGAATACCTGCATCAAGGCGGCGGCAATCCCCGCTCCCAGAATATTCCCCATGAGGGAATACAGTCCCCCGTAAAAACCGCCAAAGATCACACCGCCCGGGGCATAAAGCATCAGACCGGGAATAGGAGCGATGATCACTTCAATCGTCACCACAAGAACATAGACCAATGGCGCCCAAGGCCCCCACGCTAAGAAATAGCGCTCAACAAGGGCGATTCGTTCGGCAGCGGAGTAGTCGGGGCTAAGCAAGATACTTAGAATACCGCCATCAAGCAGAGACCAAGCGCAGCCCGCAACGAAGAGCAATCCCCCAAGAAAGAAGAAGTGCTTACGATTCAAGAATAGCTCCCTTTGGCATTCTTACATGGCAAGAACGGACACCACAACGATAGAACTGAGCGACAGCCACTGGCAGAGGCGGTCGAGCGCACAAGGCGCATCCGCCCAAGTCGGGTAGTTCGTAACGATGAACGTACCGTCACCGCGCAAATCCAGCGCACACTGCCCCCCCTTGAGAATTCCCAATCCTCCCGGGACAATGGTCTGCTGAGTGAGCAAGTAACTACCGGCGACATCTTCTTGCTTTGGCTTTGTCGTCGTGAACAGGGGGGCATACGGATTGTATTGGCAGCCGACCACGAGCGTGAGGATTAGCATGGCGAATGACGTGCGCATGTGGGCTAAAACCCTTCGGGAGGTCTTCCCCCATTACTCATTGTTCCAATTTCCTAACAACTCAGCCACCTGTAGCCTGCCAGTCTTCATGGATTCAGTATCAACCTCAAGTTCAAGAACCGTCCCAATAAACTCCGCAATCCCCTTCATTTCGGGACTCCAAGGAATCGCGGAAACATCAAAGGCGGTCTGCCCCTTTAGATCCTTTCTTTCGATGTTGCTGCCAGACTCCAACAATACCCTAACGACCTCGAGGTGCCCTAGAAACGCGGCGGAATGAAGTGCGGTTCCACCGTCAACGTTCGCAGCATCAATGTCCGCGCCCTTCAACAAGAGCCATGAGACAGCCTCTAGATGCCCAGAAATCGCAGCCCAAGACAAGGCGGTCATGCCTTTTTCATCCCTAGCATTCAGATCCGTATTGTCCGTTACCTGGCTCTTGAGCGATGAAACATCCCCTTCCTTCGCCGCTTGCCAAATACTCGTCGATCCAGAGCTCTTGAGTTCCCTACCAAACTTGGCTCCCTGGGATTTAAGATATTGCACTAACTTGGGTCGTCCCTTCTTTACGTTTTCTACATCCAAGTCGAACTTCAACATATTGGACATGAATCCCATCATCTCCTCGAGTTCATCGCTCCATGGCCCGCTGGCAATATCAAGAGCGGTTTGACCCTGGGGATTCTTGGCATTGATTTCAGCCCCACTCGCCAAGAGAGAGCGAAGCGCCGAATCCATCCCAAAGAAGACCGCGCCATGAATTAAGCTTGAGCCATCAGGTCCCCGTCGATTCGGGTCAGCTCCAAGCTCGACCAAGGTTGTCACTGCCTCACCCCGATCAAAAAGCACCGCAAGTCCGAGTGGAGTCGACCCCATACGATCTGTTCGGTCTACGGACACGCCATTGGCAACAAGTTTTCGAATCAAGGGGACACTTCCTTTTCGAGCAGCCTCGAAGATTTCCTTTTCTCCGGGTTTCCAGCTCTGTTTCTTGCCAAACGCGCCTGTATCCATCACGAATGGGCCACGGGGAGACTGATTCCAATCGGGTGCCCCATCAGCAAGCTCCGAGAGAATCCGCTCACGACGAGATTCTATGAACTCTCGAATCGTTCCCTGAGCACGTTCAGTCTTCGACTGCTCTTCATTGACAAAGGGCCGAACCATGGCTGAAACCCGCTCCGATTCCGCGAGCAAGGTCCGTTCATCCCAGACTACCTCTAGCAAGTGCTGCAAGGCAGCCGTGTATTGTGCGCGAGCTTCGGGGATCTGGTAGAGCCGATTGGCAATCAAGCCCCCCGTCCTGACAGACAGTGGTTGATTTGGGTTCTGATCAAATTTTCCCTTTTCGGTGAACAACGAATCGGTTCCCCAGGGTAGAAAATGAAAGCGATCGGTCTCTGGATTCAGGTAGAAAAAATAGTTATTACTATTGCCTGCGTAACCATCCCAACAACCGAGCAGGCCCTCCATCGCCCAAAAGGAATAGAAACTAGGCAAGTCCACGTAGCGCCCGATTTCCTTCTCATACTCGACCGACTCCAAATCTCTTTTTCGATTCAACAACGACGTCAGTTCGATGATCTTCGCTCGCCCGACCGCGTCATCTCCAAACTTGGTTTCAAAGCTCTTTTCCCAATCCGTATAAAAATCGACAATCGTCCCTTCATACAGGACTCCAGAATCATCACCAAATTCACGTTGTATCAGTGCTTTTCTAACACTCTCGACGTGGGAATAGACTCCTAGATTCTTTCCGTTGACCGTCACGCGAGCAAAGCCACAGCGAGAAGCAGGCAATCCGGCTTTTCGAAATAGGTGATACCCGAGGTACTGACTTAGGAGGCTCTGATCCTGCTTGTTGTTATTAAGCGTAAGAACTCGGCGCCCTTCGATTTGCTGTTTCTTGTCAGTAAAGTCTAGTTTGAGCTTCAGAGAAGGCCGCGAACGACTCTGAGAACCAATAAACCCTTTCTTACGAATTCCGACACCTGAGAAAGTCGTCCCATCGATTGTGACATCGGCGTTAACATAGGAATAGGGACTCGGCAGAGGGCCGAGTCGGCGATCCTCGCCAAGCGCATCAGCAAAGTCTCGAGCCTGACCTCTAAGTGTCTCCCAATCTTCCGAAGCCACCGTGATGTTCACTTCAATAACCCGGTCGGATTGAAAGAGATCTGCTTGCGTCAAGTCTTTAGCTAGCGCTAGTGGCGCGGCATAGAGCGCGAGGAGCATGAAAGCTGAACCAAGCCTTCCAAGAACAATTCTGGTAAACATCATAGCCAAAGACTGGAAAGGTCAACCGATTGTTTCAACTAGAAAACAACTTTCCATAGGCAGCCCCACGGGAAGAGCGCTTGGCCCGCACCTGTCTCTTATACACATCTGACGCTGCCGACGACTCCTTACGTG
>OJGX01000950.1_pt1 | contig 12753 bp, 15 predicted proteins | sample 1594661 | NCBI WGS metagenome assembly OJGX01 (sample SAMN05416839, study PRJEB24817) | seawater metagenome | isolation source: Sea water | place: Canada:Atlantic | collected 2013-07 | reverse complement strand
AGCGTCAGATGTGTATAAGAGACAGGCTTATCGCGTTTCATTACATGCGAATAAATCTCGGTCGTCGTTACATCCGCGTGCCCCATCAATTCCTGTCAGACTCGAATATTCGTTCCCGCCTCCGACAAGGGGGTAGCCAAACTGTGCCTAAGCGAGTGACAGTCGACCTGTTTAGAAATACCTGTTTGACCAACCGCCCGCTTAACGGCCTTTTGAGGTCACTTTCCAACAGGTGATGACCGAGACATCTTCCGGTCCTTAGATCGATTGAACGCTTTCGCGCTAGAAAGTGATACTGCCAAGCGAGTTCTCGGCTCGCCTTCGGAAACTTTCGGCCGAGTGCACGAGGGAGATAGACCACTCCAAATCCATCCGCCAGATTCCTCACGTTAAGATTCCTTACCGGATCGAGTTGCTGCTGCAACTTGGTGATTAGAGGAATTGGAAAGACTGTGATACGATCTTTATTTCCCTTGCCGAATCGCACCACGAGTTGTTTCTGGCCGAAATCAATAGCTTTCACCCTCAAGCGGACACACGCCATCAAGCGCAAATCAGCTCCGTAGAGCAGTGCTGCCATCAGTTGGTGAGTGCCGGTCAAATTCTCTAGGAGCGAGGCAACTTCTTGCTGTGTAAGCACGGTTGGGACATGTCGTCTTTGTCTGGCTCGGATCGGCACGATCTCGCGGCTAAGGGAAAGACATAGGACCTCCAGGTACAGGGAAATGATTACGTTCAGGGCCTGGCGCTGGGGCGAGGAGGAGACTCTTTCACGCGTGGCTAAACTCAACGAACTTCAAATAACGGACGATCCAGCGGCAGTAGGTGCGTTCGGTTTGAAGGGCATAGTGATGATACCGCAGCACCTTATTTAATATATCCATTTGCCGTGACCTAGGGGAATGTCGAAATTTCGGCTTGTTTTCCATTGTTAATACTTGAATATCACAGTATAGGGAAGTATTAAGGAGTTTATGGTTCCATGTTTACGGGCCCAATATCACAATTCCCGGAGAAAATTCTGTATATACAATCCAATATCATGGAAATATTTTCACGTATTGACACTGTTCGCTTGAAAATGAGATTCTGTTTAGTTTTCGGACTTGTTTGCCTTTTGCTGAGCTGTAGTCATTCCATGAACATGGACCAGATGGAAGAAATGCAAAGTATCCGTAATGCTGATATTCCACCCTCACTTACTGAGGAGTTTTATCGTGCCGCTAACGACTTCGAAGATGTTGATACTCAGATGTGGTTGTATTTGCTGGAGCTCATTCCCGATGATGGTCAGTCTTATTGTGAACGAAAACGGGCAATGCTTAACTCTGTTTCTCGGGAGCTGAAACGGTATTTCTTGACTCGTCAGTTTGATTGGGAAAGAGGATCTGGTGGGTTGGAGGCTTGCTTGATGATGCAGTATGAGGTTGGAGAAGACGAACTTTTCATCGAGGAAACTATTGCCGGATTTGAGGAGCTAGGTGCGCTTGAGTACGCAACCATCATCAAAGAACTCATACCAATTGCACGGAAACTAAACGAACAGATTGAAGCGGCGGGATCCAGAGGTGAGGAATTTGACTTCGACGATTCCAGATGGGAACCATACGAAAATCGGTGGAATTCAGCATCCAACGGGTTCAATTTTTACAGCGTCGTTTGGGATGGTATACAGAAGGATCCTTCAAAATATGTCCATCCCCGATAGTTCAACAAGCCGCTTGAGGCAACGCGGCTCCGCCGCGCGCCTCACCTCACCGGTAGATAGATTGACAATACAAGTGAAGAGCGAATTCAAAGCCGAACTATCTGACTCGGTTGATGCGATCCTTTGGGAGATATGGGATCCCATTGGGCTCAATGATAATTCAGACGCACGGACTGAATACTTAAGCTACGTCCCTTCGGTTGTACGACTTCTCGAGGTTGGAGCCGACGGATATAAGCTCGGTGCGCACCTCGAAAACCTTGAGCGAGGCAGCATGGGGATTCAGTGTTGTGCAGATCATCGCAAAAAAGTGGCATCGATGCTTTTGGCTCCATACCAACGGATGCCTGCCAGTCCGCTGCAGGCAACGCCGCTATCGCGGCGCACCTGAGCTCATCGTTCGATTATAGAAAAACATGCCCAGTCTGGTATCAACACACACTGAGATTCAGCCGGGGAACTACTACGAGGACTGCGCGTTCCATCCATCTCTGTGTATTTCTAGCGATGATGACGAGATCACTGGTGTCTTACTCGTCGATGGGAGCCATCCGAGGGCTTGTAGTATTCCACACTGTGGCGTCCGTCGGCTAACGTTCGAAGAAGCTCTACACTGGAAATTTTTTGGGCCGCTTGATCAAACAGTAGTCAAGGACAGTCGTTGGTGGTATGACTACCCAAATGATGAGATGGTCGAGACTCATAGGCTATGAATCCGAATAAGTCGCAGCAGGTAATGGCTCTGACATGCCGCACCTCACTTCATTGTTCGAAAGCCCCATGAAGCGTGAAATCCACAGAAGCATTCTTGGAATGTCTATTATCGCCATGCTCCCAGGTGCTCTTTTTGGATTAATCATCTCTGTTGGAGCAGTTGGTCACGGAATAGAGAATGGGGTCTTACTGACGGACTTGGCGGCAATCGTTCTTAGCTTGTTTCCGTTACTTTTTTGTTTCTCGGGCGAGTTCCGGGCGAGTCAGTGAAGAAATACCTAATGGAGTTGCTCTCTTCACCGTTCTGAGTAACCTATGGACATCACTGACGAGTATGCGGTTGACGAGTTCATTGCTGCCTGGGGGGCAGCGACTCGACCTACTGAGTATGGTGATCCGGCTCACTGCGACGAATGTGCTGAGGCAAACAGAATCCTTATGGCGCTCGATCGAGATGAGCTTGATCGGACTGAATTAATCGAATCCTCGAAGGGTTGGTTTTATGCTTGGATGGGCTTCGAAGGGTGGTTGTATTTCCTTCCAGGCATCGTAAAGACTGCGATGATGGACCCAAGCAAGGATCTTCGAATCCTGCTCGACCAGCTGCGCCCGGAATACCTGTCATCGTTGACTTTAGAGAGGGCTAAGGCCCTGCACAAGTTTCTCCATCATTGTCGCGCCTGTGCTTATGCATCCGATGATTCTGAAAGAGCCTCGCTGCAGCTTGCAATCGATCTCACTAAAACCGATCTTCCCGCTGCCGGTTGCGCTGCTGATCCGGCGCGCTTGACTTAGTTCGCTATTAAGAAACATGTGCATGGTTTACTACATCGCAGGCGAAGAGACTCTACCGCTCATCCCTCCTCAAAAGTGGGATGGTATCGACACTGCTGCCGATGGCTGGCAATCCAAAGTTGTTCCTTTCTCTGTCGAAGCCCTCGACGATTCGAATAAGATGGTAGAGGAGAAGTTTGCCGAAGAATGTGTTCGTTACGCGGGTAGCTTTGAAGGTTGCGGCTGCGGATTTAGGGCCAGCGTCTTCATCGATGAGGACGCTGGCCCTCCAGGCGATCATGAACTGGCAGGGCGGTCCTCACGAGAGCACTTGCACCAGTATGTTTTGAAACATCGTGTTTCGTCCCTCTACGTATGCTGGTCAGGAGACGAGGCTCAGCCTGCTAAGAACATTGCGATTTTAGATCCAAACAGGATTATAGATTTCACCTTCGCGTTTGAGGAGCGCTGTCTCTACAGAATTGCCGAAGACCTTGACTGGGTGCTGGAGCCAAGCGATTGACGCCGGCGGCTCAGCCGATCCCTTAATAGACACACAGGTTTGCAATGGGCATTGTGCATGATGAGCGAAGGACATCCTTCTATGGGATTGTCTTTGGGGTTTGGTTCTTGGTCGCGGCATATGCAATTGCTCACGACCAGTACCTCGTTCGAATAGCTCCTGATCACTTCACCGTCTATCACGACAATCCTGAAGGGATAGAGAGTGCGACGGTCCTGGCTGCTTGGATCGCTCTGAAGGCTTCTGTCTCACCTGGGCTTCTCCTAGGGATCGTAACTTGGTTCGTTGCTCGTATTGGTAGGTGGCCCAAGATCGAACCCAAATGCCTCCTCGTTGCGGTATCTGCGGTGATCTTCGTTACCGAACTGTCAGGCTTGGCGAGTGGTGCTCTGGCGTTCTGGGCGAAGTTCCCGCTATATCCAAGGCAATGGTATCCTGATCTGCGGAGCGCTCTCGTCGTGGCCCAGACGATTCAGATCACATGTTATTTTGTTGCCTTTCTCGCTTCCGGCGCGATGCTTCTGATGCTGGGAAGTAAGAGAATGCACCTGGAACGAAAGTCCATCGCTGAAGACTCTTCGGGTAAGCCGCTGGAGGTAACCGATTAATACTGGCGCCGGAGCCGATGGTTAGCGATGAACAGGATATAGATATGATACCTATCCTGGAGACTATTCCGGTGATTGACTTGCTGTCTGCGGTGGCCAGCGGTTTCGCCCTTGGACTGGCTGCCTCCAGATCAGGCGTTTCGGGTTGAGGCAAATTATGAGATCCGAAACCTCTGCTCTGACGACGGAAACGGGCGGTCTTCCCTCACTTGACCGTTCCCTTTAAAGGTGGATTCGAAGTGCCCTGTCCATTAACAGATAGCTCCATATGACCACTGCCAAGACACCACCCGGCATCTGGGCCGGTCAGCTGTTGCATGCCTGCGTGACTGCGATTCTTCTCGCGCTTTCCTGGGCCGCTTGGAAAGCGCTGCGACAACCGTTTCCTCTTTCTTTCTGGATTGCAGTCGCTTTTCCCATTGTGCATCAAAAGTTTGTGTGGCTGACATGGCGCCTGGAGCTTCGGTCTTCGGCCACAAGCAAGGCGATTGGACTCTACGGATACCTCTCAGGCTTTTTTCTGCTATTTGGGGGACGCTTCATTTCTCTGCTTGCACTGGCCTGGCTCGATCGCGGCAGTCTCAAACTGGACGCTATTCCACTGGCTTTCGCCACAACTTCGCTCGCACTGCCGGGTGTCTACGCGATGTACAGCGTCAAAAAATACTTCGGAATGATAAGGGCAGCTGGTGTGGATCATTTCGATTCGCGATACCGCGAGATGCCCCTCGTAAAGGAAGGCGTTTTCCGATTCACAGACAATGGAATGTATATCTACGCTTTCCTTTTGTTTTGGGCTATCGCAGTTGGCTTCAACTCCTCAGCTGCCCTCGTTGTGGCTGCTTTCAGTCACGCATATATTTGGGTGCATTTCTTTGCGACGGAAAAGCCAGATATGGAATACCTGTATGCGAAGGAAGGATAACGAGCGGGCGTCCAAATAGCAGAAGACTCCAACGAACCCTTCGTCGGGGTTTTACTGGCTTTGGGAGGGACGCCTTCTTGATTCCGGTGCGAACCGAGCAGACATCTTGGAAGTCGTTCGAGGAATGCAAGCTGAGTTCCTTGTTGACCTTTCCAATCAATCCGATGGCTCGGATGCTTTCTTAGGCAATGAGTTCGTCTCATGCGGAGCGGGCCAGTTTTCTCTGAGGGCCGATCCTTGAGGAGTCGTTTGCCCGGCGAGCCCCTGTCGTCGCCCAGCAGGCTTGAGCCGATTGAGGGCAGACACGTCATACTCCTTGGGAGATTCGCTGACTGGTATGTCACTCGAGATATGACGGCGTAAGTCTTGGCGTAGAAATGTCCGGCGGATATTTGATGCTCTGAAAATTTTGGATCCTGTCCGGTCCCGGAATGGCAATGCCAGTCACTGGTGAAGAGCTCGGAGATTGCCAGGTCGCGGATATTCGGCAACCGATCCCCAAGAGACTGAGTATTGGATGGGAGGAGCGCTTGGTTGAGCTCGATATCCCGTAGGGCTAGCGTTGAAAGTGACGGTGGAATCGAGGCGGTTCTCCCGATAGGATCATTGCCGCTTCCCACCTTATCTATTCGATGCTGAACTCCTGTCCTTGACCAAAAAGCATCTTCGAACTAAGGGCGGGGGCGAAGCAAAGGAATCGAGCCAACGCGGTGCTAGAGTGGTTGAGATAATGGATCAATGAGGCTGGTTGTGGAGGAGTATAACGACTGATATCTATTGTTGTGGTTCTTCGTAGCCATTCCGGCGATGAATAGGGGGGCTATTTTCGGTCAATATTTTCGGAGGATTTTGGACGGCAGGGGTTGATGTTTTTGCGTGAGCACCCTATCGTTACCACTGTAGTAGACAACAAATAATGGTGATTATGAAGAACTGTATCATCCCGATGAGTTGCTTATTTGTGGCCCAATCTATCGCTATGCGGCCCTTGGCGAAAACGTTGACTGTCTCTCTGTTCGCCTGGACTTCCAGTCTCGCAGCTCAGTCCACGATTAGCCAGGTAAGCACGGCAGCGGATGGTGCTGATCTCTACGGGTTTGCATCGGAGTTTAGGGAGGCATTGGAAGATGTAGGAGAGATTTCTGTGGATGAGTTCCTAGAGCGGTATGATCGACCGGATCAGTTTGTCGATTCTCTCTCCTATGATCCTGCAAGTGAAGAATTCATAAATTCTTTCATGGAAGCAGCCGGTAGGGAACGAACTGATCCCTTCTTCGGTCCCCTCCCGACGGTCAAGGAGGGCCTGGAGCTGAATGAGGAAGAGCGAGAGGTATTGGCGAATCACGGCTTCGTCGTGAGTGGCCGGCATGGGAGCCATAGTTTCGTCGAGAGCTACTACCAAATCTTCATTCGTGATCGGCCGGTATTTATCTCCCTTGATTCAATTCTCCATGCATGGAATCAGGGGTATCGAAGTATTCTTGAAGAGATCGAAAGCTTTTTTCTCGCCCCTGGCATTGAGGGAATGATAGCAGGCATGAGAGAACAGCTTTCGATCATTGAGGGGCGAGTCAATGCGGACTTGGAGGAGAGTCTTCACGACGCCGATCTTTATTTGACGGTGGCGGCTTCTCTCGCTTCAGGAATGACCCTTCCGTCGTCCCTAGGGCAACAAGACGCGATGGTCGAATCAGTGATGGCAAAGATTTCTAGCCTGGAGCTTCACGAATTTTCTCTCTTTGGACGCACGAATCCTGAGATTCAAGATTTCTCTCAGTTCAAACCCCGTGGGCACTACACTAAGTCTGAGCAGCTGAAGAAGTATTTTCGTTTGATGATGTGGCTTGGCCGAGTTGATTTCAGAGTTGCGGGCCCACCCGAAATTGCGTCGCCGCGAGAGCTGGGAACAGCGTTGATTCTACAAGAGGCCCTGCTGGGGGCGGGACAACTTGAAACATGGACGGCCTCGGATCGAATTCTCCAGACCTTTGTGGGGGTGCCAGATTCGATGACGGTGCCTCAGCTATCCTCATTGGTTGAGGCGGCTGGATTTGAACTGGGCACGGCATTTCCGTCCCGGGAAGAACTCGTTTCGCTACAGAACCAGATTGAAGCCAGTGCCTTGGGGGTTCAAGCGATCACTTCTCACGGTTTTTTTGTTTCCCCGGGTAACGAGTCCTTCAAGCTTCCTCGTTCCTTTGGTTTGTTTGGGCAGCGATTCGTTATGGATAGTTGGGCTCTCTCCAATCTTGTATTCAAGGCAATCTCATGGAAGGGCCAGAAGGTGGGACGACGGCTTCCGAGTGGGCTTGACGTTGGTTTCAGCGTTCTTGGTAATACCGCAGCGGCTCCGATTCTAGCAGATCGAATTCGGAATTCCGATGGAATGCCCTTTCGGGATGGCTATCCAATTCAGCATCAATTAGGGGCCCTTCATGATGTGTTCAATCAGATCGAGGTCCAGAGTTGGGAGGAGAATATATACACCTCGTGGCTGTACGTCTTGAAGCAATGGGGGGCTGGTTACGGCGAGTCGATTCCTGAGGTGTTTCGAACCAGGGAATGGAGCAAGAAGACGCTGAGTTCTCAATTGGCTTCGTGGACATATTTGCGCCACAATACCGTTCTCTATGCGAAACAATCGGTGACGCCGCCTGTGCTATGTTCGTTTCCTCATAGCTATATTGAGCCTGCGCTCGAGGCATGGAAGAGTCTCGCCGCGATGGCGCGTCGGGCAGCCAGCGATCTCGATGAGTTGACTCCATCGTCGGTTATTTCGGATCGGCACGTCAGCTATTTCAGCAATTTTGCGGAAACTTGTGACACATTGACTGAAATTGTAAGCAAGCAAAATGATCGCGAAGTTTTTACCGACACGGAAGATCGTTTCCTTAAGGATATGGTGGAGATCATGGTGGACTATGTGGGGCAGAAAACCTACTCTGGCTGGTATCCTAATTTATACTATGTCGCGGTGGATCCATTTGATCCGGAGTTTGTTTTTGGCGGTATTCCGGCGCAACATCCTAGCGATATTTGGGATCCCGTCGTTACCGATGTTCATACCGACTTCCCATCCGTACCGGACGGTGATCCCGGTACGGTTCTTCATCAGGGAGTTGGTAACACCGCGATGCTTTTTGTGTCAGTACAATGTGCCGAGAATCGAATGTATGCCGGTCCCGTGTCCACCTATTATGAATTCACTTCAGGTCCGGGGAATTTTGAGCGGATGACTGATGAAGCGTGGAAAGAGAAATTGAAGAACGATGAGCAACCTGAGGAGCCGGAATGGAGTCGAGGGCATCGCCTTAGGGGCCGAACCTCGATTGCTAGCTCTGGTGGAGGGGCACAAGTAGGTCAGGAATTTCCTCCGCTAGAGGTTTCGCCTCCTCCAATTCTAAATGTACCCAAGACCATCGATTATCGGGTGCTAGAGAATGGGCGTCTTGAATTAAGGTGGCCCTCAGGAACAACCTTGTGGCGTTCTCGCGAGCTTGGAGGGCAGAGGAGGTTTGTCGTAAATGGGGTTAACACGGGAGACGGGCGGCAGGTTAGAGCCGTTGGGACCGCTGCGGAGCATTACTTCTTTTGGCTGGAGTGATTCACGAAACTCGCTGTGGGGGAGGGTTACAATCCTCAGGCCAGTCGTAGCACGAGCAGTTTCGTGTGCTGTTGGGTGTTGCGGTGGTTTGTGGTCGGCTGGATTCTGAAGAGAAGGCGATGGCTTGGATGGCGTAGAGATGAAGTGGATTGTTTTGTTGAGTGGTGCCAAACGCGAGATCGTTCGAGCCGATGCCGGAATTCTTGCTTCCCTTTTGCCCTCCCTTGTTGGTGTCGGTTTGTGAGCCTTGCTACGAACGCAAACTGCCGCTTTTTGAGCGTGTGTTTCGGGAATTGTTCAGGGATTTTACTTGCCTTCGGTGTTTGAACTCCGTAACACCATAAGCGAAACTTGCTGTCGGTGGATTTTCTTCATAGACGGAAGTAGGGTATGGCGCTTTCGTCAGCCTCCTTCTTTTCCTTCGAGCCCCCCCCTTCATCATTGTCTTATTTATTTATTATTATGTCTGAGTTATATACTCTGGAGGAGCGGTCTGCTGAATATGAAAATTATTCCAAAACGTCGTCTCAGTATGACGCCACACGTGTCGAAGTTGGTATTGAGTTTATGACCGCGGCCTTCGCCTCGGTTGGTCCGATGGCTAAGTTGAATTTACTCGACGCTGGTTGCGGTACGGGGAGCTACATCGACGCCTTTCGAGGTAAAGTTCAAGGGGTTGTGGGAGTCGATCTTAACCAAGGAATGCTCGATCAGGCGGAACGAAAATTTCAGGACGATCCCAATGTGACCTTAAAACAGGGGAGTCTGGTTGATATTCCTTGTGAGGATAATCAGTTTGATGCCGCGATGTGCAATCAGGTCATTCATCACTTGGCCGAAGGCGAAGGGGAAGAGAGATTTCAGGGGATACAGAAGCTTGCCGACGAAGTCTTCCGTGTTCTTCGACCCGGGGCTGTTTTTACGTTGAACCTATCCACCCCTGAACAAACTGAAGATGGATTCTGGTGGGCATCTCTCATTCCCGATGCCGTTGAGTTCATGACAAAACGCTGCCCTAATGTTTCGGAACTGCACGAAATGCTTTCCAACGCAGGGTTTACCATCATTCAAACCACGGCGTTAAAGGACGAGGTCTTGCAGGGGGAGAATTACTTAGATCCTAGGGGGCCATTGAAATCTGAATGGAGGGATGGCGATTCAACCTGGTCATTGGTCTCGGAGAGTGAACTCTCCACAGCGATGAAATTTGTCGAGGAAATGAATAGCGACGGCAAGATGCCCTCGTATATCGATGATCGTGAGCAACGGCGGCAACAAGTGGGACAGACCACATCGATTCTCGCGTTAAAAGCAGAGTGAGTCTGTCATTGCTCCAGAAAACGAATCCCGCTAACGGTTAAGGCGTGGCGGTCAGTGTGGCGATGGCGAGGCGTTTCTGGCTAGTTGGCTCACAGATTTGAATTGGATTGATGATGCAGTCGGTTCCCGATGGGTCATCAATCTTTTGGCAATGGGGGCTCGTGGCTAGTCGTGACAATCCAAGCGTGCGGCTTGGGGCGAGATGAGTTGCCTCCTACTGTGATTGCCATGCATTTTGTTTGGCGCTTAGTTCAGCGATGTGAAGAAACGGCTGAACCTTGGTTGATATTTATCCAATTTGTTGAATGAAACTATCACGTTTGTTACCTCGCCAATGAATTGACGGCGAGGAACGAAACCGAAATACCGAGAGTCCTTACTTAGGTCGCGATTGTCGCCCATGACGAAGTAATGTCCGGATGGAACGACGACTTTCTCAAAACTTCGCTTATTGGTAGGGACGGACGGAATGCTCATAACGGCATGTCGGTGATTGCCCAAGTCCTCCTCTGCAAAGAGCGCTTGCTTGCGCAGTCCGGCCATCAGGTCCTTGGTATGCTCGTCTGATAGAGCTGAATAGTTCAACTGCTCATCATTGATGAAGAGGACGTTGTTCCTCAGCTCAAGTTCATCGCCTGGAAGGCCGATGACTCGTTTTACCAAGCGGGTGCCATCTTCCGGTGAAAAGAAGACGGATATATCGCTTCGTTTAGGGTCAGAGAGGTGCGCTAGGCTCTGAAGCGTTAAGGGGATCCGGAAATCATAGGCGAGCTTGTTTACGTAAACCAGATCACCCTCGAGAATCGTCGGATTCATTGATCCTGAAGGAACCCAATTCCAATCAGCCAGACACGATCTGACTGGGATTACGACAAAGAGGAAAAAAAGAGCAATCGCTCGCCACTCTCTCCATTGAGTATTTAGTACTAAGATTACTTTGTTTTTCATGGCTTGAATTTGAACCGTTTAGCTTCTGACCCCGCTGGGGGACGGCGTGTTCAGATTTTGTTATTTTCTCCGCATTTCCCTTCCTTCCACTATTTCGGATCGTGAGATGGAGTGAGCGGCAGTTGGGGCAGACATGAGCTTGCCGTGAGCACCTCTTTCGGATTTAGATATATGGCTGTTTGTAGAAAAGAAAATTGGCGCCTATTCTCGGTGCAGCCTACACTTCAGGCTTCTATGAGAAATCTGGTAGGATTGATTGGATTAAAAAGGAGTTCGTCATGAGAAAGACGAGCATCGTCGTGGTGCTATTGGCGGTAGTGGCGATTGTTTCAGCAATCTTAGTTTCGGAGGGATTTGCTGCTGATGCGATTAATCTTGATGTGCTTGAGGTACAGGTTGGTCGGCGGGATCAAGACAATTTCGTAGCCGGTGCAAGGCTCGTATTTACGGTCTTGCCCAAGGGCAGTGATAGCTATTCGAAGACGGTTGTCAGCGGGAATGATGGAATTGGACGCTTGGACCTAGGTGGAGAATCGATTCGAGAGATTCGCTGCCGAGTGGAATGCCCTGGTTTTCTCGCGGCTGAGACGCGCTGGTTATTCTCTGAACTCAATCGTTTGTCATGGGAGGCTAATCCGATACTTCGCTCTTCGGTTCGATTGGTGCCACGGAGTCGAGTCTTGGGTGGAAGGGTGGTGGATGTGGAAATGCAGGGGATTCCAGGAGTTTCTGTGCTCGTGGATTACTCTCACCACGGGACGTCTGATCTAAAGAAGGGTGAACTGCCTTTTTCAGGCTTTACCGAGACCATTCGTGTGATGACTGATGATCAAGGGCGTTGGAAAACGAAGGGCTGGATTTCCAGCAGGGCCCGGTCACTACGGATGCGGTTTCAACACCCCGACTATCCCGATCACGGTGATCCCTCGGAACCCGCCGATCCGATGAAGGCAGGAATGCCATGGTGGACCTGGGAGCCGGGCCGGCCCTATCTTTCGGGCCTCACCGACTTGTTGGCTCGGGGTGACGGGGTGACGGTGATGTCGCAGGGCTGGACGCTTTCGGGCCGGGTGACTGACGTCTCAGGGGAAGCCATTGGAAAAGCCGACGTGGCTGTATTGGCGCCAATAGTCGGACGAAATGGTTTAATCCTGAATGCCTGGCCTGGCGCAGCGTTGATGCTGGAAGCGGATGACGCGGGCCGGTTTGAAATCAAGGATCAAGTCATCCGTTTTCCGTTGTTGCACCCAGACGCCGTTCGCAAGGTTCTTGCTGACTATGAAGTCTCTCTTGTCGCAGGGAAGAAAGGGTTCGAAGTGGCGCATGAAACGTTTCCCTACTTTCGAACTGATGGGCTGGAGTCCGTCCTTGAATTGCAGGCAGGCCCGCTATTCGAGGGACGGATTGTCGAGGGGAACGGCAAGGCGATATCCGATGTGTCAGTTTCGATCGAAAGTCGGAATCAGCCGACCGGAAAAGCGTTTGGAACCACACTCTCGTCTGGGGCGGATGGCCGATTTGTGTGGCCTTATCCCCTAAGAGGTGAATTTTTAGTGCATTTTTCCTGGATGGTCGATGGACTGTCTCTTATACACATCTCCGAGCCCACGAGACTAGGCATGATCTCGT
>OJGX01000945.1_pt1 | contig 12784 bp, 16 predicted proteins | sample 1594661 | NCBI WGS metagenome assembly OJGX01 (sample SAMN05416839, study PRJEB24817) | seawater metagenome | isolation source: Sea water | place: Canada:Atlantic | collected 2013-07 | reverse complement strand
CGAGATCATGCCTAGTCTCGTGGGCTCGGAGATGTGTATAAGAGACAGGCATTCGTTTCTCGTCGTTGCAACATCATCAAGGCGATGGCGATCATCAACATTCCGAATAACACGAGGATTATTCGCGGAGAAACGTGAACGGTCAGGAGCGCCCCTGGAACAGCGCCTGCCATTCCCGCAGCGCTGAACAGGGACGCGGCGCGGAGATGTACGCGGCCCTGATGCAGATTGAACATTCCGCCTACGAGGCTGGTTCCCCCTACCACTGCCAGTGACATGCCGATCGCTTCCCGGACGGGATAGCCTCCAAGGTAGACGAGGGCAGGTGTCATTAGAACAGTCCCTCCACCTCCGAGCAAACCGAGGGAAAGTCCAATGAAAATGCCAATGGCGATCGCGGTGATCATGGGGCAGGGGATCAGCGTCGATTCCAAGGCATTCGGGCAATCAACATTCCCATGCCGCAGGTGTCCGTGATGCCTGCAAAGATTAGCCCGGCGCCGACAAAGCCTGCCAACCAGATCCAGCTGGGGTGCGAGAAGACGGAGAGTAACACACTGCTCAGAACGATCGCTCCAGCGGCAATGCGTACCTGGCGTTCCAACGACATTGTCTTCTGGCCGCGAACGATGGGAAGCTCGGCGTCAATCCAGGCTTGCGTTCCTCCAGTGACGTTTACGACGGATTCAAAACCGGCCTTTTGAAATTCGCGACAGGCACGTTCGCCTCGGGCTCCCGAATGGCAGATGATGTAGATCGGTTCGCCGGAGTTGTCATTGCGATCCGCGAGGAAGTCGGCTGGCTTGAGGGAGTCCAGAGGCCGATTGCTAGCGCTGGAGGCATGCACTTCGCCATATTCTGCCGGAGTGCGGACATCGAGCAGATCGATCTTTCCGCCGTCTCGGATCCGGTGATGGAGTTCGCCTGCTGTGATGGTTCTGATTTCAGCGTTCATGGTCTAATTCTGCTAGGGGCGTTACTTCGTCTTGTTCTTTGAGGGAGCGCACTCCTGGCAGCCTGCTTTGCCGCAGCACGATTTCTTGTCCGGGGATGGGGTATTGCCGGCCTTGGTCAGACAACAGGCTTTGGCGGAGCATGGGGTATTGGAGGGGTCCACGTTGGCGGTGACGTTGGGATCGCCCACAACCGCCCGAGGATGTCGGACGTCGTGCTCGTCCCAACCGTGCGCGGCAAAACGAGACACAATCTTAGCGTGGTTCTGGGCAACTTGGATGGCTTCGGGAGTCTTTCCTTTGACGACGATTTTCAGCCCGTGCTCTGTAGCCTCTACTTGATGGGAAATGCCGTCATAGTGCTCTCTCAACTCTCGGAAAGCCGGGTCCCAGCCACGGATCATGCGACCGCTCTCGAGGCGGTTGCTCATTTGTGCGACGTGTTCGCGCAGGATCTTGGCAAGCTTGGGGTCCTTGGATTCGGTAACGGCCACGTAGCCATCCTTGGTCAAAGTTACCTTTCGGATAACGTTGGTATGCTGGTTGAAGAGGGCATGGATGTTCTCGCGTGATTCGGCTGGGAGGCCTTGGGCTGAAGCCCGATGTGAAACACCCGTCAATACGAGTGCAATGGCGACGATGGTTTTGATTTTGGTATTCATAATTTCAATTTTCAATAACATAGCGAAGGATGTATATGTCTAGATATGTTGATATATTGGCAAAAAAACTGAACTCAGTCCTCACCGCCGAATCGACCCTCAATGCACTGCATGATGTTCGCCAAGTGCGGCTCGGCCACGCGGTAGTAGGTCTTGCGGCCCTCTCGTTCCGGTTCAAGCAATCCACAGTGTTTCATCAGACGGAGGTGGCCGGAGGCAATGTGACTTTGGATCTCACAGGCCTCTGCCAACTCACCGACGGTGTAACGCGTGTCGAGCAGCATTTGGATCATTCGCAATCGGTGTGGATGAGCGATCGTCCGCAGGCATTCGGCCGCCATCTCAAGCTTGTCTAGCGGGATTAGCCGATCCTTCGTACTGCTCATAGAGTGAATATATCTAAATATGTAGACATGTCAATTTTTAGCTTCGGATAGAGTGGGCCGGCGGAACCTTGCCTCCTGAATCTGGCCCGTCTTCCGCTTTTCGCGAGGTTTGCTAAAACGGAAACTAGGTTTATTCCATCGCGATTTCGGGCCGAGACATAGTCCGTTATGAATGTTTCCCAGTGGCTAAGTTGCTTTTGGATCGACCGGAGTGGCGCCGGCCAGGAACAGTTTGCCTTTGGGGGCCAAAACAGTCTCTCGAACGGGAATGAGTGTTGATGTTCAATGGTTTAAGCGGATTCAACTGGGCGACCGACCATGTACGAAAGCGGCATGGGATCCCGCTAGTTCTAGAGCGAGAAGGGAAGCTGATTTGGGAGGACTTAGGGCTCACGTTTGCGGGAATACGGCGAATCCAAACGGAGATTGGATGCTGTAGATTGAGCGATCCTGACTAGCTGCGGCGTCGGATTCGTGACCGGCAAGAGCCATTTGATCATGGATTGAGACACGACGTTAACGGATCGATTCAAGATGATATTGAATAACCCTGCCGTTGAGATGGTGCTCTGTCCTCCGCGTTCGCCTTATTCTAGGTCGAAGACACCAGGAAGTCAGCATCGGGAAATTCACGAGCTACAATAGGGATCACCGCAACCATCAGGGCGTCGCAAGCGGGCTGATGCCCCGAGAGATTTTGCTGAGGAAGGGCCAATTAAGTTGTCCTCACGGGATTGCCTTCGGCATGTTGGTTGGCTTGGTGATTGGATTGCTCACCGACCATTTGGTTCTCGGAACGTGCTTTGGCATGTCCCATGGTTGCGCCATAGGTGTTGTCCTTGGTTCTCCGATTCCCAGCGAGGAGCCTCCTTCCTCAGAAGTGCCCGAGGACAAGGATTCTGATTTTCTGTCTTAGAGTCCTGTCCTTGACGTCATGCCGATCGCATCGACTGCCGGATTATTTGGAATATTGAGCCCAGGCGCCTGCAATGTTGGCTTGAACCTCGTCTCCCGCATGGAAGATTAGCCGATGCTTGAGTGTGACCTTCTCTCCTTTGCTGAGTTCAAAATCACCGCTGTCTGCCTCGCCCGCGACCTCTTTCAAGGCAAAGGGGTTGGCAGTGAAGAGTCCATAGGTTCGTACGTGCCAAGGAGTCGGGTAGCGGAAACTCTCAGGATGATTGAGCATGGCAATTCCCATTTTCTTGCCCTCGACGGGGCCATTAAAGTCGACCCAGGACGCTCGTTTTCCCCAAGTCTCTTTGTCGCGATCGCCTCGGCTATTGGCTATGTGCCCGCCTGCGCCTGCATCGACACACATGCTGTGAGCCACTCGCACACTCAGTCCCGAGTCTTTTTTCCCTACGACCGTGATCTGATCTTTGGTGCCTTCTAGCACGATCTTAATATCCATGATCCGCGATCCATCGGTTGCCACATGAAAATCGACCGTTCGAGTCTGCCGTAGATACCGCTCTCCGCTGGGCGTCAGATTATCGCACTCGACGATCAGGCTCGCTCGGTTCCCTGAAGCCTCGGCTTTCACCACCCGGGTATGGACCTGACGTCCATTCTTTGCCATTTGTTTCTCATCCACTTTTCCGTTCTTAGTGTAGGTTAAACGCTCATGCCAGGTGTTGAATCCGCCAGCGTTTTGCAGTCCGAAACAGACCGAACGGTGATGCGGATGATCTTGTTTCTCTCCGGCTACGTCTTCCATTGGAAAGGCCCGAGTCATCTTGACGCCTCCCGGGCCGATGATTGGCCAAAAATAGCACTTGTTCGTTTCATCATCTGACGTGATGTAACGGGTGAATAGTTTTCCATCGATCAGAATCGCAACATCTCCTGACGCCTCCTGATTGATTGAAAACTCAGCTGCCGATGCCGTTAGGGCGCTCCACGAAAATACCGAAACTAGAGCTGCTGAAAGATAGGTCGATTTCATCATAAGATTCACAATAGAAAGATCTGATCCCTCTCAGCTGGGACGTCGACGCCAAACCATGACGCACGCGTTCTCTCTCACGCCAGGACACAACCGCAAAAGGGATGCTCTACTTTGCTCCCTGGCCCGACCGAAATCAAGCAAGCTTTCCGAATTGATGATGCGCTGAATCGGTTCAACAAGGCCCAGCGCAGCGAAGAACTTGACCGGGGTTGATAGCCACAGTCCGCTCTGTGATGTTCACAGTGCAATTTTGCTTCTCTAACGTTTCTGAGAGACGCAGGCATTCGGCTCGGATGAACTCACGTCAGGATCTCTCTGAGGCAGGGAAGGGGCCACTTGATGAGAAAGCCGAATAGAAGGGGCTTTTAACCACGGATCACCTTAATGAGCACAGAAAGGGATCGGGGGATTCATACAAAGACGAACGGTAAGACCGAAGGGGGTGTTCTGATGTGTCGTAAGGCGCGGATATTGGTGTCTGATTGTTAGAAGTATAATAGCGACATTGTAGCCCTGGAGCCGCCAGTTTAATTGAATTATGTTGTTTGGAGGGAGGTGCGGGCTAAGTTAGTGAAAATGGTAGGAAGTAGTAAGTTTCGGTCAATGTGTAAGTTGGTCTGGGAGTGGATTTGTCTGTGGGTTGGAATCGTTTCTGTCTTCGCGGGGGGGCGCTCCATTGCTCAAGCGCAGGCTAGTTCTGATCAATCGGTGCAGGCCTCGGAGGTAATGGCTTGGTTAGAGGCGCCTCCAGCTATTTCGAATATGTTGGGTGTGAGACTCAGTGCGGAAGCGGGGGGAATGCCCGCGCTAGTCGGAGATTCGGTGCGTTCCCAAGAAGGTGTCGTAGACCTGTATCACCTGCGCTGGGATAATGGGAGGTTTCTTTCGCGCATCCTGGTGGATCGTCGAGACTACAAGGATCTTTCTGCGATCACGAAAATGGCTTGCGGTGGTGATCATCCGAATTATTGGGCGCTTCCTGATGGTGTTCACCTGGCCTGTATTGAGAGTCAGGATGCGATTAGTAAGAACTATGCTGGAAGCTGGACTGAGAAATCAGTTGCCGCCGTATTGGTGGTTGCTGCCCAGAAAAAGATTTGGGAATTCTTGAATCTGGGCTTGCTGCGAATTCGGCCAGGCTCGATTGATTGGGATAGAAAATCTGGACAGTTCAATGCTTCGTCGGTGGACGGTAGACAACTTTCTGGGTTACTCGAAATTGGTGCTGACGGTATTCTAGAAGCTATTCAGTACTGGCATAGTGGCGAACCTCTGCCGCAAGTTGATCTGAATCCTATTTCTGATACGGATGGCGGGACCCAGTCGTTTAACGCGTTCCGGGTGGCCTTTACTTATGGTGAGCGGTCGAAGTATTGGCGGATCCCTTCAATGTTCGATGTGTCCCATTTAATTTCTGTATCCAACACCGACGCACTAGATCCTTCGCTACCAGAAGGGGAGGTAAAGGCCCACGGTACTCCATTCTTACGCTATCAGATTTTAAGTCTTGAGACGTCTGATACGAGTTTGCCGTCGAGTCTGTTTTCCTATCGACAGATCTCAGACCGAGAAAACAGTCCTGTCGATATGCGATATACCATTTATAGCAATGCGGAGGGGCATTTTCGGAAAACCTCGACTGGTGGTCTGATATCTCTCAGAACCGTAACCGAAGAAAACTCTATTAAATCTCTCGGGCGAGGGGCGCTTTCGAGCAGACTTCTTTACTTAGGAATATTGGTGATGGTTGGAGTTGGGGTCCTTTGGTGGTTTCGAATTCGGACCGAACGGGTATAGCGTGTTTTTTGGTGAAAAAGGAAGTAACCGGTTAGCGAAAAAAGATAGAGAAATGTAACTCTAAAATCGAATGAAGAATAAAATAGTGTTTTTGTTGATTGTTGTCGGGCTCATTGCCTTTCCCTTTAGAACGCGAAGCGGGGATTGTGTGGATGATTTTCCCACCCCTTGTGATGGTGGGTTTTGGACTGAGATTATTTTTTGTACGACGAGCGTGACGATTTCTCGCATCTATATTCCTTTGGTGGGGTGGCTGGATCTTAACCCCCCGCAGACCTTTCAGGTGACTATTCCCGTGACTCGATCGGGCAACTCGTCTCCTGGACTGATTTCTGAAGCTGACAACGCCAACAGCGGCCTAGATGATACGACAGTGAGATTTCGTTCCTGCAATGGTTTTGTTTCTTACACCGATTGCAATGGTAAAACCGTAGCGGCGGCGACCAGTGTGGCATTGCCTGTGACGGTGGCTGCTGGGGCTCCTTGCCCGCCTGTACCTACCGGGCAGCAGGCACACGATTCGATTTGAGTTCTAAGATGTACGACTCATGGGGGGAGTTTGTGAGCGAACCGGAAGGGGCGGGCTCCGTAGCGTATCAACGATGAACCAACTCGAATGGAAGAATGACGGCCGATAATCGTTGAACGACTGCATTGATGTCGGCGCGACTTTGGGGTGTTATTGCTTTCTTTCTTGTGGGGGCGACATTGGTCCTGTTTGCTTCGGTGTTCAATCAGGATTTTGTGGCGTACGATGATGGGGCGTACGTGACTGGGAACCCTCTTGTGAACCAGGGGGTGTCTTGGACTGGTGTATGGGAGGCATTCACCACGCTCAATTCGGGGGCTAGCTATTGGCATCCGCTTACATGGATCTCACACCAAGTGGATTACGCGTTCTTTGGTCCTGTCGCTGGTTGGCATAAGCTAGTGAATGTTATCTTTCACTGCTTCAATACTGTGATTCTTTTTGGATTGCTGTATCGGGTAAAGAAGAGTCTTGGGCCCCCCGCGGCAGTGGCGGCACTATTTGCTTGGCATCCTTTGCATGTTGAGTCGGTTGTCTGGGTGAGTGAACGTAAGGATCTCCTTAGTACCTTCTTTGGTTTTGTCACATTTCACTGCTATCTGGACTACCGTCTCAAGCAGACTCGTGTCCGCTACGTACTCGTCGTCATGTCATGCGCGTGTGCTCTGATGAGTAAGCCCATGATGGTGACTCTACCCGTTCTCTTGTTGCTTCTGGATTTTTGGGTGTGGAACGAAAACCCAACGGCGTTGGGCGCTTGTGATCGATTCTCAAGGCTGCTCTGGGATAAGATTCCATTATTGATCATGTCTCTTGGTGTAGGGATTGTGACTGTGCTGGCTCAGAATGAACTTGGTATCATGCCTTCGGTCAGTGAGTTGCCTGTTTCTTTTCGAGTCGCAAACGCTCTCCAATCCTACTGGATCTATGCGGCGCAATCCGTCGTTCCTGTCGGACTCGCTGTGTGCTATCCCTATCCAGAGACCTTTGCTCTTGGACGGGTCTTTCTTGCCTTGGTATTTTTCGTCTTTGTCAGCATGTTGGCCGTTAGGGCTCGGGTTCGTCGGCCTTACATCACCTTTGGTTGGGCCTGGTTTGTTGTTTCGTTGCTACCGGTCATTGGGTTGATTCAGACCAGCACGCAGGCCCGTGCTGACCGCTATACTTATCTTCCTCTCGTGGGCCTATTCGTTTTGCTTATCTGGGGCATGAATGAGTTGGTGTCACGGCATCGACAATCCGTATTTTGGATTTTGGGCTGTGTGGCCTTGGCGGTTTACGTTCCGCTCTCGTGGCGTCAGATCGGTTTCTGGGAAAACTCGGTGACTTTGTTTCGTCGTGCCGTGAATGTGACCGACGGCAATGTCCTGATGCATGTCGCATTGGCCGATTCCCTCGATTGGAACTTAGAAACAGAAGATGCTTCGTACCACTACCGGCGGGCGGTTGATTGCGATCCTGAAAACTGGGCTGTTTATGAATCCGCTGCTCGTTTCTTTCGAAACCGACGTAATCTTGGCCTAGAGCGTATTTACTTGCAGAAGTCCTTGTTTTGGAGTCCTAACCAGCCAGACTTGCTGAATAGGCTAGCGCATATCTTGGCCTGCCATCCAGATCCATGCGAACGAAATCGTGATCTGGCTCTTGAATTGGCAACTCAAGCTTGCGCACTCCAGACTCCTGGAGCGATGCTGTACGAGCATACCTTAGCTGCAGCGATGGCAAACTCCGGGGATTTTAGTCAGGCCGTTCGTCTGACGGAGGCAGCCCTTGGAGACAAGTCCGTTCCCCAAACTGTCGGAATCCTTCATCGCTTGGACCTCTATCGGCAGGGATTGCCCTATCGTGATCTCCTATTGCCTCGTCGAAATACTGGGCCGCCTCATGGCAACTAACCGTTAGTTCGAAATAGAAAAACGTTCCGGCATATACAGACGTCTTCCTGGTCTGAAAAATGTATTTGTGATAGACGCATTTGATTTAGACCTCAGAACCTAGATTTCTGGTGCGCTGGACTTAGGAAGAACCCTGATCTGGCCAAGCCGTTGCGAAATTATTTCCACGAAGCCTACGCCTTCCGTTCGTTGTCGGGCGTAGTTCGGCGAAGATGATACCACGCTCGTCGTTCTATCGTGTGGGAACGAGATCAATCGGGGTTTGACGAGGCATCGCTTGCGAATCGTTGCATGGCACCCCCTCGCTGAGCTCCCAAGAGTGAAGTTGTTCGGCAGCTCGACTTAACCCTAGACCGGTCGCTACTGGATCGGCGCTGGAGACGGCATGGTCGAAATTAGGGGTTTCGATTCGAGCGCGACCCCTAGCACGTCATGACAAACCTTTCGACGATCGATTTCGCTGAAAGCATGCGAACTCTCGTTGAGAGTTTCTAAACTGTTGACTACTCGGGTGGGGCGAAACAGAGTGGCTGAATGATGTTGGAATCTAAGCTGTGTAAGGGGCGTCGTAGTGATGCTTTTACGCTCATTGAATTGCTCGTTGTGATCGCGATTATTGCTATCCTCGCGGGAATGCTCTTGCCAGCCCTTTCTAAAGCAAAATCTAAGGCACAGGGGATTTTCTGCATGAACAACCACAAGCAATTGCTTCTTGGCTGGACGATTTATTCGGATGATAGCCAGGGGAATCTGCCCTTCGTTAAGCATGGGCCGTATGAATGGATGGGGGGATGGCTCGATTTCAGCGGAGCCAATCGGGAAAATTGGGATCCAGAAGCGAATTTGACCAAGAGCATCATCTGGCCTTATGTCGGCGGAAGTGCGGGGATTTTTAAGTGTCCCGGCGATAAGAGTTCAGTTCGAGTCGGGGGAGAGCTCAAGCCGAGGATCCGGAGCATGTCGATGCTCAATTGGGTCGGGGGTCGAGGTGAAGGCAGGTCTATGGGATGGTCCGATTCAAGTGGGCCTTGGCGAACTTACCGGAAGATGTCGGACTTTGTTGATCCGGGGCCATCGCAGTCTTTTGTTTTCCTGGATGAGCGTGAGGATACTATCAATGACGCCATGTTTGTTGTGGACATGGGAGGGTTTCCGAGTGAGCCGACTCGTTACCGTATCGTGGATATTCCGGCCAGCTACCATGGAGGGTCAGGCGGCTTTTCCTTTGCGGACGGGCATTCCGAGGTGAAAAAATGGAACGACGCTCGAACGGTGAAGCAGTTTTCTAAAGGGGTTGTGACGCCCTTTGATTTTCCCTCGCCGAACAATCCTGATGTGGCATGGATGCAGGAACGAGCCACGCGTCGCCCTTAGAAAAACGACAGACAATTGGATGGAAATCGTCCGTCGATATCACCCCTGCTTTCCGAGAGGTGAAGGTAAGATGAAAAGGATGATTGCTGTTTTGATCGTTGCGATGGCCATGCCGTCCGCCGGTCATTGTGGCTCGGCCTCTCGCATGTTAGCGAGTCATCTCGAGTCTGTAGAGAAGGCGGAAAGCTGCATTTACGGCTTAAAGGATAGTGATGGCAGGGGGATGGATTGCCTCAAATTGTTTCAAGCTCTCGATGACAGCACTGGTGTGTGCTATGGCGTGTACCACAAGCGAAGCCGTGGCGTATTCGCGATTCACCTGGCACAATCTACCGATCTGAAGCACTGGAAACATATCGGAATGTTGGATGCACATGCGTCTCAGGCGACGGTATGGCCCTGCAAAAACGGCGGATTCCTGTTGGCCTATGAAAAGGATGCACCAAACTCGTGCTGGATTCGGCTGAGGTACTACGACGATCTTAGAGACCTTAGTATGGGCATGCATGCTCGTGAGTATGATGTGTCTCGCACGCTCGCTCCTACGGCTGAGGGAACGCCAAGTTTTGATTCTGTGGAGCTAGGAAAAAACGGCCTCGACTCGTCTCTAATTAGGCTTCGATTTCACTACTACAAGAATGCTCAGGTTGATCAGCTAGCTCGAGGGACCCTTACCAACTTTGACTCATGGAAGTCCGAAGCATCGGATGATCTCAACTCAGACCTGATCAGGCGAGGATGGCTGGGTAACTTGGGAGACCGGGACCTGTTTGAATGGGAGAACAAAAACTACTACTTACAGGAAACTCAACGAACGAGCAGGGACTGGAGTTCTTGGAGGCTTTGTCTCTGTGATGATGACGGAATGGTCATCAGTCCCTTGGCGATTCGTACCCATCAGGGAGCAAGGGCTTTTGCGAACCCCACAGCGACCTGGATCACGGATCCAGAGAATAACCGAAAACTGGTTGTGACCTACTTTCTTCTTTCTGAGGGGAATCCTTCCAGCGAAGTGGGAACAATGCTTTATGTCATCAATCCTTCCAGGGCCTTTCGGGAACCAGACAATCCCTTGGGGTCAACCCGCTACGGTAGTGCTGGAGTAGGTCGCTCGTCGAGATTTTAGAGACATTTGCGATGCAACAACAAGATACCGCTATTCCGATTCTGCCGAGTCGTTCTCTGGCGGACACGCTGAGTTTTTATCGGCGCCTGGGCTTTGACGGTGAGATTCATCCTGCGGGAAACTACGCGATCATTCGCCGAGGCACGATCGAGCTTCACTTCTTCACCCATCTTGAGCTTCGTCCTGCGGAATCATCGGCCATGTGTTACATCCGGGTTTCGGACGCGGAGAGCCTGTCCTGTGCCTTTGCGTCTGCAGAGTTACCTCGGAGGGGGATTCCTCGTCAAGACGCGCTCGAAGATAAACCTTGGGGGATGAGGGAATTTGCCGTCGTTGATGCTGATGGGAATTTATTGCGTATAGGTCAAACGCTGTGACGGCGAAAATGGACTGAGGGCTGACGGTCTGCGAGGCTCGCAAGGAACCGAATTAAAACCGGTCTTAACCGCGTACGCTCCAAGAATGGAATCGTTGCGCCTTGAAGGGTTTGTTTATCCCTAACCCGGCTTAAGTCGGATTGCTTGATCGAATCGCTCCTGAGTGATTGAGAATGACCCTATTTGAATTCTTCGCGGGACATGAAGATGAAAATTGTCGCGACGAGTCCCAGGATTCCGTGAGGGGCTATGATGTTGGCTATTGAGCCGGTCAGAGCTAGGTGCCAATACCGGCGGGAGAGTGAGCAAGCGCCGCCAATGAGCCCTAGGAAGCCAAGAATAAACATTGCGATGCCACCCGTCTTAGGAGCGATCCCTAGCGAGGAGTGAAGGGTGGTAAGCATCGTATTTCCGTCGAGCATTAAGAAGGCACAGAAGACGGTGAAAAATCCCGCGGTGAAGTCAAGGATTCCGGCAGAGAGAGGTTTCCAGGTTACATGCATAGTGGAAGCGTGGATTTGAAGTGGGAATTGCGACTGTAAAGTCTCGCATATACTGACACGATCCTGTGGCTGTTTCTTGGCAAGGACTTAGGAATTCTTGCTTGAAACTAACAGCTCTTGGATTTGTTCCGATGCCGAGGTGCGGGGATAGTGATTGTTAGGCTTTGCGGGCGAAGGTAGCGTGATCAAGAAGAACCTTATTCTCAACGAAACGATCGCCATTGAGGCATCGAGGGAATGGTTGTCGAGCTCGTGTCAGTAGTCTTGCTTCGTGTTTTTTAGAAATTGTATCATGGAAGAGATTGTGTCGTTAGCCGACAAGGACAGCATTGATAGGGAGTTTCGGAGCTGTGTCGCGGCTGAAGTGCTCCAGGATTTCTGTTTTGAAGCCTGTGAGTTCAGCGCCTGTCACTTCAGCCAAGCCGGGTTCCGGCGAACGACGTTTATCGATTGCAAGTTTGTTGACTGCGATCTCTCGTTGGCCTCGGTCGACGAGTCTGTTTTTAATGGTGTCGAATTCGTGGGCTGCCGTTTGCTGGGGATTGATTGGAGCCTCTGCAACGCGAGCTTGTTTTCCGTCAGCTTCTCAACGTCGACACTGGATTCGTCGGTGTTCGACGGGATGAAGCTGAGGCGAGCCTCGTTTCAGAAATGTTCGCTGGTCGGGGCGTTTTTTAATTCTAGTGACCTTCAAGAAGCGAGTTTTCGTGGAAGTAAATTGAAAGATTGCTCGTTTGATGGAGCGGACCTACGGCGAGCTGATTTTCGGGAGACCGAGTGTTTGAACCTCGATTTTTCTTCCCCTAAGTTGCGCGGCTTAAAGTTAGATATGGCTGGTGCCGTCGCTCTCGTGAGAAGGAACGGTATCGTCGTTGATTGATCTTGTGAAACCTGGACTCCTTCGGCTGCTTATAAGCAATAGGATGAGTCGCCGGTTTCGTTATTCGAATCCTGGGGGCGGGGTATGTCTGGCCGCTGAAGTCGGTGATGCCGCTCTGGGAGCCCGGGGCGGGAATGCTAGCGGACCTATACAACAACGAGATTCCGTACGCCGTTTTGGCTTCGATGAAAGGGGGGGCTTGATCTCCAGAATTCTTCTGTGGGATCGTGATCGAATCGGCTCCACTGAATTCGTTGTAGAACCCAAGAGATGCCGGCGAATCTTTTTCTACGAACTCACTCTGCGGTGATGCTGTCTCTTATACACATCTCCGAGCCCACGAGACTAGGC
>OJGX01000933.1_pt1 | contig 12851 bp, 8 predicted proteins | sample 1594661 | NCBI WGS metagenome assembly OJGX01 (sample SAMN05416839, study PRJEB24817) | seawater metagenome | isolation source: Sea water | place: Canada:Atlantic | collected 2013-07 | reverse complement strand
AATACGAATTCTTTGATTTGGCATCGATTAAGCTCCAATCGAAAGAACAAAAAAAACCATCCTCGACTACCTTTTTACTTTAGGTAGGGGGATGAATGAAAAACTGCTAACCCAAAATTAGGGTCCTGTATTTAATGACGTTCAGCCTAGGCTTTGGTCAAAACCACTGCCCTTCTGGACAAGTGGGCGCGAATTATACCTTTATCGCTTACTTTTGCAACAACCTTTTGTAAATAAATAGAGATTATTCGCCGGTACCTTTTGCATTGAGAATACACAAGGATATTCGCCTGTTCGTAAAACAAGTGTTAACCCATTATTCACTCGGCTATAGTGTGAACATAAGTGTAAATAACAATAATTTTAACGCAGGCGTTTATGGAACAGCAATCGGCTTTACAAGAACTAAAGCAACTATTAACTAACGCACCTTCGCTACTTAGCGCGTACGACAAATTAGAACCGCTCCTTTTAAGGTTATTCAATGCAAAGCGCATGAGTATCTTTCAGCGGCGCATGCAACATCAAGACTTGGTGGCACGCTTCAAAACCGGGAGCGAAGTTCAAGAGATTAAGGTGCCCATTAGCCCACAGTCAATAGCCGGCTATGTGGCGTTAAGTCAAAAGCCCCTTATCGTTAACGACCCATATAGTAGTGAAGAACTCTCAGCCATACATCCTCGCCTCAAGTTTGCCGACAAATTTGATAAAAGCGCCGCATTTAAAACCGAAAACCTGATTTGCATCCCTATTTTAAATTCCGGTGTATTAATGGGCATCATGCAAATTATCAACAAAAATGACGGCGCGTTTCAGTCGGCTGATTTAGCCCTGGCTGATAAAGTGGCCCAAGCCTTAGGTAATAAGTTTCGTTATGAGCTGGGGGGAACAAGTCAACCATTTGATTATCTAGTGCACAGAAACGTCATTGATGAAGCCACGTTAACCAAGTATGTACAGGCTAATCCAGAGCATGCTCAGCTTGTTCAACGTTTAATGACTGAAAAGCGTATCCCAGAAGATGAAATGGGCATCGCACTCTCCGTTCACTACCAAGTTCCTTATATAGGATATAAACCGGACCGCTTTCACCTTTACCAAAGTGACAGCAAGCTAAACTTGTCTTATTTAAAGCGCAACTTCGTTGCCGTAGTCACAGATGCGACAGAAAAACCCATAGTGTTGATGGCTCAGCCTAGCAATGCCAATTTACTAATGGAAATTGAAAGCGCCTTAGGCATTGATAGCTACGGTATCTCTGTGGCCCTACCTAACACCATTTTGCAGTATCTAGGTGAAGCAAGTGGCGGCGGAGCTGGTCCTGGAGCAATGGATGAAATACTGGATGAGATTGAAACCAGTGGCCAAGAAGCCGACGAACAAACAGATGATATGTCAGACGATGCACCGGCGGTGGTGCGTTTGGTCAGCCGTATATTACATGATGCCAAACGATTAGATGCATCTGATATCCATATAGATGCCGAAAAAAACGCGCCAACCCGGGTACGTATGCGAATTGACGGTGTGTGCCGCGATATTACCCAAGTGCCTGCTTCTCATCACAATGCCGTTATCGCCCGCATTAAGATCATGTCGAATCTAAATATTGCCGAAAAGCGCCTGCCTCAAGATGGCAAGCTTGCCTTTAAGTTGTCGGGGCAAATTATCGAGGTACGAGTAGCAACCATTCCTACTGTGGCCGGCGAAGGGGTGGTCATGCGTATTCTTGCCACAGGCGGCGCACTGCCAATGGAGAAGATGAACCTATCCCCTGCTAATAACAAAAGCATTACCCGCATGATAGATAAGCCGCATGGCATTTTATTAGTCGTGGGACCTACGGGTTCAGGTAAAACCACGACCCTGCATGCAGTGCTTGGGCATATAAACACGCCTGATAAAAAGATTTGGACAGCAGAAGATCCAGTAGAAATCACCCAGGCAGGGTTGCAACAGGTACAAGTAAGCCCGCGAATTGGCTTTACTTTTGCCAGTGCATTACGAGCCTTTCTACGCGCAGACCCAGACATTATATTGATTGGTGAAATGCGCGATAAAGAAACCGCTCACGCGGGTGTCGAGGCCTCACTTACTGGTCACTTGGTTTTCTCTACTTTACATACTAACTCTGCGCCTGAAACCATTACCCGTTTACTCGACCTAGGAATAGACCCGGTTAATTTTTCTGATGCTTGTATCGGGATTTTAGCCCAGCGGCTGGTGCGAACTCTGTGTAAAAACTGTAAAGAAGCCACCCCCGCCTCAGAGTTAGATTTAGACTTTATTAGCCGCCAATATGGCGCAGACTACCTACCAGAACTCGGATTACCAACACCATTAATGCTATATAAACCCAAAGGCTGTGACAGTTGCGGAAACACGGGCTATAAAGGTCGAACTGGGGTGCACGAATTATTGAGCATGACGCCTGCCCTACGCTCATTGGTATATAAGGAAGCCCCCGTTAGTCAATTAAAATCTCAAGCAATGGACGACGGCATGCGCACCTTAATCCAAGATGGCATTTTAAAAGTCATTAAAGGGGATACTGATATTGCACAAATCCAAATGCTTGCGGGGGTTTGATCCTCTCCAAGCTGTGAACTTAAGTTCACAAAGTGAGATTTTGATAGCGAAGTAACTCGGCTCAGATAATAGTCACGGCCATCGATGTTTTGTATATTCCTGACACGATTTACTCGCTTCATTTGCATAACAATAATCCATCAGGGAAACACATATGTATAAAAACCTCATCAATGTCGCATTGTTTGGTGCGATGTTTAGCTTAAGTGGCGATGCGCTTAGTCGCGTTGAGCCCCAAGACAGCATGCCTGCAACCCACGAAGAGAAAAGTAACAAAGAACCTGAATGGGACGTATTGAACCCTCCCTTTGACTTACACGAAGTATCCATCAGCACCGACGAAACAACATGGTCTAGCTTGGATGTCTCTCCTGATGGTAAGCAATTTGTATTTGATATGTTGGGTGATATTTATGTAAGCCCCATCGCTGGCGGTGAGGCAAAATCACTAACCCAAGATTTTGCTTGGAATATTCAACCTACCTTTAGCCCCGACGGCAGTAAAATTGCTTTCATCTCTGACCGGGATGGCCTATCCAATGTGTGGGTAATGAACAGCGACGGTAGTAATTTAGTTCAAGTCACTGACGAAAAAAATAATCTCATTCACTCGCCTAAATGGAGCCCTGACGGCCAATATATAGTGGCTAATAAAGGCATCATGTCTAGCCGTAGTATTCCTGCAGGAGAAATTTGGTTATATCACCACTCAGGCGGAGACGGCATGGTGATAAAAAAGCGCGTGCACGGTAATCCAGATCAAAAAAATATTGCCGACCCTGCGTTTTCTCCTGATGGAAAATACCTTTATTACACACAAGATGTCTCGCCAGGTAGTACCTTCGATTATAACCGCGATCCACTAAAATCTATCTTTGCAATCGCGCGCTACGATCTAAACACGGGTGAAGAAGAGCGCTATATTAGTGGCACCGGCGGTGCTGTGGTGCCTACCCCCTCTCCTGACGGAAAACACATTGCTTTTATACGCCGAGTAAAAAACAAAACAGGCTTATTTATTAAGAATATCGCGACCGGTATTGAAACCCCTCTCTATTTAGCCCTTGAACGTGACATGCAAGAAGGTTTTGGTTCTGAAGGGTACTTCCCCTACTTTGACTGGATGCCTGATTCAAAAAGCATCGTCTTTTGGACCGCTGGTAAATTTCACGCATTGGACGTTAAAACGCAAGCCATAAAAGACATACCTGTGTCAGTAAAGGCCAGCGTGAAATACGCAGATGCAGTGCGTTTTGATGTAGATGTAGCGCCAGACACCTTTGATATCAAGATGGCTCGCTGGGCACAAAAGTCACCAGATGGAAAAAGTATCTTATTCCAAGCGCTAGGCAAGCTTTACGTGAAAGACATAAAAAGCGGCAAAGCCAAACGCCTAACTCGGCAGAATGATCATGATGAATACTACCCTCGCTATTCTCATGACGGTAAAAAAATCGTATTCACTACTTGGAGTGACGAAACCTTAGGCAGTGTACGTACCGTGTCAGCCAGCGGCCGATCAGAGAAGGTTATTACCACAGAACCCGGCCATTATATAGAACCAAGCTTTTCCACTGACGACAAACTAATAACCTACAATAAGAAAACCGGCGGATATTTATTAGCTCCAGAATACTCAGTTGAACCAGGTATCTATGTTGCGAGCAGTAAAGGCAAGAACCATAAACGTGTCGCGAAAAAAGGCGCAGCGCCGCATTTTGCTGGCGACAACAGCCGCGTTTATATCACCGAATCAGTCGCCGGTAGCGACTACCCTGAGCAACAACTCGTCAGCGTCGACTTGAACGGCGAAGACAAACGGGAACACCTTTACGGTGGTGACAAAATCGCAGAATATCGTTTGTCTCCGGATAAGAAGTGGATCGCCTTTGTATATCAATACAAAGCCTATGTAGCCCCCTTCACCGAGATTGGCCAAAGGCAAGATATTGGTCCCAGCAGTACCACGATCCCTATTAAGCAGTTGTCAGACAGAGCTGGCGAGTACCTTACATGGCACAGCGATAGCCAAACGGTGAGTTGGTATCACGCAGCCACCTATTACGAGCGCGAATTAAACGAAGCGTTTGCTTTCGTGCCAGGTGCAGAAGAAACCTTACCCGATCCAGTTACCCAAGGAATATCCCTTTCTTTCGAACAAAAAGCAGATAAACCTCTGGCTACAAAGCCCTCGTAGGTGGGACTGTCGTCACTATGCGTGATGCTGATAACCAACAAGAAGTGATTGAAGATGCAGTGGTTATTATCAAAGAAAACAAAATCATCGAAGTGGGTAAACGTGCTGACGTAGCAATTCCCAACGGAGCACTAGAAATTGATACCAGGGGTAAAACCATATTACCTGGCCTCATTGATGCCCATGCTCATGGTTCACAAGGTAGCTACGAAATTATTCCTGAGCAAAATTGGAATATGTATTCTGCCTTGGCATTTGGCGTAACCACCATTCATGACCCCTCGAACGATACGTCAGAAATATTCGCTGCCGCCGAATTGCAAAAGGCAGGAAAGCGCGTTGCACCGCGAACCTATTCTACAGGCACTATCATCTATGGTGCTGAAGCTCTGGGCTATAAAGCGATTATTAATAGTTATGACGATGCGCTAACACATCTGCAGCGCCTAAAAGATGCTGGGGCAATTTCAGTTAAAAGTTATAACCAACCTCGTCGCGACCAACGCCAACAAATTTTAGCTGCTGCCCGAGAATTAAACTTGATGGTGGTGCCCGAAGGTGGAGGTAAGTTCCAGCAGAACATTTCCATGCTAGTGGATGGGCACACAGGCCTTGAACATTCACTGCCTATTGCCAAGGGTTATCAAGATTTAACCTCACTGTGGGCTGAAACAGAGTTTGGCTACACCCCTACCTTTGTCGTGTCTTACGGCGGCTTAATGGGCGAAGAATATTGGTACGACCGCACAGAAGTGTGGAAAAACGAACGCCTGCTGCGCTATACCCCAAGTTTCTTGCTAGACGAGCGCGCCATCCGCCGCCCAACCGCGCCGGATAACCAATATAATCACGTTGAAGTTGCAAAGTACGCTAAAGAACTGCGTGACGAAGGTGTCAGCGTTCATATTGGGGCTCATGGTCAACGTGAAGGTTTAGCTGCCCACTGGGAGCTGTGGCTGATGACACACGGCGGATTTACACCATGGGAAGCCTTACGCGGTGGCACAATTGACGGCGCTAAACACCTAGGTATGGGCAACCATTTGGGCAGCATCGAGGCCGGAAAATTGGCGGACATGATGATAGTCGATGGTGATGTACTAAATGATATTCGTCGTAGCGAATATGTTAGCTACACCGTTATTAATGGTCGTGTATATGACGCAGCAACCATGAATGAGGTTGGCAGCAAAACCAAACGTCCCGCTTTCTTCTTCGAAAAGAATAATAAACTCTTTATGCCAGAAGCGACGCAGCAGAGCATACAACGCAAATCTGAAAAGCATCACTGGGTTCACTAAAATTCAGTCACTAAAAGACAGTGGCATACTTCTTAAGCCACTGTCTTTTTTAATCTTTTATCAACTCAAACCGGCAAGACATTTTCTGGAACTAATACGACAGTCTGGTAAGCTTGAAATATAATCGGTTTATGAGTGACCTGTGTGAAGAATCACGATTTAGAAAATTCATTTAAGCATCTTAAAAATACCATTCCATTGTTGCTTAAGCACAAAATTCCCGCTGTGCCGCTAAACTATGCTTTATGGTATACATACGCCAGTAAAGAATCTGAATCTCTAAATGAAACGCTGGATGATGCGTTGCAACGTAATTTGCCCATATCAGACTCAAAAACCAAAGATTTGTATCGAAAACATGTCGCCGATGAACAGGATATAGATACATGGGATCTTCGCCATTCTCTTGAAAGCATGGTCATTGAACTGTCCCAATCAGTACAAGATACCCGCAGTGAAACCCGCAACTTCAAAAGTACCATGGATACCTGCATGGACGATTTAGCCAAAGTTGAGCGTGAAGGGTTAAGCATGGAAGAAGTGATGGATCTGGTCCGCACACTCGTTAACCAAACAAAACAAATTCGTGGCAGCACCTTATCTTTTAGCAGTGCGCTAAACGATGCAGAAAAAGAAATCTCCCGTTTGAGAAGTCAACTAGAACAAAGTCAACAAGCCGCCCTGTACGACGCGCTAACGGGCCTATGCAATCGCAGATATTTTGACGAAGAGCTAGCTGCCCATGCCATGCGACCACACATGTGTTTAATATTAGTCGACCTCGATAACTTTAAAACCATCAACGACACTCACGGCCACGTCATGGGCGATTTAGTATTAAAGGCCTGCGCTAAAAAGCTTCAGGTCGCTTGTCGTGAAGGAGCTCAGGCGTTCCGTTTTGGTGGCGAGGAATTCGCGATCATCGTACCCAATTGCAAGCTAAATGTAGCACGGCAAATCGCCGAAACTATGCGCCGAGCGATCGAAAAAATAGGTGTTAAAGACAAGCGCACGTCCGAGGTACTCGGTGGTATCAGCGCTTCTTTTGGCGTTGCAGAAATGAAGCAAGGCATGAACCCATTAGGACTTATTCAAGCAGCTGATAAACATTTATATGATGCGAAGAATTTAGGGCGTAATCGCGTTATGCCTATTTCAAATTAACCAAATCATATGTTATTTCAGCCATGCCCCTTACAAAAAAACGAAGCAAAATACTTGTAACTTACGAACAAATAACAAAGCAGTATATTTTTTTAATTAAGCTGACGATTAAACAAACAAAACACCGCTTTATTCGCCACCCCAAACCATGTAAAATCCGCGCATTCTTTTAAACGGACGCTCGAAATCCGTAGAGAAGTGTGAATATTTAGATTTTTCTTAAAAGAAAATCGGCATCCCGCGGAAATATCTTGTATAATCCCGCGCAAATTTTACTCATATTGAAGTTGGAATAATGAAAGATTTATCAAAATATAGGAATATTGGTATTTTTGCCCACGTTGACGCGGGTAAAACGACTACGACAGAGCGTATCCTCAAACTTACAGGTCAGATCCATAAAACTGGCGAAGTTCACGACGGTGAATCTACTACTGACTTTATGGAACAAGAAGCTGAGCGTGGGATAACAATCCAATCTGCGGCTGTTACATGTTTTTGGAAAGATCACCGCTTTAACGTTATCGATACTCCTGGGCACGTTGACTTCACAGTAGAAGTTTACCGTTCACTTAAAGTTCTTGATGGCGGTATCGGCGTATTCTGTGGTTCTGGTGGTGTTGAACCACAATCAGAAACTAACTGGCGCTATGCGAATGACTCAGAAGTTGCACGTATTATCTTCGTAAACAAATTAGACCGTATGGGTGCTGATTTTTACCGTGTTGTTGAGCAAACTAAAAGAGTACTTGGTGCTAACCCACTCGTTATGGTTTTGCCTATTGGTATCGAAGATGACTTTGTTGGTGTTGTAGACCTTCTTACACGTAAAGCATTCATTTGGGATGATACTGGTCTTCCTGAAAACTACGAAATCACAGATGTTCCAGCGGACATGGTAGATAAAGTAGAAGAATATCGTGAAATGCTAATCGAAACTGCTGTTGAGCAAGACGACGACCTAATGATGGCTTACATGGATGGCGAAGAGCCTTCTATTGAAGACATTAAGCGTTGTATCCGTAAAGGAACACGCGACATGTCGTTCTTCCCAACTTACTGTGGTTCTGCATTTAAAAACAAAGGTGTTCAAAATATTCTTGATGCTGTTGTTGATTACTTGCCTTCACCTACAGAAGTTGATCCACAACCTCTTACAGATGAAGAAGGTGAGCCAACGGGTAAACATGCTCTTGTTTCTCCTGACGAAACCTTTAAAGCACTAGCATTTAAAATCACTGATGACCGTTTTGGTTCGCTTACATTCGTACGTATCTACTCTGGTACGCTTAAGAAAGGCGACACCATACTTAACGCCGCTACAGGTAAAACTGAGCGTGTTGGGCGTATGTGTGAGATGCAAGCAGATGATCGTAATGAACTTACATCAGCTCAAGCTGGTGACATCATCGCTATCGTTGGTATGAAAACTAATGTTCAAACTGGCCACACTTTGTGTGATCCAAAAGACCCAATTATCCTAGAGGCAATGGTATTTCCTGAGCCAGTAATCTCAATCTCTGTTACGCCAAAAGATAAAGGTTCAACTGAGAAGATGGGTATTGCTATCGGTAAGATGGTTGCAGAAGATCCTACGTTCCGTGTTGAAACTGACCAAGATTCAGGAGAAACAATCCTATCTGGTATGGGTGAGCTTCACTTAGACATTAAAGTTGACATCCTTAAGCGTACTTACGGTGTTGATTTGGTTGTTGGTGAGCCTCAAGTAGCGTATCGCGAAACGATTACTCAAGAAGTTGAAGATTCTTACACCCACAAGAAGCAATCAGGTGGTTCTGGTCAGTTTGGTAAAATCGACTACCGTATCAAGCCTGGTGAGCCAAACTCTGGTTTCACATTCTCTTCAACAGTTGTTGGTGGTAACGTTCCTAAGGAATTCTTCCCAGCAATCGAGAAAGGCTTCAACAGCATGATGGACACTGGTGTTTTAGCTGGGTTCCCTGTTCTTGACGTTGAAGTTGAGCTTTTTGACGGTGGTTTCCACGCGGTGGATTCATCAGCGGTAGCATTTGAAATCGCTGCGAAAGGCGCTTTCCGTCAGTCTATCCCTAAAGCGGGTCCTCAGCTGATTGAACCAATCATGAAAGTTGATGTGTTCACGCCAGACGATCACGTTGGTGATGTTATCGGTGACCTTAACCGTCGTCGTGGCATGATCAAAGACCAAGAAGCTGGTGTAACTGGTGTGCGCGTTAAAGCTGATATTCCTCTTTCAGAAATGTTTGGTTATATCGGATCACTACGTACAATGACATCAGGTCGTGGTCAGTTCTCTATGGAGTTCTCACACTACGCACCTTGTCCAAACAACGTAGCTGAAAAAGTAATCGCTGAAGTTAAAGAGCGTGACGCTAAAAAATAAGCGCTTGTTAGCTTTATAAAAAAAGCCTCACTGGTTAAAACCAGTGAGGCTTTTTTGTATCCGTTATTCGGTCAATACTAATTCCATTAAATTTGCATGTTCGCAGACTTTAGGCCAACGTTTGTACTTGATTGCGTTATTGCACAAGGACAAGACTATGAAACGCGCCCTTTTCTTTATACTCAGCTTAGTAAGCAGCACTGCTTTAGCTGCCCCTACCCATATATATAATATACAAGGCTACACGCTCAATGATAATAATGAACTCTCCCGCTTTAGTAATATAGTGTTTGATGGGGGGAAAGTTATTGCCTTAGGCAATGAAGAGGCAGCACGAGCATATCCCCAAGCTCAAGCCATTGACGGAAAAAGCCGAGTGTTGATGCCTGGGCTTATCGACGCACATGGACATATACTCGGGCTAGGGGGAACCTTGCTCGCGGTTGATGTTCGAGGAATTCCAAACGCTAAAGCAGCAGCGAAAAAAGTGCGCGACTATGCCCAGCAAAGCCCCGATGCAGGATGGATATTAGGTGGTGGATGGAACCAAGTCCTTTGGCCCGACAAGGCATTTCCTACGTCAGCCATGCTAGATGAATACGTTAAAGACCGCCCTGTATGGATAAGGCGAATAGACGGTCATGCAGGGTGGGCAAATAGCAAGGCGTTACAGATAGCAGGCATAACCAAAGACACCCTCGACCCACCGGGGGGCAAGATCATGCGTCATAAAAACGGCGCGCCTACTGGCATACTAATCGATAACGCCATGAACATGCTTGTCGAAAAAATACCTCAAGAAACGGAGCAGCAACTAAAACGCAAACTTGATGCTGCTAGCGAACACTTGCTCGCTCTAGGAATTACCAGCACCCATGACGCAGGCATTGATTACGCAACATATGAATATTACCTCAAGCGTAGCCGTGAGCTTACCTTGTCCCTGCGCATATATGCCATGATTGCAGCGACCGATCCTAAATTGGCCGACATGCTAGAGGCAGGTCCAATCCGCGATCAGTATGACTATTTATCTATTCGTAGCGTCAAAGTTTACGGTGATGGAGCTTTGGGCAGTCGCGGTGCAGCTATGCTTACGCCCTATAGCGATGATCATGAGAACATAGGCTTATTACTTACCCCTGAAAAACAACTAAAACCTCTATTTGATTTAATTATTGGCAGTGGCTTTCAACTCAATATTCACGAAATCGGTGATCGTGGTAACCGTCTAGCGCTAGATCAATTCGAAGAGACCTTCTCACGTATCAAGGGACAGCACTTACGTCACCGCATAGAGCATGCACAAGTCATTGATGTATCTGACATACCTAGGTTCAAAACACTCAATATCATTCCCTCAATGCAACCTACGCACGCAACGAGCGATATGAATATGGCACAGCAAAGAATTGGTAAAAACCGCTTAAAGGGGGCCTACGCTTGGCAGACGTTCGAACAACAAAGGTCCATAGTCGCTCTGGGCTCTGACTTTCCGGTTGAGTTAGCCAACCCATTTTTTGGTATCCATGCAGCAGTAACACGCCAAAACAGAGACAATCAACCCGAAAACGGTTGGCTCAAAGAGGAAGCGGTTACCGTGGAACAGGCATTTAAAGGGTTTACCTACAATGGAGCTTATGCAGCGCACCAAGAGCACGTTATTGGCAGATTAACACCTGGAAAGTGGGCGGACTTTATTTTAGTTGACCAAGATATATTTACCATCAATCCACAGGACATCTGGAAAACCAAGGTACTTGAAACGTGGATTGGTGGGGTCAAACGCTATGACAGTGCTTTATAATAAGTATGTCTAGGTAAAAACGCAGTGCCGGTTGGATGTCTTACAAATTTTATCGAAAGAGTGACGTATAATGGCTCAGGTATAAACGCACTCTTTCGATAAACCAGCTTATTGGCCGTTATAGAGGGTGGTTATCCACTTTTCTTCAGTTATAAAATTCCAGGCCCAATCCTTCCATCGCTTATCGAGGCCGTCTTTGAGAACCACTGCAAGGCTCGCACCGTCAGATTTTTTATCTGCTACATATTTGGCTGTTTGCTGCATCATTTCAAGGCTGGCTTGGTAGGCTGATTTATCTGTCAATTTGCCGTGCCCAGGGATTATTTTGGTGTCGCTATCAATCATCTCAAGTACGGTCGCTACATTGCTTATGTAACCGCTAACGGTGCCACCTCCCTCCAAGTCGATATAAGGGAAACGTCCTTGGAAAAACAGATCGCCCGCGTGTAACACATTTGCTTTTTCAAAGTAGACCACGCTGTCGCTGTCAGTATGCCCAGCAGGAAGGTGGGTAACCTTAATGGTGTCGTCGTTGAAATGAAATGTGAGACCTTGCCCATAAGTGACAACCGGTAACGCAGCATGCGTATGCGCTTTGTTGGCTTTTAAGCGCTTACGTACGTTATCGTGGGCAAAAATCGTACTGTCTTGCACTTCTTTAAAGTATGCATTAGACCCCGTGTGATCACCGTGATAGTGAGTATTGATCACGTACTTTGTAGGTTGTTCGGCAATATCACTTAAGGCTTGAGCAATTTTATCTGCAAGAGGAGCAAATTGGTCATCTATGATTAAAATTCCGTCCTTTCCCGCTGACACACCAATGTTACCGCCGGCCCCAGTTAGCATATACGTCGAGCCATTCACTGATTGACTATTTATTTTTACATTAGCGAACCTATCATCTGCAATTGCCTTTAAAGAGCAACTCAATGCGATGAACATCAAACCAAGCATTGTTATTCTTTTTATCATCATGGTGTTTCCTGTGTTTATGAGTTGTTCATACATGAACGACGATAGAGCTATTTTAGTTCATCGACATAAGCGATAATAACGTGTTAATTTTCGATAAACTGGAATCGCGGAACGCTTTGAGCATTGACCACAACAGATTCATTAAACATGGATAACGGCCTGACCCACAAACCTCGTTCGCCATACATAGGGCGATACACCACCAATTCGCTCTCGTCCTCTGAATGTGTGGCAACCCCAATGACTTCATAGTCATTCCCCTTGTAATGACGATATTTTCCCACTTTGATGCTCATACGGTTCCTTACGAAATAATTGATGCTGCCAGTATACCTTCACCTAGAGCAAGGTGTAATACCATTCCACGTTAATAAGTGATCACTCCTGTCTCTTATACACATCTGACGCTGCCGACGACTCCTTACGTGTAGA
>OJGX01000923.1_pt1 | contig 12920 bp, 10 predicted proteins | sample 1594661 | NCBI WGS metagenome assembly OJGX01 (sample SAMN05416839, study PRJEB24817) | seawater metagenome | isolation source: Sea water | place: Canada:Atlantic | collected 2013-07 | reverse complement strand
ATAAATTCTACACGATAATTTACTAAAATAATTCATCGAAATTAAATCATTATTGAAATCGTGACAATTCACCTAACTTTGAAGTATGATGCGTTTCACCTTCTTTTTAGGATATTTTCTTATTGTGATTTATACGTCTGGCCAACAAAAGATTGCGGACATACACGCCTTGGAACAAAAAGGAAAAGTTAGATTACTGAATGTAAAATCCAATGCTGCAACAAAAAACTATGATGTCCTCTCTTATAGCATAGCCATTGCCATTGATCCTCGTATAAAATACATTAAAGGAAGTGTAGATTGCCTGTTTAAAAGCAAAGCGATGAATCGTACAGTTACTTTTGACCTTAATGCTAATATGCAAGTAGATTCTGTACTGTATAATAATCGTCTATGTGCCTTTTTACATGATAGTAGCAATGCCTTAACGATTGATCTTCAAGATACACTTTCAGAAAATGAGCTAGCATCAGTTCGCATATTTTATAAAGGTGAGCCAATCACAGATGGTTTAGGCTCCTTTGATCTTGCCACTTTTGAGCAAGATTCAGTGTTGTGGACCCTTTCCCAACCTTATGGCGCACAAAATTGGTGGCCTTGTAAAAACAGCCTCAACGACAAAGCAGATACAGTAGAATTGTTCGTTACAGTTGCACTGTCATACCAAGCAGCCTCAAATGGACTTTTATTAAATGTTGATACACTCAACAATCAACATACATTTCATTGGAAAACTGAATACCCAACTGCTACTTATTTGGTAGCCGTTTCTGTAGGAGATTATACGCAAGTTTCATATAAAAAACCTCTTGGGAATGATTCATTGCTTTACCACCACTTTTTATTTAATTCAGATACCTTAAGTTTTTCTCAATCCGATGTGGTAACTCACCGATTTATGGAGTTCTACGACTCCCTATTGGGTACTTATCCATTCTTAAAAGAAAAGTATGGCCACGCAAGTACTGTTTTAGCTGGTGGAATGGAACATCAAACCATGAGTCTAATGGGGGCATACGGCGGTGAATTGATTGCCCATGAAGTGGTACACCAATGGTTTGGCAATAAGATTACGTGTGCCTCTTGGTCTGACATCTGGCTCAATGAGGGTTTTGCCACTTATTTTACAAATTTGACCTATGAGTTCGGCATTTTACATGATCCCACTTTCTATCCATTTGTGCTGAAAAACATGCATAGTAAGAGTTTAGAGCAGCCTCATTTTTCAGTGTATCGTCGAGATACTTCAGATGCTTCCTTGATTTTTGACCGTTTAGTGTATGACAAAGGGGCTGCTTTGTTGCACATGCTGCGCTGGCAAATAGGAGATTCAGCTTTTTTTCAGGGAATTCGAAATTATCTGAACGATCCTCAATGGGCCTATGGCTTTGTTCAAACGAAAGATTTACAATCATATTTAGAACGAAGCTCAGGCAGTGACTTGACTGAATTCTTCAAAGATTGGTATTACGGCAAAGGGTTTCCTGTCTATACTACGGAATGGTCACAAACACAAAATGAATTGTCATTGGATATTTTCCAAATCAGTTCTGACCCTTCCGTCTACTTTTTCAATATGGCCCTACCCTTTCGTTTGCATTCTGGCAATTGGGACAGCACCATAGTGGTAGACCCTAAATTTTCAGGTGAACAATTTAATATTTCCGTAAATCGAGAAATTGATTCCATTGTTTTTGATCCTGAGCAATGGATTACTGCAAAGCATCAAATGGTCACTTCAGTAAAGGAAAGATCAATCAATCGTCCGGTACCAATTATATATCCTAACCCTTCAACTGGATTTATACGGCTGATTGCATCAGATTTCCATGAAATAAACGGATTGCAGATATTCAATGCAAATGGAGAGTTGATGAAAGAAATTAAAAACCCAACTACAGAGATTATTGTATTAAAAGAATTCCCAGCAGGTATTTACATTGTTGAACTGCTTTCAGAACAATACACTTTCAAAAAGAAATTGATTATCCAGCCTTAATTCGAACTTTTTTCTTGCTCCGGAAGCGCTGATTCAAAAATTCAACAAACAAGGAGAAGGCCAAAGAGAAATAGATATAACCTTTGGGGACATGTACATGAAATCCGTCAAGAATCAACAGTGTACCGATCATAAGTAGAAATGCCAAGGCCAACATTTTAACTGTTGGGTGTTTGTTCACAAAAGCGCTTACAGCCTTTGCAAAAATCAACATGACACCTAAAGCAATGAGGACAGCCAAAACCATGATAAGGATTTGATCTGAAAGCCCTACAGCAGTGAGAATAGAATCAAAAGAGAAGACAACATCCAACAGCACAATTTGCAGAATGGCTTTCTGGATACTCATCACCACTGCTCCTCTTTCAGCCTTCTCCGCTCCTGCTCCTTCAATCTTGTCGTGAATTTCAGAAGTGCTCTTTGCCAATAGAAACAATCCTCCAATAATTAAGATGAGATCTCTTGCAGAAAGTTCAAATTCATTGATCGTCAAAAGCGGATCTGTCAATTGTATGATCCAAGAAATTCCAAAAAGCAAAGCCACGCGTATGGCAATCGCCAAAATCAAGCCCAAGTTTCGTGCTTTTGCAGCTTGTACTTTGGGCAGCTTATCAGCAACTATAGAGATGAAAATTAAATTGTCGATCCCCAGGACAATCTCTAAAAAAGTGAGTGTTAGTAAACTGATCCAAGCATCTGATTGTAAAAATATTTCCATAATTAAGTACTGTAAATATCAAAAATAAGTCCTCCTACATCATTCTACAAGCATTCGTATGTAATTTATTTCACTGACAGCGTGCAAAATAAATAATATTTAGTACCATGTATTGCATAATACCTTTTTTTATCTATATCTTTGCCATGCATTTTAATTAAACTGTAATGAAAAGAATAAGCACAATAATTCTAGCAGTATTTATCAGCAGTATTTCAGCCATTGCAAGTGGCGATGAAGCTGAAAAAATATACACCACCTTAAAAGAAAGTCAGCACGAAGTATTTAGCATGAGCTTGGCCAAAGAAATGGTCGATTTTTTTGACATGGACATCGACTTCAACGGAAATGAGCAAGTCATTACTGGTGATTTTAGCGAAGGAAAACTCATGATACTCGACAAAGGAATGCATCCTTCTGAAGTTCTGAGATTGTTTAAAAAAGCCAACTACAAATTGGTTGAATTAGAAAATGACGACAAAAATGATGAGGAAGGCAGCGAAATTTTCCTCTATGTGCAAGGTCAAGGGAAAAACATTAAAGAAGCTCATTTCATCATTGATGAAGAGGAAAAAACAATCGTGTTCTCTGTATTTGGAGACATTCAAGTAAATATAAAATAAGGAAGCAGGCATGAAGATAGAAAACACAAAAGCGCAAATGCGCAAAGGCGTGCTCGAGTTTTGTATACTCTCCATTCTAGAGTCAAGCGAAGCTTACCCTTCTGAGATAATAGAGAAATTGAAAGAAGGAAAGCTGATTGTGGTTGAAGGAACCCTCTACCCACTATTGACAAGACTTAAGAATGCAGGATTACTTAAGTATAGATGGGAAGAATCAAAATCGGGGCCCCCAAGAAAATATTATGCATTGACAGAAGTAGGTGTAGAATTCCTGAAAGAACTGGAAACTACTTGGGATGAATTGGTCAATGCAGTTAAACTCACACGAAAAAAGAACATCAAAAAATAACTCAATCAAATGAACAAGACGGTAACAGCAAACATTAGCGGTATAGTTTTTCACATAGAGGCGCAAGCTTATGATCAATTGAATCAATACCTCAATACGATCCGCAAATACTTTAATGATTCGGACGGCAAGGACGAAATCATGGACGATATAGAAGCGCGAATTGCTGAGCTTCTAAAAGAAAAGCTGATAAACGGCCAAGAGGTCATCACCGGGCAACATGTGCAATCTGTGATTGAAGTGATGGGAGAACCTGAACAATATATGGACGAAGATGCACAAGAAACTTACAGCTCTGACACTGGCAACAGCAATTTCAGCAACTTTAAGTCTAAGCGATTGTATAGAGATGCAGACGACAATGTAATTGGCGGTGTATGTTCTGGCTTGGGTTATTATTTTGGTATTGACCGTATATGGTTCAGAGCCGCATTTTTGATCGCATTTTTTGGATTCGGATTTGGAATCGTATTTTATCTCATCCTTTGGATCATCATTCCTGATGCCAAAACTGCCTCTGAAAAGCTTGAAATGAAAGGAGAACCCATAAATGTCCAGAACATTGGAAATACCATTAAAGATGAATTCGACAGCTTTAAAAAAAAAGTAAATCAAAATGACAACCGACAATATGGGCGCAGAGCTGAAAATGCCATTTTCCGCTTTTTTGATTTCCTGACCAAGGTTCTTGTTTATTTCTTCAAGTTCATCGTGAAATTTATCGCCGCCATCCTCGTGATTGGTGCTGTGATAGCCATCTTTACTTTCGTCACAATCATGATTAATGGTCCAATGCAAATGGAAATCAACGATTATAGCATCAACAACCAATGGGGATCTGACTTTGCCGAATTGTTTTTCAATTCGCCCATGATGTATGCTTTTTGCCTGATTGGTTTAGCCATTGTAGTATTAATTCCTATGTTAGGATTGTTGTATGGCGGATTGAAAATCTTGTTTAGAATTCCTTCTTCTACAAAGGCAGTAAGTATTTCAGCAGCCTCGCTATGGGTCTTAGGATTGATTCTTTTGGCAATTTCTATCACCTCAACAGTGGCACAATATTCAAATGAGCAAAGAGTGAATGAAACAATTGTATTGGATGATTTCCCATCAGATACATTGAATTTGCAATCCTATGAAGACTCCTACTCTATTAATCAGTTTGGCAATACCGAATTGTACATTGAAGATGAATTGATACGTTCAAATGAGTTGAGTATAGATGTGATCAAAACTGCTGGTGAGCATATTGAATTAAAGGTGGTGAAGCGATCAAACGGCAGCAACCGTAGAGAGGCCGGAATGAATGCAGAACATGTGTTTATGACCTATGAAGTCGAAGACAATGACCTCAAAGTAAGTCAGTTTATTTCTTTCCCAAAAGAAGATCGATTTAGACGTCAGCGTATACAAATGAGCATTGCTTTGCCTGAAGGTAAAAGCATTTATCTAGAACCTTCTTCAAGAGAGATCATTTATGACATTGAAAATGTCACCAATACTTACGATGGGCGCATGATGGGTCATACATGGCTAATGACTGCAAATGGATTAGAATGCACTGACTGTGAATGGTTAATTAAAGAAGCACAAGAAACTGAAACAAACACACAGGAAAATGAAAACGAAATTGAAACACTTTAGAATATGGATTGTAGCAACAGGCTTAGTCCTCTTGACTGCAATAATTTTAAAGCCCAGAGCACAACGTGATTATAAGCGCATGGAATTGGAACAAAAGAAACAATTTGACCATTCTCCTTACAGCTATACCTTGCATATTTTTAAGTTGTTCTAGCACTTTAAAAATCCCCTTATCCTCAAAAACTACAGTTAAACATTTATTTGATGAGGATTTAAACCCACTTGCCGTAGCATCAAGTGGGTTTTCTTTTTTATTAACATTCAGCCATATATCCGATTATAAACGATTACAAACGTTTACAAACGACTATTAAGCGAAAGTAAATGCTTAATCACCGAATCCTTCTTGGAGGCTGTCGAATCTTTGCCTCGTCAATTGAAAAACAATCGACAGTTAACAAAATTCATTTATTAAACATTTAAATTATTTATCATGAAAAATTTAAGAAATAGCGTACAGCTAATCGGACATTTAGGTATGAACCCAGAGGTTAAAAACCTTGAAAGTGGAAAAACAGTTGCAAACCTTTCTTTAGCTACTAGTGAAACTTATAAAAATCAAGAAGGAGAAAAAGTAAAAGATACCACATGGCACAGACTAGTAGCATGGGGAAAGACGGCTGAGATCGCCGAGAAATACCTCAAGAAAGGCAGTGAAGTGGCGATTGAGGGTAAATTGGTGAACCGCTCTTATGAAGCAGCCAATGGAGAGAAAAAATTCATCTCAGAAGTATTGATCAATGAAATATTAATGCTTGGCGGGAAAGGATAAGTCTTCACTTTAGTCGACAAAAAAGGGGCCTTATGCTCCTTTTTTTATTTTATTTTAGTTTTTTAATTGCTGTCCTATAAGCCTTATCGTTCTGTTAAAATTGCGTGGATTTATATTAATCAGAGTATCAATTGTATTTTTCTTTAAAGTGATGTATGCAGAATTTTCACCTATTAAACGATTTCTTTGAAAAAAGTTGCTGTAGTTATATACAATATTTTCCTGGTTCAGCTCTTGAGTGTCTGAATAGTCTATTCTTGAACCGCTATTCGCAATAATAAATAATATATCATGATTTGCATGACTATAGATAAAATCTGCAAGCTGTTGATTGCACTTGAAACAACCTTCCTCGCTAAGAATTAGAATCTTATTAGGGGTATAATACCTCGATTATCTTTTAGAATTGTAAAAAGAAGATCGTTCTTTGATGGATTTCCTACCGATTGATTTTGACAGTACGATGTATGAAGGATTATCGTCGTGAGTAACAAAAAAGAACTAGTACGTATAATGTGATAATTTGACAATCTTTGGATTATAGTCCGGATCATTCTTAGTGTATTTAATCAAATAAAACCCATTTAATGAAGGCCATAATGTGGTATAAAGGTTAGATTCTTTTAATTGAAATTCAGTTTCAACTTCCAATTGTTCATTCAATGTATAAACAATCTTATCACTTAACTTTAGGTTTTTTTCAAACTTATTGCTATTCAATCGAACAACAATAAATACTTTTTGATCAAAAGGTTGTGAATTAATGTTACTTATATAATTCCAACTTTTAGAATCAATTATTTGAGTTCTGAAAAGTGTTGGCGAATAAATAGAATCCTTGTAGTTTAATTTTATTGGGGAGTTGTCAATTTCAATACTCGTATTAAAATCTTTTTTGCGAATTAGCTTACCATCCTTAAGATTTACAGTAAAAATAGAATTTGAAAATTTTGAACCTATAAAAAGTTTATTATCTAAATAATTGTAAACTGGAAACAAAACAGGGAAAACATATTCATCCTCTTCGTATAAATCATAATTGAACTTATCGTAAATAGCCGACAACTTTTGTTCTTTCAAATCCAATTTAAATCCAAATGGTGTTTTTTGATACTCCTTTCTAACAGATTCGATCGCCTTATTTACTTTGTTGTCTTGATACAATATGGTCAAACTCTCTTTATTTACTTTATCACTAGAGCTCCAATATGGCTGCACGATAATGGATTGATTATCGGACACAAATGTGGCGTTGTGAAAATTATAATTATTCATGCTGTACTCTTCAGGCAATAAGGCATTTAATTCAAATTCCTTTAGAATAGTGGCTTTGTCATTTATGTGATAGATTACATTTTCATCACTTAAAAGATAAAAATTGTTTTCATCGGCTATCATTACACTTCTGAGCCTACTGAAATGATTAGACAAATTTGTCAAATCAATTTCATCTAAAATATCCGAATCTTGGTCAACAAAGACAATGCGTTTTTCTGTTGCATAGGAAGTAAAATAAAAGACTTCATCTTTGTCCATATAATTGAACAATACACCGGATAATGATGTCAAAGGAGCAAAGGGTAAATTAAAAGTAATGCTTCTTTTAAATGAAAATTCTTTTTTGTCTTCAACTATTTCGCGAGAACCGTTTGAGTTACAATCACTAGGTTTAGATAATATAATAATCGCGACTAATGAAATAATTAGATATAATCTCATACATTTTTGAAAACTAAAGCCTAATAGTCAAATTCATATGCAAAAACTATGTCAGTTCCATCATCAAATACTGCAAAGACTTTTGAGTTAGAGACATCATAAATTCTTTCAACGTAATAAGTTCCATTAATTACACCGTCAGTGAGTGTTTGTCCAAAATAATAATCTGCTGAATCATTATTGTCTGTAAAAGCATCGGTAATATAATCATCATTTGAATCAAAAAATGTTGTGTTATTTGTCATACTAGGCCCTGCATTAGTTAAAGCGTATACACAATCACATTCTCCATTTCCTAAACCTATAACTTTTGTTGGGCATGCAAAACAGTCTTCAAAGTTGGAATCCTCGTCTCCAAAAACAAATTCCGCAGTTCCACTTACTCCTCCAAGAGACTTCATATTCGAATTGCTTGTTTTATTTACCAATACACTGTTTTGATTATCTGGATTTAAATTATTGGCTTCTTCATCAGTTTTTGTACATCCAATAAAGAGGACACTAAATTAATACGATTAAAGGGATTTAAATTTGTTCATTTCTATTATTTTAAAGTTTCGACACCCTAAATTTGCATTTTAATGGTTATATATCAAATTTTTATAAATTTAATATGGTTTATTCTATATTTATAGTGTATTGAATAAGGTTGCCTTCACTAATGGACTGTAGCTTCATAGATATTTTCTTAATGTTTTCTTCAAGCGACTTAAGACTTGTTTCATTCTCTTCCAATTGCTGCATTTGCTCTTTCACTCCTTTTTGAAGAGGTGCTATCAATTGAAAGTAATCAAGTCCTAAGTGTCCTTCCTTTTCATCAATTATACTTACAGCTTCAGGAAAAACGGTCTGCACCTCTTGTGCCATGCAACCAAACTCCTTCTCCCCTGTACCTTCTATGAGCGTATATTCATAGACATTGATCGCTCTCAACTTATCAAGTTGATTTCTTAGTGGACGAATGGATTTTTTCAGTCGACGATCAGAAACGTCTGTTAAATTGCCTACATAAGTAATGTCTTGAGTTATATTGATGTCATCATTTATAATGACCACATCATTGCTAAAATTGGCAAACATTAAAGGATTGTTGCTTGCGCTATTTTCTATGTATAAACGATTGCCAGCAGTAGTTTGACTGCCTGCCAAATAACCTATGTAAATGCCACGATTGTTGTTGACTTCGCTTCCGGCATCTGTACCTATAGCCACATTAAATGATTGGCTACTGCTACTAAACAATGTCCTGTTTCCCAATGCAGCTGCAGAACGACCATTGGTGCTTGAAAACATCGACAAATTTCCAATCACGGTATTGTTGGTACGATCGAAATGTTGCTGCAATGCTCGATATCCAATCGCTGTGTGATTGTCTGTACTCACATTCGACAACAGTGCTTCACTTCCAATACATACTGTTCTACGTGCATCTGAAATACTTTCTGAAGATCGATTACCTAAGGCTATATTGTCGTGTTGTATAGTTAAATTGAGCATACTTTGATAGCCTATTGCAACATTTCTTGAACCTACGCTATTGTTTCTTCCAGCTGACTCACCTAAAAAAACATTGCGGTTGTCTGACAAATCATCATTTAAGCCAGATTCTTGCCCTAAGAAGACTGTATTACCAGTATTGAGCACATCAATTCTACCAACTCTAAATCGATACCTCTCAGGACCTCCTATGTAAAAACGCAATTGATCATTGTCCAAAGTGAATTCAGAAAATATTCTTGTATCAGCATCTGCGTCGCCTATGCCATCTAATAATCCACCTCCTGAAACAAATTCTACCCAATTTCCACTCACAGCATACCAATAGCTATTGGTATTGGTTTCATACACCCACAAGCCATCTGCCGGACTAGAAATGTTTCTACGCTGCCCAGAGGTCATTCTAGGAATCAATACTCCTTTATTATTGCTAAAGGCCTCTAATACCGCGGAAGGATGAGGATTTGTAGTGTTTATGCCTACTTGATTTTGAGCAAACAAATTGGCCGCAAATAGCACTAGAGAGTATAAAAAAATCTTCGCTGTATTATTCATTCTTTGCTTTGCTTAACATCTGATCTACCTCAGCATTCAACTGATTTAGAGCGCTATTTGCTATACTCAGTCTTTGTTCTTGCTTTTCAATGATATTTTGTTGCTCTTGTAGCGCTTGCAACAACAACGGAATCACTTGCACATAATTAACTCCAAGGAAACCGTTAGAAGCATCCACTTCTTTTACCAGATTGGGAAATTGCTTTAGAACCTCCTGAGCAATAAAACCAAATTCTATGTTTTTATCCTTGTCATTTTTTAAATGATAGGAATAGGCATTCAAATTCATCAATGATGGAAGAACATTGTCTAGACGTTGAATATTCTCTTTCAAACGTCTATCAGAAACATCAGTGATAGTTCCCACATAGGTAATGTCTCCTGTCACATTTAAATCGCCATTAATGTCCACGAAATCAGCAGCAAAATCACCGTAAATCAGAGGATTTGCAGAACTGCTCGACTCTATATATAGTTTATCATTGCCTGTTTCATCTTGCCCAGATTGATAACCGATGAATACATTTCTTGAGCCAACTGAGTTCCGTCCTGCTTGGCGACCTAAAGCTGTGTTTTGACTACCTGAAACGTTGTTCTGCAAAGCTTGTTGACCTAGAGCAACATTTGAACTACCACTTGTCAAGTCTTGAATGGCGTTATGTCCAACAGCAACATTGTCAGTACCAGTACTTAAGCTAGTCAATGCATTGTAACCAATTGCTATATTATTGTTTGAAGCGCTTGCAGCATCTAGTGCGTTAGCACCGACGGCGATGTTAAAACTGCCACTTGCATTCAATCGTAAAGCATCTTCCCCAATTCCTACATTGTCATTTCCACTTATGTTCTGTTGCAATGCACGATAACCAACACCTACATTTCTACTTCCAATAGTATTTTGTCTGCCCGCGTTTGTTCCAATATAAACTAAGTTATTGTTGGTCAAGTCATCGTTTTGACCTGCATTTTGCCCAATGAGTACAGAATTACCAGAGCTCACGAATTCAAAACGAGGTCCATTCATTCTAAAGTATTCAGTCCCTCCAAGGTCAAATCGAATGATGTCTTCATCAGCACCTTCTTCTACTTGCACCCTTGTATCTCCATCTGCATCTTGTATGTTATCAGTACTTACTGAGGATACTATTTCGATCCAATTGCCTCCATTAAAATACCAAAATGTACTTGTGTTCGAGTCAAAAACTAACAAACCTGTTGCTGGACTTGATATGCTTGTGCGTTGTCCTGAAGTCATTCTTGGAACCAATATTCCTTGGGTAGTACTTGCGATATCAAGTACTGCCGAAGCATCTGGATTGTTATTGTTAATTCCAACAGCTTCTTGTGCTTTGCAAATTGGTAGAAATAGAAAAAGCAGAAGTGTAAGTAGCCATTTATTCATGGTCGTAAAATTTGAATTTTTGATTTTAAAATTTCATTCTGTCTGACAATAGTCAAGAAATAGCTACCATTTGTTAAATGGTCGAGATTCAACTTTGCAATGCCTTGTTCTGGCATGACAATAGCTTCAGCCAAAAGTTTGCCTTGAAGGTTGTATACTTTAATTTGAATCTGTGATTGAATACCATCAATGTTAAATTGCCCCTCTGAAGGATTGGGATAAACAACCAACTGATTTTCTTTTTTCGAATTCTCGACAGAGGTTCTTAAGCTGTCTTGGCAATTCTGATTGTTGGTGGTATCTTCAATAAAATTAAAATTTAGTAAATACTCATTTTCAGAAATACCCCTCTCAAGTTTGATTATAAGTTCATTTGTATCATTTAAAAGATGACCGTCTCCAAACAGTTTATCTTGCATATAGATGCATCCAATGCTTTCTGGTTTTTCAATTAATTTTATAGAGTACGAATCACTTTTAGGAAACTTAAATTTCAGTGGAATAGAACGAATCTCTGTTGATTGATTTAATGCTAAAATGGAATAATTGACATGATTTAAATACGCAGATATAAATGCCAATTGCGGATTGCCATATAACTTATACGCATCCTCGTCTGACTTGAATTCATCAGATCCTTCTTCTTTAAAAAGAATCAACAATTCATCACATTGGTATTCATCACAAATTTGTAGCCTTAATTTATTCCTTTGGGCAACAATCTCAATAAAATCTTGATCAACGGTTGCTTTTACACTTTCATCTAAGCCAATGAAAGGTCCTGAAGCATTAGCTTTTACAAAAAATGCCTGAGAAGAGGCAATGAATCGCGATCCGCCATTGGTTGCAGTGCCATTGATATATGTACTGTAATTTCCAGTAGTACCATCATAAATATATACAGCATTGTCGATGTTGGTACGTACAAAGTTTGGTGCGTCCCAATCAATGGTTGATGGGTATGGATTAGACAATAAATTCCAACCATCTTGGTCAATGGGTTGCGCAGGATCGTCGAAAAAAGTAACTGGAAGAGCCAAAGATCCTTGATAGATTGAACCACTCGCATCTAAGACAATGTCTGCATTTCCCATGTATACACTTAAGCCTTGTCCAAGTCCGACTGAGTTTGTAATGTTTGTCGCCAATTGATAGCGATTGTTTCCTATTCCACCTTTGGTGTCGTCATAAAATCGAACATTGTTAAAATTAAAAGAAGGAAATGCTGAACCAGTAAATCCAGTTAATATGATATCATCTGACCATTCGGCTAACGTCGCCCCTTGTACAGGCATACCAACAAAACGATAGTCATAATTGCTGGTATTTATAAACCGCTCTATAATGACTTCTCCTATTATAGATCCTGAATTAATTTCATTAATTCGAGCTGTACGAATATTGTCTGAATTTAAAATTAATTGATTGTTCGTTGTTAGAACGCCATTGTCTAGAAAAAGCGTATGGTTGATTTGACTTCTACCACTGATGATATTTACACCTGCTGAATTGTTGATGCGCAAAATATTGAAAGAAGTAGTGCCTGCTATGTTTTGAGATAGGCTACCATTGAAAAGCACCGTACCTGATCTGTCTCTTATACACATCTGACGCTGCCGACGACTCCTTACGTGTAGAT
>OJGX01000919.1_pt1 | contig 12938 bp, 10 predicted proteins | sample 1594661 | NCBI WGS metagenome assembly OJGX01 (sample SAMN05416839, study PRJEB24817) | seawater metagenome | isolation source: Sea water | place: Canada:Atlantic | collected 2013-07 | reverse complement strand
GTGTGGGGTTTCCCCATGTGAGAGTAGCACACTGCCAGGTCCCATTCGAAGAAAGGGCTATCCTAACGGATAGCCCTTTTTTTATGCGTGATTGAAAGTGAAACGTATTAGCGCATGCCGCAAGCCAAGTCCCATTAAAAGAAATTGCTTCACAACGATTGCTTCACAACGATAACTAGCCTAACGGATAGCCTTTTTTATGCCTATAGAAAAGTGTGAGTTAGCGCGAAGCCCGTTGGTAGAAGTTACCATGTAGCTTACTTATGCTGATCGACTGACTCCAGCCGTATCCAGATCTTCAAAATAATATATTAATACGCCACTACTGAAAACTATGGTTAAAGTGAGTCGCTTAATTACGTACCTATAGTAAGTTACACAGAAAAAAATAATAAAATCATGTGAGGCTAGTAGGTTAAGCTACATATTTCATGCCATAGCTTATCTGTCTGCTTTAAAGCATAAGCTTTCAATTTAAGTAATTTAGTTAATCCCATAAGCCCCACCAAGTGAAATATGAACATGAAAGTATATGTGGGCATAAAGCCCACTAAACCAGAAGCAATGACTGTTAGAAACTATATGCGTACGACAGGTTCATAAAATCCAAACCAGGGTTATTACTATTAAATCCACCATTAGAGAAGTGCATATAGCGCAAGGCGACGTGTTGGCTTTCATCAAGTTCAAGTACTAAACCTAGCCTATCTTCAAATTGGTAATTAGAACCTATATCTTTGCCTGCTACTTTCTCATCATTGATGAAACTTGCCCCTATACCTGCTTCAACAAACAGAGGGTAGTCATACACGGTGCTAATTTGTTTCATAAAAATTGGCGTTATCGATAGTGCATAACTTGTACTATGGTTATTTTCTTCACCGTATTCCCAGTGGTATGCACTAAGTTCCCAGTAAAGCTTGATGTCACCAAACCATCCAGTGCTTAAGTTGTGTTCTATGGGGCGGTAGGCAAAGCGAATGCCGTCGATATCGTCGAAGCCATTCATATAATCAACGCTGATGGTTTGTTTCGCTTGAACTAAGTTAGGTAGTAAAAGCAAAGCTAGCACGGTAAGTTTGAATGTAGTTTTGAACATGTTGTCTCCTTAATATATAAGGAGAAAAGCAAAATCATTACCAGAAATTAAAATCTATAATTTTCAGAGTGTTAAAGTTAGTTGGAATGCTTATGTATTTTTAGCTACTTAAGAATTTTCTTGAAATAAGTAATTATTACAGGGGTTTCCACACTTCGTTTTTCTCAATATTTTGTTCTGTTCGAAACCTTTCTACCAGCTCATCAGGTAGAGCAATATCGTATTTTTCGTAGATGTTAGATATCAAGCTTTGGTTATTTATTAAGAATAGGTTTAGTTCTTTAATTATTTCGGGGTGGTGTAAAGTGGATAATAGAAAAGGGACATCTATAAAAGGAAGTGTAACATCAACGGAAAAGGGACCCAGTTGAGGGTAACTCTTCATAAAATACTTTCCAACGTGATATTCAACATCTACAGCATCGACTTCTTTATGTTGAAGTAGTGAAAGTGCGTTATAAGTTTCTTCAATGGGAACTAAAGATAAAAGGTTGTCGTCAATTCTGCTTTGCCATTTAACCGGTGTAAACCCTTGTGGAATAGCTAACTTCTTAATGAAATTTATCCCTTTTCCAACATCTTCTGACCTAACAAAAGTTCCAGACAATGTATGAGCAATAGGTTTAGAAAATGTTTTTTGATCTATTGTTGTATCTGCGCTATTCCAACGTGGGTTATCGGGATAGACAAAATCTACATTCCCTTTATTTAATTCAATTTGTAACCTTCGAACAGGCATGTCTAAATATACGAATTCATGCCCTGAGGCATCAGAAAAGGCTTCTAAAATTGCCCATCCTACGCCTTTATCAACTTTAGAAGTGAAATCATAGTGAGGAAAGTACTCAATATTTTGAGCACCAATAATATACTGTTCCGCTTGCGCTAAGTTGACGCCGAAAACAAAGAGAAGGCAGTAGAAAGTCCGTTTTATGTAACCCACTGGTGTTACCTTATTAATGAATACTATATTTAACACAGAGATTAATAGTAGCCCATAAACGATTATTCAGGCAGCCAAATGTCTTTATCCTCAATACTAAATTCAGTTTGAATTTGTTGTGTCAGTGCTTCTAATGTAGTTATACCATAGCGTGCTCTGATCGAATCAATAATTGCGGGGTTGTCATTTATAAAAGCATTAAGTTCCCCAATCACTTCCTGATGTCTTAAAGCAGAAAGCATAAAAGGGATCTCGTTATGGGGGAGGGTAATATCTAATATGAAAGGGCCGATTTGCGGCGACTGACTAGAATAGTAATTACCTACATGGTATTCAAAATCTATGGCGTCTACACGCTCTAATTGTAGTAACGACAAACCTGCAAAAGTATCAGAGATAGACACTATTTTAATAAGGTTTTGGTCTAATCTTGTTTGCCAATTTACTGGAGTAAAACCCAGGGGCATAGCAATTCTCTTAATAGCGTTGATACCTTTATTCACATTTTTTGGTTTTACAAAAGTACCAGTGACGGCACGGGTAAGAGCAATCGAGAAATATTTTTCTTTGGCCTTAGTGACATCGTTATACCAGCCAGGGTTATCTGGATATACAAAATCCACATGCCCTTTAAGCATTTCCATTTGAAGACGCCGAATAGGCATGGCTAGATACGAAAATTCGTGACCAGATGCTTCGGAAAAGGCTTCAAGTATTGCCCAGCCAACACCCTTATCAATAGGTGAAGAAAAATTATAATGGGGGTAATATTCTATATTTTGTGAGCCTACAATAAATTTTTCAGCAGTTGCCGCTGTACTAATCCATATCAGTAATAGGCAAAACAACCCCTGTTTCATATCGAACTCCTTGTCATGTTGATACTACAATACCTGAGACTATAAAACGCGTATATACGCAATTGGATTTAATGAAAGTCTCTTGATGGCATACTGATATCCTCAAGCCATGGTGTTCGGTCTATTAATTTTCCCGCAATAATATGAATAACCCCCTCCTTCGAGCGTTCAATAATTCCATCAACTTGCATAAGCTTAGCCTTTAAAAAGGTCTTATGCTGGGCGCGAGAGGTAGCCTGCCATACTACAACGTTAATATTTCCAGTATGGTCTTCTAACGTTAAAAATGTAACCCCAGCTGCACTGCCTGGTGCTTGTCGCCCGGTCACGCATCCAAGTATTTTTACAATAGATTTATGAGGCTTTTTAAGTAAAGCTTTAGCTGGGGTAATAAAACCTAGCTCTCGCTCTCTGTGCAACAGTGCTACAGGGTGGTCGTTAACCGAAAGCCCTATAGAAGCATAATCTTCAATTAAGGTTTCTGCTACGCTTGGGGCAGTATTGAAAGTGTCCTCGTTATTAGTATGTTCAAACAACGGCAAATTGGCTTGCTTGTCCATTAGCCGCCAACGTGTTTGATAGCGATTACCTGCAATACTTCTAAATGCATCTGCACTCGCTAATGCTTCTAGTTCATCAGGACGTATTGCGAGGGTTCGCACACCCTCTATATTTTTATAGCCAGTTGACGGCCTGCAGCTAACAATAAGGTTTGCACTCTTTTCACTTAAGCCTTTTACAAGCGTTAGGCCAAGCTGAATTTGCTTATCGCCTTTACATTCAACAATTAAGTGTTCGTAATTTGATGCATTCACACAAGGCGCATGTACCGTAACATGATGGCGCTTTGCATCTAGTACCAGCTGTGAGGGCGTATAAAAACCCATTGGCCAACTGTTTAACAAGGCAACATAAAACTCAACAGGAAAATAATATTTTAACCAACATGATACATAAGCTAACACGGCGAACGATGCTGAGTGGGACTCTGGAAAACCATAGCCAGCAAAGCCTTTAATTTGTTCGAATAGATTATTTGAAAAAGAGGCATCGTAGCCTCTCGATACCATGCCTTTTATCAGCTTTTCTTTAAACTCAAAAATTCGGCCGTCTTTTTTCCAGCTAGCCATCGCGCGACGTAATTGATCTGCTTCACCGCCACTAAAGCCTGCCGCAACCATGGCCAGTTTTATCACTTGTTCCTGAAAAATTGGAACACCCATAGTACGCGATAACACTTCTTTTACTTCTTCAGAAGGGTAGGTTATGGCTTCTTTTCCATGCCGTCGTAGAAGATAAGGATGCACCATATCCCCTTGAATAGGGCCGGGTCTAACAATAGCTATTTGCACCACTAAGTCATAATAACGGCGAGGCTTTAAACGAGGAAGCATCGACATTTGTGCGCGAGATTCAATTTGAAATACGCCGACGGTATCAGCTTGGCAAATCATATCGTAAACCTGTTTGTCATCGCCTAATTTGGTAATGAAAGGAATATCTATATTGATAGGGAATTGCTTGTTAAGTAAGTCAAAGGTACGGCGAATGGCGCTTAGCATGCCCAAAGCTAATACATCAACTTTAAGTAGTCCTAGCGTTTCAATATCATCTTTATCCCACTGAATAATAGTGCGCTCTTGCATAGAGGCGTTCTCAACAGGGACCAACTCATACAGTGGCCCTGAACTAATAACAAAACCACCAACGTGCTGAGAAAGATGCCGAGGCGTGCCGAGAAGTTGCTCGGTGATACTAATTAGAAGTTTTACCCTTTCATTTGCCGGGTCGAGCCCTAAATTCGCAAGCTGAGACTGCCAAGGAATGACACTGTCTCGGCGATTAATTTGCTTCATCACGAAGCTTAATTGCGACTCACTGAAGCCCAAGGCTTTACCTACATCTTTAAACGCTGATTTAAAGCGATAGCAGATAACCGTAGAAGCAATGGCAGTTCTTTCTCTGCCATATTTTTCATAGATATATTGAATAATTTCTTCACGACGTTGGTGCTCGAAATCTACGTCGATGTCAGGCGGTTCGTTTCGTTCTTTAGAGATAAAGCGTTCAAAAAGCACATTGATTTGCCGTGGATCAACGGCGGTAATCTCTAGGCAATAGCACACAATAGAGTTAGCCGCCGAACCTCTGCCTTGATAGAGGATTTTGCGCGCTTTGGCGAATTGAACAATGTCGTAAATGGTAAGAAAAAAGTACTCGTACTCTTGTTCGTGAATAAGTGAGAGTTCTTTTTCAATAAGTGCCCCAAGCGCATCGGTCAGGCCATCTGGGAAACGCACTTTTATGCCGGCTTCTACACGCTCTCTCAAATATGTAGTGGGCGATGCACCTTTGGGTATAAGTTCAGAAGGATATTGATAGCGTAGCTCTGTTAACGAAAATAGACAGCCTCTCGCCACGTCAATAGCATTGGCAATCCACTTTTCAGGGAAGAGCTTTTTTAATTTTGAAACGGTACGCAAGCTACGCTCGGCATTGCTTAATGCTGCTCGCCCCAATTTACTTACTTGCGTATGTGCTTGGGTGGCATGAAGAACATGTTGAAGTGGAAGGTTATCTACATGGTGCATAAGCACGCCGGTACAAGCAAGGATAGGAAACTCAAATCTTTCCTGTAGTTTTGTGTAAGTCGCAAATCGATGATGATCATACCCATCAAGTAAACGTTGTGCGCCTATGTATGTTTTTATGTTGGGTTGGCTGGTTAGCCAAGCCGCCCAGTAATTATCTTTTTCTTCCTGAGTACTAGGGATCCATATTAGCGTGCAATGACGTATCGTCCGCAAATCCCACTCTGCAAGTTGATACTCACCTTTTTGGCTGCGCCTTCTGGCATTAGTAATAATGCGGCAAAGTTCGGTATATGCTGCTTTATTGGGGCAGAGTAATACAAAAGAGAATGCATTATCGAAACGAAAGTAGCTGCCAATAATGAGCTTAATAGGGAGTTTTTGCTGTGTGATTTCAGCATAAGCTCGCACCACACCGGCCACGGAACATTCATCGGTAATCGCTAACGCTTCGTACCCAAGAAAAGAGGCGGTAGTCACTAACTGGGCAGGAGAAGATGCCCCTGTTAAAAAGCTATAGTGGCTTTGACAAAAAAGCTCACTATACATTAGCTGTAAACGCCTTGTGTCCACCAACTGGCTTTTGCATCTTTAAAAACTAACAAGCGCACACCGTGACTAGTTTCGGCTATAAAATAATCTTTTTGGCTAGCAGCGCTACTCCACCACTGTGTCTGAAGTCGAATAGGACCAAAGCAAATACGTGTCGCTAGGTTTAGGGGTATAGGGTGTTGAAACAAGAAGGCAGGTGCTATATCAGTGGTATAAGCAGGTGTAGTTTCCACGACTTGATTTACTGTCATGCCTTCAAACGTGTGGCTGTTTCCCGCTTTAGGATGAAGCGTACTGGCATCGCCTAATTTAGCTTTTAATCTTCCAATAAGTTGTTTTTGTGCCACGGTGGTAAATCGATGTGAAAAGAAATCGTTTCCATCGTTCTCAATGGACTCGAATTGCTGGCAAGTTAGGGATATAGCAACGGCGGGTTCCGGCAGTAGAAGCGTCTCAATTTTAAGTTCAACCAGTGCCAACCAGTCCTTTTGTGCAGCAAAAGGCATAGCCCCATTAACCTCTATTGATAAGGGCTCTTCTTCTCTAAAGTGCACGCGAAAAATAATAGATGAGGTGAGTAAGTTTCGTGCGCGTAAGTAGTGTTCTAGCGTAACTAGTAGGGACTTAATACTCGGTAATAAGTGTTGAGTGTTTTCCACTTCAAACGATAAATTTTTTAACTGCTTGAAGCTTATCGATGGCCTGAATAAAACGTATTTGGGAAAGGTTTCCCCCCGCAGTGCGGTTAAATAGCGAATAGTATCGTTTGAAAATCGTTGCCCAAGTTCATGGACGGGAAGTTTAAGTAGTTGGCCTACCTGTCTAACACCGACTTTAGCAAGTGTGGCAATGGTTTTCGAATCAAGGGCAGTTTGTTCTAGCTTACAGCGTGACAATAACAGAGTTATGTTTTCTTTATTATCGGTATAGCGATTGGTTTTATTTTTAGCGAGAAGGCGTGCTGCATCCACTCCCCATGCAGTGGCGAAATAAAAGTGAATACCAGCAGAATGTAGCTCGTTTGTAAGTACATGCCATAAAGCGTCAAGACCACCGTAATACTGCAGTAAATTGTCTAGTCGAATAGCAATGGCGTTGTGAGCATCAATCACAATGTCTGAAGCGAGTGGGTATAACCGATGTGCAAGAAAGAGAAGGGTCTCTTTTTCAGCTTCGCGATTAAACGCTAGAATGCGCACGTGAGGGCAAAGCGCAGCAGCTTGTGCAAGCCCTTGACCACATTCAATTCCTTCTTTAATAGCCTGCGAATTAGCTTGTACTACTTGGTTACCTTGTTCGTGATAAACCACAACAGGAATTTCCCAGTCGGTGGCGCCGCCATCTTTTTTATAGGCATCAAGGGTTAACTGATAGCAGTAAAAATAAGCCCATAGCATGATTAAATCACCGAGTGTAATGTTGGCTCGGTTTTCTTATTATTCTGCATAGCCGATTGAATGGCGTGGTTGTTAGGGGTCCAAGAATGGGGGATCACAATATTCGATACGGGCCATCCATGACGCTGCTTAATGATATTAACAACCAATTGCGCATCACGTATATGCAGACTTAAATCAAGAGCAATTGGAAAAGAAGCCCCTTGTTGATGAGGGGAAGTAAAAAGTAAGCATAGGGTATCGTTATGCGATGCAGCCACTTGTAAGCGCCGAGCTGCTTTTGCATTCATAGTGTTATTCCAAAGCAATACGCAATGACAAGCTGCACTTTTTAAGCATTGCTCTGCTGCCCACAAGGCTTCTTGATCTGTTTTTGGAAGCACGACAATGACTTGTTCTAAGTCTACGCCTAAGCCGCTTAACCAAGGTGCTTGGAGCTGAGCGGGTGGTTTTATAAACACACGCAGTTTGTGCGCCCGATGTGTAGTTAAAACTTGTTTAAAAAGCGTGATTTCCCCAATACCGGTTAATGACGCAATTCTGACTACTCCGGAAGTTGCGATACCACCGTGCAGAGCCTCATCTAAAACACGAGTACCCAGCAAAAACTTGTTTTCGCTTATAGGCTTCTCTCGAGCTCGCCATATATGAGGGTGCTTATCAAAAAGCGCCGCTTTTGAACGAGTTTCATTAATGGGTGATATAGGAATATTCATAACACTATAATACTGTATATATGTACAGCATTATAGTGTAGAGGTTTGTCTTTTCAAGATGAGGCGAATAGTTAACGCTGAGAAGACATCTAACTATCTGAAAAAATTACTTAAATTTTTACGCTGTGCTGGCATCGTTACTGGTCGGGCTTTTTTTAGTGTTTCCGCCAACCGAGCTAGTAATTAATTGGCAGGCCGCTATAAAGCCATCAGCGCTGTTTTTAGACCAAGCCATACGAATGGGGCCAGGCATTTCTTTAATCACGTCTCGCACATCGCTTTGTGATACCTCGGTGCTGCTTAATGCAGAATCTAATGCTTCTTCTAACGTAGCGCCTTTTTCACAGCACGCCATTACAATACTAGAGAAGTTAAGCATAAGCGGCATAAGAGCAGTATGTTGTTGCTGACTTATCAGGCGGCTTTTATAAGCACTTTCGATACGAGCTGAATAAGTTTTTTCTAGCGCATCAGTAACTAACAGTAAATTTTTATAAGCATGGTTAACTTTATTACCATTTTGTTTTGCAGATGAGCGCGTAAGCGTAAGTTCACGTTGTAGCGTTTGCACACGAAGCGCTAGATAAATCAAAAACAGGACAAGTAGTCCTATGATCCCGAATGCAAATATCATTATCTTGCCGCCTTTTGTTCTTCTATGAATTGGTTAATTTTTTGCTCTAAAATGAATAATGGCACAGAACCATTTTCTAATACTGCTCGGTGAAATTTACGTACATCGAAATGCTGACCTAGCGCAACCTCAGCCTTTTCACGTAGCGCCTTTATTTTAATTTCACCAATTTTATAAGATAGGGCTTGTGCTGGCCATGATATGTATCGGTCTATCTCAGTATTCACATTATGCTCTGACAAAGCCGTATTGGACATCATAAAATCAACAGCTCTTTCGCGGCTCCATCCCATGGTGTGCATGCCGGTATCTACGACAAGGCGACACGCGCGCCACATTTCGTAGCTTAAGCGACCGAAATTATCATAGGGGTCTTCATAAATACCCGCTTCAATCCCTAAGAATTCAGAATACAAACCCCAACCTTCACCAAAAGCTGAAATATAAGTGTTGCGGCGTACCATGGGTAAATTTTCTAATTCCGCCGCTAAAGATATTTGCAAATGATGCCCAGGCACAGCCTCGTGCAAGGTAAGAGCTGGAAGGGCATAAAGCGGACGCTTATCTAGCGCATAAGTATTTACCCAGTAGTAACCGGGTTGATCGTCTCGACTAGGGTGAATATAACGACCCGTGGTGTACTTCGGGGCGATACTATCGGGTACAGGAGCAACGCCATAAGGCGTACGAGGTAAATATTCAAAGAGCGAAGGTAATTTTGCGTCCATCTTTTTCGCAATAAAAGAAGCCTCTTTTAGCAGTTCTTCTGCGCTGGAGGCATAAAACTGCGGATCTTCACGTAAAAAGGTAATGAACTCATTAATACTGCCATCGAATTCAAGGCTATCTACCACGCTTTGCATTTCAGCTCGAATACGCTTTACTTCTTTTAAGCCAAGAGTATGAATGTCTTCGGGGCTCATATCTGTGGTGGTGTAGTGCTTGGCGCGGTTAGCGTAATAAGCTTTGCCATCAGGCCATTCGTTAGCAGCAATGGCGGCTCGGGCGCCAGGAATATACTCATCAACCATGAAGTCATAAAATGCTTGGTAAGCAGGGAAAACGCTGGTGGTAATGGCTTTTTGGCCTAGTTGGGCTAACGCAGCTTGTTGTGAAGCATCAATATGTTTTGGAAATCGAGTAAATGGACTGTAGAAGCCACTTTTCACTGGGTCGTCCATAATATAAGCGGCTACCGCATCTTCGAAGCCTTTAAGAACCACTTTAGGTTGGGTGTAACCCTCTTTTAGCCCTTGGCGCATATAGGCGATTTGTTGTTCAAAGTAGGGGGTAAGTGCATTCAAACGAGACAGGTAAGCGTGATAATCCTCCACCGTTTTAAATACAGATAAATTTGGCAAGGATGCCATGGCACCATGAAAACCGTATTCGGAATTAATGGGGACAAGATAAGCGCGAAAGTGATATTGGCTAATATAATTCTCTAGCCGATACTGCTGCATAAGCAACGAGATAAAAGCGTCGTCAGATAGATTTTCCTTAGAATACGCTTTCAACGCTTTACGGTACGCTTGCCATTGTTGATCTTGAGTGGCTAAGCCTTGTGGTGAAATATCCGGTAGCTCGCTATTTTGCGAATTATCACCTTGTCTTGAGGCTAGAAGTGGGGAAACACTAATCTCATATTCCCAAATTTCATCTAACAACGCATAAAATGACTTATCCTCATTGGTGTTTGCCAATGAGGTAAAGCTAATCAGAGCCAGCGTAAAAAGTAACAAATAACGATACATGAGAGCCTCCGGTAACCTTAGACCGGATTATCAACGGTGGGTTACTCTTTGTTAGGTGTATAAATTGGGCTAGGGAAAGGCATCACTTTATCAGACTTACTGTCTAATTTAGTAATTTTGGCTGTGCCTTTTTTACTGACCGCATCAATTCTAAGGATGTTATGCATAGGAATGTAAGTACTGGTAACGTCCGCGAACTCCGATTTGAGCTTTTCATGGCTGGGATCTACCACTATGCCGGTATGGGTATCCCATACAAATTCACCTATTTCCACAAATCCAAATAAGCCACTTTGAGAAAGTGATTTGACGTACACATCGTAGCGTTCGCCATTACTTATGAACTGTACTCGATACAAAGGGTCGGTTTTTGTCATGGGTTTATTAATATGTTGATGACTTAAAGGGCGTGAATTTTACAATGGTCTAGAAATACGGGCAATGGTCGAAAATCGTTAGGCTTAAACGTTACGGAATCGCTTGGGTAAGGTAATATGTAAAGACCTCAAAAATAGTGGAAATACAATGATAAAAAAACTATTACTTGGAAGTGCGATGACGGCGATGGCATTTGCTGCCACTGCGCATAACCATGAAACGACAGAAAATAGCTTTAACCCTGACACTCAGCGTATAAAGTCACACTTATTTTTCTTAGCCGATGACTTACTTGAAGGCCGTGATACGGGGTCTCGAGGGCATGAAATTGCCGCGTTATACATAGCGACAGAATTCGCAAAATACGGTTTAAAGCCAGCAGGTACAGATGGCTACATGCAACAGGTAAGCTTCCGTAAAGCAAACCTATTGCAAGAGTCGCCAGAATTTACGCTTACTCGTAATGGCGAAAAAATTGATTTTGCTTACCCAAAAGAATATTTAGCAGGTCCTAGCTTACTTAGCGTAGATGCTAATGTTTCAGGCGAACTTGTGTTTGTTGGCTATGGCATAGTGGCTGACGAGTTGTCTCACAACGATTATGAAAATATCGATGTAGAGGGCAAAATTGTGGTTTCGCTAGCCGGTAAACCCAGTGATTTTCCTTCGGAAGAAGGTGCTCATTTTGCCTCAGGGTATCAAAAGCAAAAGTACGCCGCTGAGCATGGTGCAATTGGTATGATCACCATCACCACGCCTAAAAACGAAAAGGTACGTCCTTACCAAAGCCGCTTAAGCTATATTCATACACCGCGCATGGCTTGGTTGGATGACGAAGGGCAGTCAGCCAATACCTTCCCGCAAATTAAAGGTGGTGCGTATTTAAGTGAAGCTGCAGCAAAAACCTTATTTGAAGGGGCTGAGCGGGAACTTGACGATATTTATGCCGATCTTGAGGCAGATAAAGTACCAACAGGCTTTGCATTACCTGGCACAGTAAGCTTAAGTAAAAAGAGCACTCACGAAGTAGTGACTAGCCCGAATGTTGTTGGCGTGCTTGAAGGTTCAGATCCAGCACTTAAAGATGAATATGTCGTCTTTTCCGCGCACTCTGACCACATTGGTTTCGCGAAAACAGTTAAAAAAGACAATATCAACAACGGCGCTATGGATAATGCCTCTGGCACATCGGTAATGCTAGAAACTGCACGCTTATTCAGCGAAATGGACGTAAAACCTAAACGTTCGATATTGTTTGTATCGGTAACAGGTGAGGAAAAAGGATTATTAGGGGCAGATTACTTTGCTCGCAATCCTACCGTGCCGGTGACGTCAATGGTGGCAAACGTTAACCTTGATATGCCCATTTTAACCTATGAGTTTGCCGACGTAATTGCGTTTGGTGCAAACCACAGTGATTTGAAAGCGTCGGTTGAAACCGCTGCAAGCAATGCTGATATTTCATTAAGCCCAGATCCTTGGCCAGACCAAGCGCTATTTACTCGCTCAGATCACTACGCATTTGTTAAACAAGGCGTACCAGCAGTATTTTTAGTTCCTGGTTTAACATCAAAAGATCCCGAGGTAGATGGTAGTAAAGTGTTTGGTCACTTCTTATCAACGAATTACCACAAACCTAGCGACGATATTAACCAGCCATTTAATTGGAATGCTGCTGAAGCCTTTACCAAAGTAAATGCACAAATTGGTTGGACCTTAGCTAATCAAGAAGACAAACCGAAATGGAATGAAGGTGATTTCTTCGGGAATACGTTTAGTAAATAACGTAGCTTTATCTTAAATAAAAAAGCAGCATATCTATGCTGCTTTTTTGTAGGTAACGTGCGAACTACGTTATGCGATTTGAAAGCCCATTGAGGTTAAACATAACCTGTATCGATGTAACGAGATAGAGTCGTTGTTGATATTCGCTAGAGAAAACATTCTAGCCTTATACCACAGGGTGAGATCGTGAATATTTATTGACCAGTTGGCGGAAACTAAACGATCAGTT
>OJGX01000918.1_pt1 | contig 12941 bp, 10 predicted proteins | sample 1594661 | NCBI WGS metagenome assembly OJGX01 (sample SAMN05416839, study PRJEB24817) | seawater metagenome | isolation source: Sea water | place: Canada:Atlantic | collected 2013-07 | reverse complement strand
TCGACCACTTCGATCTTGCTTGGGTCATTCGTTTTCACTTGGGCTGGTAATACAGTGTAATGCGTACCCGCTACATACTTTTCAGGCTGAGCAAGCGCAGAAAACGCCAATGGGCTTAGCAGTAAAACGACTAATAATTGCTTAATTAACTTGTTCATGTTCTTGCTCCCTCGGATTCATGTCTTGTATCAATACTATACAGTTGATCTGAGAAAGACCGTGATAGCGAAAATAAACTTCGCTATCACAAATCTTAATTTAGCCCTGAAATATAGCTCGCCAAGGCATCAATCTCACGGTCTGTAAGACGCTCAGAGATAATACGCATAGGCGCTGCTGTTCCGTCGTTAGTACGCTCACCAGAGCGGAAAGCTTTAAGTTGCGTAGCTGTGTACTCAGCATGCTGGCCGCTCAATGCTGGGAAACCTGCTTGTGGATTGCCTTTGCCAGTAGGCGAGTGGCATGCAGAACATGCGGCTACGTTCAATGAAGCGATACCAGAGCGGTAAATGCTTTCACCTAGTTCAACCAATTCAGGATCTGCGCCTTCAAGGGTCACTTCTTGTTCGGCGTAGTAAGCTGCCATGTCGGCAATATCTTGGTCGTTAGAGTTATTCAAAAGCCCAGTCATCAAAGGCACAGAGCGCGCACCTGACTTGATCTCGTTCATTTGTTTGATCAAATAAACAGCGCTTTGACCTGCTAGTTTAGGGTTAGCACCAATAGTGCTTTGGCCTGCAGGGCCGTGGCATGCAGCGCATACTGCTACCTTGCTCTCACCAGCGGCAGCATTGCCCTGTGCGTGGCCGAGGCTCGCAAAGGCTACAAATATAAGACTAGATACCAGGGTCAGTGCATTCTTCGTGGCTAGATTTTTCATGAATAGTCCAACTTTCCTATAGTTCACAGAGTGCTTGTATTGTCAGTACGGTCAACCGCCGCCGCCCCGCGGTTAACCCCTGTTAGGGCCTACACTTTGGCATGACGGGCGAAATTAATCAGACGAACGGGCGCGAATTATAGCGCAATACATCTGATTACTCTATGTATTGCAGCCACTTGAAACGTATTTTGTGCCTTTAATAGGCGCTTTTTTCGCAATTTTCAAGCCTCACAGTGGTGCAGCACGCTTGCGCAAATAGGTTTCTTGCTGTATCTAGTGCGCCCATGAATTATAAATTAGCAAGTTTCGTCACCAGTGCCGTTGGGCTTAACGACTGTCCGAGCGACAGTTTACGCGAAGTCGCCTTTGCAGGACGCAGCAACGCTGGGAAATCCAGCGCCATCAACGTGCTTACAAACCAAAATCGCCTCGCCCGAACAAGTAAGACTCCCGGCCGAACTCAGTTGATTAACTTTTTCGGCATTGGAGAGGGGCGCTATATCGTCGATCTGCCAGGCTATGGCTATGCGAAAGTGCCATTGAATGTTAAAAACCAATGGCAAGAACATCTAGAACTTTATTTAAATCAAAGAGATGCGCTAGCCGGCCTCGTACTGCTGACCGATGTAAGACACGCCTTTAAGGAATTCGATTTGATGATGATCAATTGGTCACACGAATCTAACCTGCCGATTCATGTGCTATTGACCAAATCGGACAAATTAAAGCGCGGCGCTGCACAAAATGCCCTGCTAACAGCGAGGAAGCAATTGGACCAGTACCCCAATGCGACGATTCAGTTGTTTTCATCACTGCAAAAGTCTGGCCTCGAAGGGCTCGAGGCTAAACTGAACAGCTGGTTAGAGGAAGAGGCTAGTGAGCCTCATCCCAATTAAAACCAACGCCGACATCGACAACTAAGGGCACACTCAACGCCGCGGCGCTTACCATACGGAAACGAACGCCTTCGCGCAGCAGCTCGACATCAGCTTCGGCAACTTCAAAGACGAGCTCATCGTGCACCTGCAACACCATGCGAGCATCTAGCACCCTACTGCTAAGCCAGTGATCGATATCGATCATCGCCTGCTTGATGATATCGGCAGCGCTGCCTTGCATTGGGGCATTGATAGCTGTTCGTTGCGCCGCTTTACGCAGCATGCCATTGCCGGCATGAATATCGGGCAAATATAGCCGGCGCCCAAAGATGGTTTCCACAAAACCGTGCTCATCGGCAAAGGCCTGTGTTTGCTCCATGTATTTCAAAACCCCTGGGTATTTCTGAAAATACAAATCCACATAGTGCTGCGCGCTTTGTCGGTCGATCCCTAGCTGCTTAGCCAAACCAAACGCAGACATCCCATAGATTAGGCCAAAGTTAATCGCCTTTGCACGCCGACGCTGTTCTTGAGTGACCTCTTCGAGCGGGGTGGAAAACACCTCCGCCGCCGTGGCTTTATGCACATCTTGCGCATTAGAGAATGCTTTTAACAAACCAGGATCGCTAGACAAATGCGCCATTATTCGTAATTCAACTTGCGAATAGTCTGCTGCCAGTAATCGGTAACCTGTCTTGGCGATAAACGCCTGCCTGACCTTACGCCCTTCAGCTGTTCGAATTGGAATATTTTGAAGGTTAGGGTCAGTAGAAGAAAGGCGACCTGTTGCAGCCACCGCCTGTTGAAAACTCGAATGAATTCGGCCTGTGCGTTTATTGATATCCAATGGCAATTTATCAGTATAGGTCGACTTCAACTTGCTCAGGCCACGGTGATCCATGATCAACTTTGGCAATTCGTATTCCAAGGCGAGCTCTTGTAAAATAGGTTCGGCGGTCGAGGGCTGCCCCTTAGGCGTTTTCTTGAGAACTGGCAGCTGAAGTTTTTCATAGAAAATTCGCTGCAACTGTTTAGGCGAACTAAGATTAAATTCTTCGCCTGCCATTTCAAACGCCGAGCGTTCAACCTCAACAAGTCGCTCGCCAATCGCTTTACTTTGTTTTCCAAGCACTTCGGCATCAACTAAAATGCCGTTACGCTCCATAGTCTGTAGCACGGGAATTAGCGCCATCTCATAGTATCGATGCAAGCCATCAAGCTCGCCGGTATTTTGCAATGCTTTTTGCAGATGTTGACGCAAGCGCAATACGAGGTCGGCCTTTCTACCGGCATAGGCGCGGGCTGCATCAAGGTCTAACTGACTAAAGGCGAGTTTTGTTTTGCCTTTACCTAGAAGCTCTTCGGGTGATTGTAAACCGAGGCTCAAGTAGTAATCAGAAATTTTATGCAGCTGGTGGTCAAGCACTACTGAATTCAAGACGTAAGAAGCGGTCAAAGTATCGAATCGCAAACCGGCCAATTCAATCTCATAGTTCGCTAAGACATGAATGAGGCGTTTGCTATTGTGGGCAATCTTGTCTAATGCGCCATCTTCTAAAATGGGCTTTAAGGTATTCATTACCAATTGGCGATCAAGCTGGGTTGGAAACTCTAGCGAATCATGCGCCACCGGAATGTAAAATGCAGCACCGGCTTGCACAGCGACTGCCACCCCTATGATTGCCGCCTCCATATAATGCGCACCATCTGTTTCTAATGAGACGGCAATTGCTGGCGCTTTCTTTAATTGCTCACAACACGCTAATAGTTGTTCTTCATTGAGCACTGCTTCGACAATCGTTTCTTGAGGCGCTTTATCACCTTCTTCCTCTGGCTCATCTTGCGGCGCTTGGCTCGCGGCGCTCTCTTGCGGGGTTGAGCCCACAGCGCCTTTACTTTCGACTTCTTTTATCCAAGATTTGAATTCGAAGGTCGTATATAAATCATGTAGGGCTTCGTAGTCTTCATCGGCATGAACCAGTTGATCGATCTCAACATCAAGCGCCACGTCACGCTTTATAGTCGCCAGCTCATGTGATAGCCACAGTTGATCGATATTCTCACGCAGGCGTTCGCCAATTTTGCCTTTTACTTTCTCGGCATTTTCCAACAAGCCGGCGAGAGAGCCGTACTCCTGCAACCATTTCACAGCTGTTTTAGGGCCAACACCAGGCACACCCGGAATATTGTCGACTTTGTCTCCCATTAACGCCAAGTACTCCACTATTCGCTCAGGAGCTAAACCAAACTTTTTTACCACACCCTCTGGGTCGAGTGATTCATTGTTCATGGTATTGAGAAGGGTGACATTCGGGGTCACTAGTTGCGCTAAGTCTTTATCGCCAGTGGATATCAATGTACGAATTTCAGCGGCATTGGCACGTGTGGCTAACGTTCCAATGACATCATCAGCCTCAACGCCATCGACTACCAAAATCGGCAAACCCATCGCTTTGATGATGGCGTGAATTGGTTCAATTTGAGATCGTAGCTCATCCGGCATTGGCGGGCGGTGCATCTTATACTCGGCATAAATATCATTGCGAAAGGTCTTACCCTTCGCATCGAATACAACGGCAATACGACTGTCAGGGTAATTTTTTACTAGGCTGCGAATCATATTGATCACACCCTTAATGGCACCGGTATGTTGTTGCTTGCTGGTGATAAGCGGCGGCAAGGCGTGGAAGGCACGAAACAGGTAAGACGAGCCGTCCACAAGTATAAGATCGATCGCCGCTGGCGGATTGGATTCCATAGTTCTTTATTCCTTATGCGTAGCTCTGCAGAGTTTCATTGTGGGCTGACACATTGCTGCACTGATTGAGCAAGGTTCTCGATTAGTTGCAGGTAGGCATCACGGCTGACGGCAACCCCATCACCCAAGGTATCTAACGAGGCTTGACGAATATTTGAATTTTGAAACACCGTATTTATTGTTGCTTGGTTGGCATTGATATCGGTAAGCAAACAGCTCGGTTGAAGCGCGGCAACCTGTTCTCGCATGGCGATTAAGTGACGTACGCCTGGCTGTTGCTCGTGATCAGGCACTAGTACGAATAGATGCTGTAAGCCAAACTGTTGTTCGAAATAATGAGTTCCGTTGTGATACACGGCGTATTGGCTAGAAGCCAACGGCAATAATCGCTCATGCAATTGGGTAGATAGAGCATCGATCTGCGTCTGAAATCGGTCAAAATTGCGACGATACGACGGGGCATTTGCAGGGTCGCTCTGCGCTAGCTCAGTCACTAAAGTCTGAGCAATAAGCAGGGCGTTATCAGTGTTGAGCCACAGATGTGGGTCATAAGGCTCATCTTCAGCGTGTTCATGCTCATGATCGTGGCCGGCTTCCTGCAAATCTAAAAGCAATATGCCATCGATTTTGGCAGCCTCTATAATTTGTGCGTCTTTCGCGCTTTGAGCAATGACCCGAGATAGGTAGGTTTCCAATCCTGGGCCCACCCACAATAGGACATCAGCTTCAATTACGCGGCGCACGTCAGAAGGGCGCAGGCTGAAGTGATGCGGCGATTGATTGGCGGGAATGAGCACGCTAGGCGTCGATACACCATCGGTGATCGCCGCAGCAATGAGCTGTAAGGGCTTAATACTGGTCACAACCTTGGCTTGCGCCAACGCATTGGCCGAAGACAATATGAACAGGAAAGCCACTAATAGAGGTAATCTGAAGACTAATAACATGCACTATATCTTACGCTGAGCTAATGAAAGTAATGCTATGATATACCACTTATCGAATTCCAGTGTTCTCCTGCGTTTTTCCGCGGAGCCGAAGGACCATCTCCATGGACAATTCATGCCTGATCAAGGCAGAAGACATCAGTATTCAGTTTGGCGATCGCCAAGTTCTGCAAAATGTCAGCCTCACCATAAAACAAGGGCAAGTGCTCACGCTAATAGGCCCAAACGGCGCGGGCAAGACCACACTAGTGCGCATCATTCTTGGTTTGCTAAAGCCTCAATCGGGGCGTATTGAGAAACCACAGAATTTACGCATTGGCTATATGCCACAAAAATTGCATGTTGAAGCTACGATGCCAATCACAGTACGACGCTTTCTAGAGCTTGCGCGCCATAAATCTAGCGCGCCTATTGATGAAATATTGCAAGAAGTACAGATCACCCATCTAATGCACCATCAACTACGCTCAATCTCCGGTGGTGAGATGCAACGCGTACTTTTGGCGCGGGCTCTGTCGCAACAACCACAGCTGTTGGTATTGGACGAGCCCGCACAGGGAGTCGACGTGTCGGGGCAGGCCGAGCTCTATCAACTTATCAACGATATCCGTGCTCGGCATAATTGCGGGGTCCTCATGATCTCCCATGATTTGCATTTAGTGATGGCAAAGACCGATGAGGTGGTGTGCCTTAACCACCACATTTGTTGTCACGGTCGCCCAGAGCAGGTCAGTGTCGACCCTTCCTATCTGGCGCTGTTTGGCAAAAAAGAAGCCAAGAACCTTGCCGTTTACACGCACAATCATAATCACCACCACGATTTAACCGGTGAAGTAGTAGAGCACAAGCATGACTGATTTTATTATAAACGCCCTTGTAGCAGGACTGTGCATCGCATTCGTAGCCGGGCCACTTGGAGCCTTCGTTGTTTGGCGCCGCATGTCTTATTTTGGCGATACCTTGGCGCATTCATCCTTATTAGGGATTGCGATCGGTATTCTAATGGATATCAACCTTCAAGTTGCCGTTATTGCTAGCTCGATATTTTTTGCCGGGCTGCTTATTTTTCTCGAGCGCAACAAGACGCTTTCTACCGACACACTCCTGGGAATTCTTGCTCACGGCACCTTAGCATTCGGCATGCTTATTCTATCGCTTTCGAATACTGTTCAGATCAATTTGATGGGGTATTTGTTTGGCGACTTATTAACAATCGGCACACAAGACCTATGGTGGATTGGGGGCTGCTCTGCATTAGTAGCGTTGCTGCTCTTAAAATATTGGAACGGTTTTTTAGCCGTAACGGTACACGAAGAACTCGCTAAAGTAGAAGGCGTGCCAGTCGGAAAACTGCATGCATTGATGGTGCTGATGGTCGCACTATTAATTGCAGTTTCTATGAAAATTATCGGCGTGCTGCTGATTACATCCCTATTGATTATTCCACCAGCAGCTGCAAGAAAACTCGCAGAAACACCGGAACAAATGGCAATAGGGGCAAGTATAGTTGGGGGGCTTTCTGTTTGCGGCGGCTTGCTACTTTCTTATTTCTGGGACACACCAGCCGGGCCATCCATTGTGGTCACCGCCTGCGGCTTTTTCCTATTCTCTTATCTAGCACCCGCGCTGCTCAGAAAGTCTTAGTAGTCTGCTCGAATTGATTGATAGGCTGAGAAAATTTCATCGTCTTGAATCGCTGTATCAAAAAATCCTGTATACAAACCTTCTGGATTTATTATCAGAATATTTCCGCTGTGATCGATTAGATAATCATCGCTTGCTGCGTCACCATGACCCGCATGCGGATCTGCCATCGCTTCCATAGCAGGAGGAGGGGTGTGCGCAATAAACAGCTCTTTCGCCAAATTCGCTATGACTTGATAATCACCATTGAGCCCAATGAAATCTGGGTGAAACGATGTCATATATTCTTGTAAGCGCTCAGTACTATCGCGCATTGGGTCAACGCTGACCATAACGACTTGTGTATCTAAATTAACACCCGCGCTTTCTAAGTCGCGATAAAACTGGCTAAGCTCTGTCAATGTTAATGGGCAAATATCAGGGCAGTTGGTGAAACCGAAAAAGAAAAGTGTCCAGATCCCTTTCAATTTTTCCTGGTCGAATACATCACCGTTTTGATCAACGAGACTGAATGATGACAATTCAACGGGCTCGTCATAGACCAAGGCCCCCAACTCACGCAGCTCTTCAGCGTTGTAAGTTTGCACGGCATTATTGCCCGTGATACGAAAATAGGTCAGCACAAAAACAAAGGCGACAAAGACGAGGCAAATGATGACTGTCAGTTTGATATTACGATTCATGAAATTAAGCTGCCGTAGAGTTTATGGATTGCTACAAATAGTGGTCAGTCAGCAGTACAACAAACAACACCATGAGATACACAATCGAGTATCGGAAAGTATCCATTGCTGTGCTCGCCTTGGGCTTAAACATCAAGAGCAGCGACCACGCCAAGAAGCCTAAACCTAAGACAACCGCGGCCAATAAATAGATTGGGCCACTCATGCCTGTCAGGTAGGGAAGCAGGGTGATCAAGAACATGATCACGGTATACAAAATGATATGTATTTTGGTGATGTGCTCGCCGTGTGTCACCGGCAGCATTGGAATGCCTGTCTTTGCGTATTCTTCTTTGCGATGAATCGCCAAAGCCCAAAAATGCGGAGGTGTCCACGCAAAGATGATTAGGACAAGAATCAATGCGCCAGGTTCGATAGTGCCAGTGACGGCTGCCCAACCTAGCAATGGAGGCATTGCACCAGAGAGGCCGCCAATCACAATGTTTTGTGGAGTAGCGCGCTTTAAATAACCGGTGTAAATAAAGGCATAGCCAATGAAAGAGGCCAGTGTCAGCCACGCACTCAATGGGTTAACGAGAAACAATAGAATCAACATGCCAGCAATGCCGATTCCGGCAGCGAAAAGCGCCGCTTGTTTTGGGTCGACTCGCCCCTGAGGGATCGGTCTATTGTGGGTGCGCTTCATAAGCGAATCCACTTTATAATCAATAAGATGATTGACTACGGCGCCAGAGCCCGCGACCAGAGCAATGCCAATATTACCGAAGATTAGGATATCCAAAGGCACCATGCCAGGAACTGCGAGGAACATACCGACAAGGGATGTCAGTATCATTAGCATCACGACACGTGGCTTACACATTTCGTAAAAGTCGCGCCAGCTAACCTCTTGTTTATTAACCAGTTCTGTCACCGATAGCCTCTCTTCTCTACAATACGCCCACTCTTCATCATGGAATTTCACAAATTCCGAGTAGCCTACACCTATGGGATGGCGAATTATACTAAATTTCTTGCCAATAAACCTCTCGAAAATTCCTTCGATCGAAGCAAGAATCAGGTCTTCTGACCGCTTTTACTGTCTTATGACCTTGAAAAGGCTTGCGTACACCTCCAAGTGTTTAGGAAGCGACTCCTAGTTTTCGCCTGTATAGCCACCAATGAGGGGCGATCATTAGGGCTAAAAGCTCATTAAAAAGTTCGCGACTTTCAAAATTGGACGATGTAAAGTATTTTTAAAGCGTGAGATGTATGCGCCTTGGCTCAGAAATCCGCGGGTTTTACATCAATAAGAAGTAGGAGAAGTACCATGAAATGCGTTTACTATTTATCACCTACCCTAACAAGCACTCAACAGATTTCAGATGATTTGCACGAAATCGGTGTGGACGACTGGTTCTTGCATGTTGTCAGCAAGGACGAAAGCGGCCTCAGCAAGGAGAAACTGCACTCAAGTAATTACTTGGAAACACTCGATCTTATTCGCAACGGCCTGATAGGCGCCTCACTAGGGTTTGCAGCCGGCATCGTCGCCGCCATGCTCACCATGGCAGTGGAACCCTTCGGCCCTGACATGCACTGGTTTGGTTATATCGCCATTGTCTTTGTCTTAAGCTGTTTTGGTGCTTGGGTTGGCGGCCTTGTCGGGATCGCCAGTGAAAACAAAAAATTGGCACATTTCCATGATGACATTGAGTCTGGCAAATACCTTGTGCTGATCTATGCCAAGCAGCACCAAGAAGCCAAGATTCAAGAAATGATGAAATCCAAGCATTCCGAGGCCACCTTGGCGGCGGTGGATGCAAGCTTCCTCAACCCATTTGCACAACTGAAACTTTCGCCAAAAACCGCGTAAGCAATCAGCTGCAAGTCACACTACCCCTTGCTTATAGGCATTATCATTCTGTAAGCAAGGGTATTTTACCTTCCGTTCTTTCTACTCTTAGTTCTAAAAAGCGCTTTACATAAAAGAGCTTGCGGACATTTTGACAATCAGATACGATCGAAAAAGTTGAAATTTTCACTAGCTGAAGATTTCAGCTTCGACGATTTAAGTATGACGTTGAGTTACCCATCCATTTAATAATAATAAAGGAGGGAACGACGTTGTGAACGCGATTTTCTGTACCGTTCGTAGTCAACTGCGTGACTTTAGTCTAAGCAAACATCACCAATACTGGAATTTTGCTGGCAGTATCTCAAAGAGATCGTTAAGCCGCCCCTCAAGGCGGGATTAGCGATGACACACCCAATTCCTAATTTCCGGAAACCTAAACTCCGGTTCTTAAAAGCGTCTACCGATGCTAGACGCGGTATTGCATCTCAATACTGCGCAAAACACTCTCGTTCAAAAAATACCGCACAGTTTTTTCCACTGTCGCCTGTCTTATACCCATTTTTCACAAGGATTATCAGCGTATGGCTATAGCAGTTGCTTTGGTTTTATTGGTCGTTGGCTCGGTTATCTTCCACCTAATCAGTCCATGGTGGTTTACGGATATCGCATCCAACTGGGGCAGTATCGACTTCACAATCAGCTTAACGTTTTGGGTAACAGGCGCAGTGTTTGTTGCTGTGAACCTTTTTATGGCCTACTGCGTTTATCGCTTTCGTCACAAAGCCGGTCACAAGGCTGCATACGAACCGGAGAACCACAAACTAGAAGTGGGGCTATCAGTTGTCACCGCCCTCGGCGTTATGGCAATGCTAGCACCGGGACTTTTTGTTTGGGCGCAATTTGTTACCCCACCCGATGATGCAACTGAGTACGAGGTAGTGGGGCAGCAATGGCAGTGGAGCTTCCGCTACCCTGGCAACGATGGCCAACTCGGCACCGTCGATACGCGCTTTATTAGCGAATCCAATCCATTTGGCATTAACCCTGAAGACCCTAACGGCCAAGATGATATTCTCGTTAAAGATCCTGAAATGATGCTGCCAATCGGCAAACCAGTAAAAGCACTGCTTCGCTCAAAAGATGTTTTGCATAACTACACGGTTCCGCAATTCCGCGTGAAAATGGACATGGTGCCAGGAATGGTGACCTATCTTTGGTTCACACCAGAGAAGCTAGGAAGTTATGACATTCTTTGCGAGGAGCTTTGCGGTATTGGCCATCACGTGATGCGTGGCCGCATTATTGTGGCCGAGCAAGCCGAGTACGATGAGTGGCTTTCGCGTCAAACAACTTTCGCACAACTTAATGCGCAAAGTGCGCCAGTGCCTGCTTCCGGACAACAGCAGTACGCAGTGTGCGCAAGCTGCCATGGCCAGCAAGGCGAAGGCAATCCAGAACTTAATGCGCCCAAGCTTAACGGGCTGCAATCTTGGTACATCGAACGCCAACTTAAGTATTACCAGCAAGGCATCCGGGGCGCTGAAGACGATGATCCCTTTGGTCGGCAAATGGCGCCAATGGCATCGATGCTCAATAACGATGAGGCAGTCCGTAATATGGCCGCCTATATTAGCCAATTACCTATTACCGATGCCCCAAGCACCATCAGTGGCGATGCCGCGCGAGGCATGAGCATCTATAACGCCAACTGTGCAGCTTGTCACAGCCCCGACGGCTCTGGTAGCTGGGCCACGGACGCGCCAAGAATTGCCGGTATGAGTGATTGGTATATGGCCACTCAGCTGAAAAACTTCAAAGCGAAAATTCGTGGCGCTCATGCAGATGATGATTACGGCGAGCAAATGGTGTCCTTCTCTACTGCCATGAAGAACGAGCAGCAAATGAATGACGTGATCGCCTATTTGAATAGCTTATAACAAACGAATAACAGTTTTTTAGCAGCATAAAAACAGCACCCACACGAAGAGTAATTTCTTTGTGTGGGTATAGCAGCAAGCGAGTCAGGAGGAATTACTAATGGCTTACGTCCCCTTAGCCGATCAAGACCATGAGCTACACGATCCACATACTTTTATTACGAAATATGTTTGGAGTCAGGACCACAAAGTCATTGCGATTCAATATGGAGGCACGGCTATTTTTGTGGGCTTAGTCGCTCTTTTCCTTTCCGCGATGATGCGCTTGCAACTCGGTTTCCCCGATACTTTCACGCTGATAGATCCTAGCTCCTATTATCAAGCGGTAACAATGCACGGAATGATCATGGTCGTGTATTTGTTAACAGCATTATTCTTAGGGGGGTTCGGTAACTATCTTATTCCACTGATGTGCGGCACACGGGACATGGTTTTCCCATTTTTGAATATGCTGAGCTTCTGGGTGTATTTGCTTTCGGTTATCATTTTACTTTCAAGCTTCTTTGTCACCGGCGGCCCTACTGGGGCAGGCTGGACCCTCTATCCTCCGCAAACCATCACTCCCGGAACGCCCGGCCACGACACTGGCATCCTGTTAATGCTCATCTCACTCGGTGTGTTCATTATTGCTTTCACTATGGGCGGCTTGAACTACGTGACAACGGTACTGCAAGCGCGAGCTCGCGGCCTTACGATGATGCGTTTGCCATTGTCAGTTTGGGGGATTTTAGTGGCCACTATTCTCGGTCTTTTTGCATTCCCCGCGCTGCTCGTTAGCGCAATCATGATGACCTTCGATTTAACTCTGGGCACAAGCTTTTTTATGCCGGCTATCATGGCAGCAGGAGAGCAACTCGATTACAACGGGGGCAGCCCGATTCTGTTCCAGCATTTGTTCTGGTTCTTTGGCCACCCCGAAGTGTACATCGTTGCACTTCCAGCTTTTGGCCTAGTGTCAGACGTTTTAAGTACTCATGCTCGTAAAAATATATTCGGCTATCGCATGATGGTTTGGGCGATAATCGCAATTGGTGGGCTAAGCTTTATTGTCTGGGCACACCACATGTATGTAAGCGGAATGAATCCTTACTTCGGCTTCTTCTTCGCGACCACCACTTTGATTATCGCAGTACCAACAGCGATGAAAGTGTATAACTGGGTACTCACCTTATGGGAAGGGGACATCCGTTTAAACACTCCTATGCTGTTTGCAATCGGCTTTGTCTTCACTTTTATTCATGGCGGGCTCACTGGGCTCTTCCTTGGCAATGTCGTAATCGACCTGCCACTTTCGGACACCTACTTTGTGGTCGCCCACTTTCATATGGTGATGGGCGTGTCGCCCGTGTTAGTACTTTTCGCGTCTCTTTATCA
>OJGX01000915.1_pt1 | contig 12969 bp, 12 predicted proteins | sample 1594661 | NCBI WGS metagenome assembly OJGX01 (sample SAMN05416839, study PRJEB24817) | seawater metagenome | isolation source: Sea water | place: Canada:Atlantic | collected 2013-07 | reverse complement strand
ATCTACACGTAAGGAGTCGTCGGCAGCGTCAGATGTGTATAAGAGACAGCCGTGATGGTACGCAGAAACTCTAGGAATCCCTTCTCGGGCAGATAAAGGCCTGCATTGGCTGGAACCGGTTCGAGAATAATTCCGGCGATTTGGCCTGGATTGGCTTCGAAGGCCGCTTCGACAGCCTCAGGGCGATTGAACGGAACGACGATGGTATGCTCCGTAAAACTTTGAGGCACTCCGGCACTATCGGGGTTGCCAAAGGTCAATGCCCCTGAACCGGCTTTGACAAGAAGGGAATCGACGTGCCCGTGATAACAGCCTTCAAATTTGATGATTTTATCGCGCTGGGTAAATCCCCGGGCCACTCGGATTGCGGACATCGTCGCTTCGGTCCCGGAGTTGCACATTCGCACCTTATCAACGCTGGTGACGTTCCCGCAGATCAGCTCTGCCATGTCAACTTCTAGAGGGTTGGGGATGCCGAAACTAGTGCCAAAGCTCGCGGTTTCCTTGACCGCGTCAATGATGCAATCCGGAGCGTGACCGAGAATTGCTGGTCCCCAGGTGCCGACATAGTCGATTCGCTCATTTCCATCAACATCCCAGATCCGGCAACCCTTGGCTTTATTGACGAAAAAGGGTGATCCTCCTACCGCGCGGAACGCACGAACAGGGGAATTCACCCCGCCTGGGATATGCTTTAAGGCTCGATTGAGAAGCTGTTCGGATTGATTCGACATGGGTCTTTGGATTTACAGCAAGTGTGGCTTCTTAGCAAGTCGCACGGCATGGCGTTTCGGCGAATCCAGTCAATGCAGCCACAAGTGTTTTTTTTGTTTGGTTTTTGTGAGTTGGCGCGTCAGCTTTGTTGGAGCGAGAGCATGAGCACCGTTACCCACAAAGAATTCTCCGATCTGACGACGCAGGAACGCCAGGCGATTCTAAAGCTATTGGAAGATGATGATTCTGCAGTTCAAGGGCTCTTGGTAGATCAATTAGTGAGTTATGGGCCCTCGGTGCTGGATTGGTTGCTTCCTTTGCTACCAGGTGAAAGCGGTGTGATGCGACGACGGATTGAACTGGTCAAAACGCGCTTGGGACAGCAGACATTTGATCAGGAATTTGTCGATTATTGTGTGAGTCCAGAAGCGGAGATGGATCTTGAGGATGGGGTTTGGCGTTTGGCTCAAACGGAGTATCCGCTGATCTGTGTTGATGGTTATCGCGCTCTATTAGATAGCTTTGCGGAAGTTCTCAGAGAACGCCTTGAGGGCGTTGATGGGGGAGACGGGATCTTTGCCGTGGTAAACGAATACCTATTCACCGACTTGGCTTTCTCCGGGAATGATGAGAATTACTATGATCCTGCTAATAGTTATCTGAATAAGGTGATCGACCGAAGAGTCGGGATTCCAATTTCTTTGAGTGTCGTGCTCTTATTAATCACTTCGAGGTTGAAGCTACCTGTGCAAGGAGTCGGAATGCCGGGACATTTCTTGTGTCGGTTCCAAACGCCCCGCGAGGAGTTCTACATCGATGCCTTCAACGGTGGGAGAATCCTTAGCAAATCTGAATGTATTAGTTTCTTGAACGGGAGCCAGTTCGGCTACCGCGACGAATTCCTTGCCCCTGTGTCGCCCAGAGCGATCTTGCTGCGAATTTGTCAGAATCTCTTTCACATCCACTCAGAGAATGAGGATGCTCGCTCGGCAGCCCGCTTTCAGCGCTATGTCTCGGGGCTTTCTCGAATGCGCTGAGTTTTCGTTAATCAAAGGCGGTGTTTTCTGTGGATTTGCCTGGTGTCTCTCGCTATTGCATTGGATCTTGAGGAAGTGACGAATCGCCGATTGTTGTTTGATGCTGGCTGGCTCCGATTGTACGAGCGGGTGACGAAGGTTCGTGGCCGCTTGGTTCGATGGGTTTTTTGCAGCCGCGGCAAGCAGGATGGCATTGGCCGCACGGAGGCGGTGGTGGTGGTGCCGTTTGTTGCGACTTCAGAAGGTGTGAAAATCTTGATCACGAAAGAGTTTCGTTCTCCCTTAAACTGTTATGAGCATGGATTCCCCTCGGGATTGATTGATCCTGGAGAATCGGTCGAAACGACCTGTGCTCGCGAGTTGGAAGAGGAGACTGGATATCGGGTGAAGCGGATTCTCGAGCGAAGTCCGGGGGGCTTGGTTTCATCCGCTGGATTGAGTGATGAGACATTTCAATATTTCTTAGTCGAAGCAGAAGAGGGGGCTGGTCAAAGGTTGGAGACGTCGGAGCTGATCGAAGTGATGCTCTTGTCACTCAGTGAGTTGGGGGGGCTCTTTAAAAGTGATGCGGTTCTGAGCGGCCGTCTCTGGGCCCTCTGCCATGGCTTCCTTACCGCCGGGGCGTTCCCGATGCCGGCTGGAGATTCCTAGAGGACACACTTTCACTCCTCGCACCAAGTATCATGAATTGGAAGACAGGCAAAAACCGTGTGCTAGATGTTGGGAAACCTCTCATCATGGGGGTTCTGAATGTCACGCCGGATTCGTTTTCTGATGGAGGGTTATTCCTCGAGCCTGAGTGCGCTGTGGATCGGGCCCTTGAGATGGTTGCTGAGGGGGCAGATATTATTGACATCGGAGGCGAGTCCACCAGGCCTTCGGCGCCGTTTGTTCCAGTTGACGAAGAAAGGCGTCGCGTGATTCCCGTGGTTGAGCGTCTTGCTGGAGAATCAGCACTAACCCTTTCGATAGACACCTATAAACCTGAGATCGCCAAAGCAGCGGTCGCCTCGGGTGCAGCGATTGTTAATGATGTGGGGGCTGCATCGCTAGATCCTGAGATGCTTGAGTTGGTGGCTGATACGGAATGTGGGTACGTCTGCATGCACATGCAGGGAAATCCTCGTACGATGCAGAAGGCACCTGTCTACTCCAATGTGATTGATGATATGGATCGATATTTTTCAATGGTTATCAATCACTACGAGACCGTGGGCGTGCCGCTGGAACAGATCGTGCTAGACGTTGGGATTGGTTTTGGAAAGTCGGTCGATCATAATTTGGAGTTGCTAGCTCATCTTGAGAACTATAAAAAGCACGGTAGGCCGATTCTCTTGGGTGTTTCTCGGAAGTCGTTTATCGGTAAGGTTTTGGGTGTTGAAGGGACAGACGAGAGGCTCGCCGCCAGCTTAGCATGTGCTTGTTGGGGGCTCAGGGCTGGGTGCCATATTTTCCGGGTTCATGATATTTCTGAAACCTCCCAGGCTGTTCGAATGTGGCAGGCAATAGAGGCTGCAACGTGATATTTGATTGGAACTTAGTTCAGTTGGCCTGGCGGCCTTTCCTAGAAATCTCAATCCTTTCGATTGGGATTTATTGGATACTCATGTTCGTCCGTCGAACCAGGGGGTGGCCCGTGGTACTGGGCTTTTTAGCTCTTCTCGGTTTGTTTGCCTTCACTATGCTACTTGATCTTGTGGTGCTGAGCTTGCTCTTGCGTGAGTTCTTCTCGTTTTCAGTATTGGCCATCCTAATCTTATTCAACCAGGAAATTCGGAGGATGCTCGCAACCATTGGAAATTTTTCGAGTATTTATAGCGTTCGCGAGCGGCGAGAGAATATCGAGACAATTGTTCAGACGGCTGATCGACTGGCAGACGTCAAGATTGGTGCCCTGATCGCGATTGAACAATCTGTGGATTTGGACCAAGTCGTTGAATCGGGTGTGGTGGTCAACTGCGAAGCGACTTCTGAAATGCTCGAGACAATCTTTTTTCCGAACAACGCGATTCACGATGGTGGCGTTATCATTCGGGGAGATCAGATTGCAAGGGCCGCCGGCATCTTTCCGCTGACACGACGGAAGGATTTGAATAAATCACTTGGAACACGCCATCGAGCTGCGATTGGATTGAGCGAAGAAAGCGATGCGGTGATTGTCGCCGTTTCCGAGGAAACGGGGATGATTTCTCATGCCTATCGCGGGCAATTGGTACGTGGGATTAGTCCGGACGAACTAAGATCTTTTCTGACCTCCATCCTCGTTTCTGATACTAAACCTCGAAGGTCCCTTTGGGCGAAGCTCGTAGGGGAGAAAATTGCGTCAAAAAGTCCGGTGCCTTCTCTTTCGAGCACAAAGTAGTATTGCCTCCTATGGATGTTTATAGCTTGGTAATCAGGAATTTCTGGTGGAAGATTACTTCGGTCTTAGTGGCGACGGTGCTTTGGGTGGCTGTATGGGGAGGCGTAATTGAGCAGAGCCGGGAAGATGATTTGGGCAGAGGGCCAATGGCGACCTTCGTTTTCGAAGACGTTCCTATAACTGTGCTGAAACGGGCTTCAGAAACGAATCAATTCTTGATTGAACCAGCCTTCGCCCGGGTGAAGGTCAAGGCGAAGACTCACATTCTTGAAGAGACAGATCTTTCTTCGATTAGGGTTGTTGCTGATTTGTTTAAGCGTCCAATGACCAATCGCTTTCGGGCCTCTTTGGAACTCGAGCTCGGTGACGGCTTGGCAGCCGAATTTGTTGAGCCGCGAGAGGTTAGTGTTCAAGTCTTTGGGGGCAATCCTCGGCGCTAAACCAATCAAATTTCTATAGTTATGGCAGACGGATTGAAAAAAATATTTGGAACGGATGGTGTAAGGGGGCGGGCGAATGTGGAGCCTGTGACAGCTGAGACGGCCTTGAAGTTAGGGCGTGCTGCAGCACATGTCTTTAGGCAGATGGAGTCTACGCCGAGGGGGCATGGGAAGCATCAAATCGTGATTGGGAAGGATACTCGGTTGTCGGGCTACATGCTTGAAAATGCCATTTCTTCAGGGATTCTTTCAATGGGGGTTGATGTGATTTTCATTGGGCCATTGCCAACGCCCGGAGTTGCCTACGTGACTCGAAGCCTCCGGGCCGACGCGGGAATTGTGATCACAGCCTCCCACAATCCCTACGATGATAATGGGATCAAATTCTTCCGGCCAGATGGATTTAAACTAGATGAGGAAATTGAACAACAAGTAGAAAGCCTTGTTTTTAGTGGTGAAATTGAATCCATTCGTCCGAGCGCTCGGGAAATCGGGAAGGCCGTTCGAATTGATGACGCCTTGGGGCGGTATATAGAATATGCGAAGTCCTCACTACCGAGAGGCGTGACCCTCGATGGGATGCGGATCGTTGTTGATTGTGCGCATGGAGCTGCCTACAAGGCCACTCCATGTGTTCTGCGTGAATTGGGTGCCGAGGTATTCGTGTATGGGGATCAACCCGATGGGATGAACATTAATAAGGAATGCGGCTCGATGCATCCTGAGAGTATTTGTCGTCGAGTTTGGGAGCATCGAGCACATCTTGGCATTTCTCATGACGGCGACGCGGACCGGGTCTTACTCGTCGACGATGAAGGGCGTTTGATAGACGGTGATGATGTGCTTGCCATTGCGGGCTTAGATATGTTGGCAAAGGGCACGCTAAAGAAGAAAACGGTCGTTGCGACGGTGATGAGCAATGCAGGCCTTGATATTGCGATAAAGAAAGCGGGCGGCAAAGTGATGCGGACTCCGGTGGGTGATAAGCATGTTATTGATTTGATGTTGCGTGAGGAGTTGAATTTGGGCGGAGAATCGAGTGGGCACCTTATTTTTGGTGATCATAGTACTACGGGGGACGGACTGGTTGCTGCCCTTCAAATCCTGGGGATCATGAAATCTCAGAATCGATCGTTGGCTGAATTGGCCAAATCGTGGACTCGTTTCCCACAGCTGGTAACCAATGTGCCGGTGAAAAGTAAGGTCCCGTTTGAGAATCTCGATGGAGTGATGGAGCTGGTCGCTGAAGCAGGGAAGGCCCTGGATCCGAAAGGAGGACGCGTGCTCTTACGTTACTCAGGAACGGAATCTAAAGCGCGTCTTTTGTTGGAGGGCCCAGAAATGGCAGAATTAGAAAAGTGGAGTGCGCAAATTGTTGGGCCAATTCGTGATCAGGTGGGGACGAATTAGCCTTTGGCAACGCTTGGCATTCTGACCCCAGGCTCCTTAAGTGTTGCGATGTTCAGGGCTATTATTCCATTCGCGAGATGAGTAGGAACGCCGGTGAACTATCTCGTGGAACCTTGCTTCGGCTGCAATTTGCTGAGGGGTGGTTGGGGCTGAACTGTCCATCAGAGGCTGACAAAGAGTTGAGCGGGCTTGATGAATCGGTGGTGGGTCATCCGGACGTGTTGTCTCTCAAGTGGTCTCTCTGCGCGGCGAACGGAGATTGGTCTGACGCTTATCTACTTGCCAAGCAACATCTCGACGTTGACGAGGGCGATCTCCGCGCGTGGATCAACCATTCTTACGCGATTCGCCGAATGCCGGGCGGAGGCATTCAGGAAGCCCACGATGCTCTCTATCCTGCCTTGGATCGATTTCCCAAGGATGTCTTGGTGCCTTACAATCTTGCCTGCTATCAGTGTCGCTTAGGAAATCCTGAATCCGGTATTCGATTGCTAAAGAGAGCTATTAAGAATGGCTCTCGCTCAGCCATCCTAGCGATGGCAAAGAAGGATCCCGATCTGCAATTAATTCAAAAAGCAGTCATGAAACTTGAGTGAGATCGATAGCTGCCGAGTTTTTATTCCAATTCTAAAGCCTAGTGTTAATACGACATTTTCAACTGAAAGGCGTCAAGTAGGGGAAAACACTTGTTCGAAGCCGTTTTATTAGGTCGGATACTGGGGCTGCTTTGTCAGTTAGCACTGGTGACGGTTTGAACAGGTCGGTTCGTTCGTTGTCTAGGGCTGACTGAATTGCGAGAGAGGTGTGCGAACACAAAATTGCGGCAGGCCTAAAAGCAGTCTATAGTCTGGGGTTGGAATGTGGTGTTGAGTTTTTCTAACATCGCTAGCTGGATTGAGTTCGAGTGAGGCTGGTTGGGACAGGGCTACTGGTGCTCGATATTGGAAGACTAGAAATACGATGGACGCAACGAAACAAGAGGCTAAGAACGAGGAAAGCATCGTAAGCTGCCGGAATAGCCAGGGCGTCGATCTACGGGCGACTCCGGTGCGTATGACGCGCCACCTGGTGGTATTCGAGGTTTACAATCCTTACAGTATTCTCCAGCTATCCGAGGTTCTTCAAGAATTCAAGATTTTCATCAATCAACGGCTCGTTTATTCCGGAAGAGCGGTTGTTAGCAACTTGGTTAACACCGGTATTTTCTTGGTTTGCGAAGCGAGCCTTGATGATGCGTGGTTGGATGTTGATCTTTTTTCGCCAGTTGATCAACGCGAGCGTCTGTTAAGCGAATTCGGCGAGTTTCTGGCAGAGTGTAAGAAAGCGGATCAAGTCATGCCGGATTTCAAACTCGTCGTCTCGGATCTTCAGGGCTTCCTGGTTGATTTTCGGCGTTGGATGGAGCAACTGGAGTTCGCTGTGCGATCCCATCCGGGAGGAGATCGAGCGACGGTCGAGAAGGAGGTGATTCAACAGTTGGCGAGTCCAGCCTTACCGACGGTGACGCAGTTCTTTGAGCGCTTTGAGGGTGCTGCTGATATCGTGCCGGAAGAATTGCAGCCTTTGCACCGGGCATACGTCAAACGCCAGTTACATCCTTTGGTGCTTTGTGCTCCATTCAGTTGGCGAACCTTTTACAAGCCTCTGGGATACGCGGGGGACTACGAAATGGTGAACATGATGATTCGGGAGCCCTATGAGGGGAGTTCGATGTTCGCCAAGGTTCTCAATACCTTTTTCCTTAATACGGCACCGGTTGCCGCGCACAAGAATCGAATCAAACTATTGGTGGAGAGTCTCAAGACAGAAACCGATCGGGTGCGTCAGTTAGGGCGGCGCGCGCGGATCTTTAATTTGGGTTGTGGGCCGGCGCAAGAGATTCAGCGACTTCTTAAAGAAGAGGAGGTCGTTGATAACGCTGATTTTCTATTGTTAGATTTTAATGAGGAAACGCTAAGAAGTGTCACTGATACGCTCGGGAAAATCTCAATCGAGCACGGTCGGAAAACGAAAATAGAAACGCGTCTCAAATCGGTACACCAAATCTTGAGAGAAGCCGCTCGCCCTGGAGGCGGCTTTGAATTGAATAGCTACGACATTGTCTATTGTGCCGGTTTGTTTGATTACTTATCGGACAAGATTTGTAAGCGCTTGATGGGGCTCTTCTATCGCCTCTTGGCGCCAGGTGGCTTGCTGATCGCTACCAATGTTCATTCTGACAATCCATCTCGGCATTGGATGGAATTCGTCGTTGATTGGCATTTGGTCTATCGAAACGATGAAACATTTTTAGCTTTGGCGCCTGAGGGAGCAGACCCTAAGACAGTCGAAGTGAGCACTGACAGCACCGGTGTTAACGTTTTCTTGCAGGTTCGAAAACCGGAATGAATTGGTTTCAGCCAGCTGCCGGAGACGCTAAATCGTTCGCTGCCTTTCAGGCCAGTGAGCGAGATATCATCATTCGCAACAACCGAGTTGCCTGTATTTTGGGTGTTATTTTCATGCCCATGGGCTTCTTGTTGGATTATTTTGTTTATCCAAAGTTTGTCCCTCCATTCTTCGGCTACCGGGTGCTTTGTTCTGTTCTTCTGGGGCTTGTGTGGTTCCTTTTCGCGACGGATGTAGGAAAACGATTCTATCGGTCGCTGGGTTTGGTGGAAGTTTCATTGCCCATGGTTTTTATGGCATTGATGATCTTTAAGACCGATGGTGGCGAGTCTCCATATTATGCAGGGATTAATTTGGTAATCGTCGGCACGGGGATCTTGTTGCGGTGGCGCCTCATCGATACTTTGTGGATGTTCTTGATCGGATTGGGGCTCTATCTTTTGGCCTGTCTGACGAGCGGAATCGGTGAACTGAATATCTTCTTCAACAATGTCTACTTCCTAATTGTCACCGCCGTATTCAGTATTACCGGAAGTTACTTCTACGAACAACTGCGTTTCAGTGAGTTCCGATTGCGGACAGAATTGCGGGTGAACCAAGAGGAACTGGAGAAGCAGAACGGCAAATTGGTCGAGATGGATCGCGTGAAGAGTCAATTCTACGCCAATATTTCTCATGAGCTGCGGACGCCGCTTACCTTGCTGCTGACACCGATGGACGCTCTGTTGGCGAAGCAGAAAGAAGGGTGGGCTCCAGAGTCGAGCGAGTTGTTGCGAACCATGCAGACCAATGGGATGCGTTTGCTGAAGCTGATCAATGATCTTCTCGATTTGGTTCGGCTTGATTCGGGGCGGATGGAAGTTAATCGGGAGAAAGTGGATGTCGGGGAGTTTCTCAATGGAATGGTTGCATCTGTTCGACAGGCTGCTGAAAAGCGGAAAATACAGATCGCCGCTGTGGTTGATGATGCGTGCACGACCGGTGTTTTAGATCGAGACAAAATGGAGAAGGTTCTTCTGAATTTGGTGTTCAATGCCCTAAAGTTTACTGGGGTCGGTGGCACGATTAAAGTGGAGGCGAAGAACGTCGATAGCGTACTTCAATTGCGAGTCGTCGACACGGGGGCTGGTATTCCTTCTGACAAGGTCCCCTTCATTTTTGATCGCTTTTGGCAGGTAGACAACTCCAGTCAGCGAAAACACCGAGGAGCGGGGATCGGTCTTGCGCTCGTCAAGGAGTTTGTTGAGGTGCAAGGGGGGAAGGTGAATGTGGAGAGTGTCGAAGGTTCTGGAACTCAATTTGAGATCTTGCTGCCTCAGCGCCTAGAGGATGTTCCGGTGCAAATGGAGGTGTCGCCGGTGGAACGAGATATTATTCCTCTTGAATCAAATAATCCGAACGAAGAAAAACCTGCCGAGTGGTTGGAGGAGCTTTTTCGACGTGCGGAACTCTTTCCGGCCTTAGCGACTCAACCTTCCTTTGCACACCGAGATGACTGGGGAATGCATGGAAAGCTGCCCAAGGTTTTGGTTGCGGATGATGAACCGGATATGTTGACCTTCTTGAGAGGGCAACTGGATTCCCACTATCAGGTGCTGGATGCGGTTGATGGGCAGCAGGCACTCGATAAGGCGGTGCAGTTTCTTCCGGATGCCATCTTGCTCGATATGATGATGCCAGAGAAAGATGGATTGGAGGTTTGCCGAGAACTTCGCTCTCGAACGTCAACGCAGAATATTCCCGTGATTCTTCTCACTGCCCGGGCCGATGAGGAAACGAAGCTGAAGGCTCTCGATGCTGGAGCGAATGACTTTTTGGCGAAGCCGTTTTCTCTGACGGAAATGCATATTCGTCTCAAGAACTTGGTGGATCTCTATGAGCATCAGCGGCAATTGGGGCGGCAAAAGCAGATTCTCGAGTCGACCTTGGAGCAGTTGAAAGAAACGGAGACCCAACTGGTTCAGTCAGAGAAGATGGCGTCCTTAGGTAAGTTGGCTGCGGGTATTATTCACGAGATTAATAACCCATTGAACTTCTCGAAGTCCGGGATTTATATGCTCAAGCAGTTTAGGGGCTCCTTTGAGGCAGAAGATCAATCGGATTTTGACGATGTACTGAAGGATATTCAGGAAGGGATTGAGCGTGTGATCGGAATCGTCTCCGATCTGCGCGGGTTTAGTCACCCAGATGTTGGGCTTATGAAAGAGGCTTCGGTGGAGTCAATGATCACTTCCACTCTGCGGCTGCTAAGCAACGAGTGGAAAGACAAGGTTGACATTGAAGTCGATATTGAATCTGGATTAGTGTTCGAGGCAAACGCGAACCAGATTTCGCAGGTGCTAATAAACCTGGTTCAAAACGCCATTGATGCGACGGGGAGAAAGACGTACGACGATGACGAAAAACCGAGGATCGATATTACGGGTACGACCCGTGATGATCAGACGGTAATTTTGATTCGCGATAACGGGCCTGGGATCAGTGAGGAACATCTTGGGCGAATTTTTGATCCATTCTTCACGACCCGAGATGTAGGGGAGGGAGTCGGATTAGGTCTGAGTATCTGTTACAAGATTATTGAACGTCACGCTGGACACGTGGATGTTCGAACTGAGTTTGGGAAATTCTGTGAGTTTGAACTCGCGTTTCCTAAATTCGCCTTAGCGGAAGCGGTGCCGCAAGAATAATGCTCCAACACGAGATGTGAACTATGCAAGAACTGTATGACTATAAGAAATTCGCTGTCCTCTATGTGGATGACGAAGAAAAGTCGTTGAAGTATTTTACTCGAGCTTTCTCAGAGAAATTTCGCATTTTCACGGCAAAAGACGCTCAAGAAGGGTTCGAAATCTTTGATGAGCACAAGGATGAGATAGCAATCTTCTTAACAGATCAGCGAATGCCAGGGGAGAAAGGGGTTCAACTGTTGGAGCGAGTTCGAACGATTCGACCGAGCGTGATCCGTATTCTTGTAACCGCATACACGGATGCTGAGGTTGCGATTGATGCCGTCAACAGCGGTGCCATTTACAAGTATGTTTCGAAGCCCTGGGATATTCCCGAGTTGGGCGTCACGCTGCGTAGGGCCGTCGAGTTCTTTCTCATTCAGCGTGAGCGCGACCACTTACTTCGGGAGAAATTGTCAGCACTTGAGAAGCTGGTCGTAGTCGATCGCGTTTTGGGGCTCGCATTACTTGGTTCTGGCTTACGGTCCGAACTTCGCAATTCCCTCGGTGCGATGCATTCCTTTCTGAATGCGAAGCCCCTTCAACCGGGCTTAGAAGAGCGCAATCTTGATGAGCTAAAATCTCACTCGCGTTGGCGACAGGTCTATCTCCATACCCAAAGTCATCTCAAGCAAATGGTTGAAACCATTCGTGCCCTTCCGGTTGATTCGAAAGTCGGTGAGGTGGATCTAGTGCAGTTCGTTGCTGCTGAGCTCGAGCGACGAGCCCAGTCGCTCAGTGACGAACGGATTGACATCGAGAATGGGCTCGCAGGGAAGACGCTCCTGGTCACGGGCAATGCGGCCATTCTTAAACATGTTGTCGAGCTCATTCTTGGCGCATTGGTGACAGGAATGGTGCCTCGTAGTGGGTTAGCACTCTCTGTGGATGAGGGCTCCCCGGAAGATTCGTTGGTTAAACTAAAGTTCGTTCGGCGCGGAAATCTCTTTCCTCATAGTCCGTTCCAATCAGTATTTGATCCGTTCACGGTGGCTGATGAAGCTACTGAAGCTCAAGGGCTACGCTTATTGACCTTGTATTTGTTGGTTTATCATCTTGGAGGGGCGGTAGAATTTACGGATCTTAGCGACGATTCTACCGCAATCACTGTCTCAGTGCCCCGAATTGAATCGAATGAGGGAGAGGACTGGGAGAAGTCCCTTCTTGACAATCTCCTCAACGAAAATGTCTGGGAACTTCTAACAGAGCGTTAGAGCGCAGGGCTCAAGTAAGTCTTCCTGCTTCTTGAATTGTCTCCTATGTCGGTTTCATGAGGCTAATGGGCAGGTTTATTGCCCAAGATCGGTCGAGTTGTTGCGAGATGACGAGAAAAAGTGCGATGATGACGGTTATTGGGCTTTTTTGTCTCATAGAATATCATTGAGTTCCGGGCACATTTCTATCAATCTCAACGTGACTCACGAGGGAAGACTTATTGAATGGCCAGCGTAATTGGTTGTCGTAATTAGGGCGCTCACGGAAGAGCAGAACGGGAAGCCCTTCTCTTGTTGTTTTGGGAGAATTGGTTATGGTTAGGTTAAAGAACGGTATCGTCGTGTACGAGTACACCCGGAGATCGCAGGCGCCGGTGAACTTGTGTGAATTGGCGCAAGATTGTGCGTATAAGGTCAGTCGAATGACTGAAGTATTGTGTATTTCGAGCCGGCAACTCGAGAGGCACTTTCAGAAGGCATTAGGAGTATCCCCGAAGTATTGGATGCGAATGCAGCGGATGCTGCGTGCGCGGCAGTTAATTCGCGAAGGCAATGCGCTGAAAGCAATTTCCCTCGATCTGGGCTTTTCGAAGTATGATAAATTTGCTCAGGAGCTCAAGAGTTTCTATCCTGTCTCTTATACACATCTGACGCTGCCGACGACTCCTTACGTGTAGA
>OJGX01000905.1_pt1 | contig 13023 bp, 27 predicted proteins | sample 1594661 | NCBI WGS metagenome assembly OJGX01 (sample SAMN05416839, study PRJEB24817) | seawater metagenome | isolation source: Sea water | place: Canada:Atlantic | collected 2013-07 | reverse complement strand
GATCATGCCTAGTCTCGTGGGCTCGGAGATGTGTATAAGAGACAGATATTTGTTTTTTACCACCTTCGTATACATAAGCGTGGCCGTTTTCTATTAGTAGTTTATTTAAAGAGGTTTCTTCTCCTTCTATGAATATTTCAGCAAGTATTCTTCCATACTTACCTTTTCCGTACGATTGAATAACAAATTTTCCGTCATTCTTTTCTAAGTACTTTTTAGTAAAAGCTGATGCTTCAATTCCTTTTACTTTTTCTGCTTTATCTCTAGTTCTTTTTTCCCAAGTATCAACACCTTTAAATCTTAACCTTGCTTTTACCCAAGTATCAAAACCTAAGTCGATCATTACATCTGCTGTGTCACCGTCGACTACTCTTAGTAATTTTGCTCCGTATTTATACATCTGTTACCATTTTAAAATATTCTTTTAAGAATTGTTTTCTATATAACATTACTTTTCCCCTGTAGTTGGTAGTCTCAACATCTCTTGTAGAAACTGGTTCATTTACTTCCATTGCCTTTTTATATACATCCTTACCCAGTTCTGTACCTGCTGCATGACCAAGGTAGTCATATAATGATACTTCAGCATCTAGTGGAGATTTACCTCCGTATCTTAATTCTTTAAGTTCCTGTTTTAGTTTTAAATTTTCCATTACTTTATAAATTTTAGTATTTGTTCAACTCTCTGCAATGGTGAACCTGTTACAGTTAGGTAGGGTTTTCGTACTCCATCTAGAAGTAATTTAAATTCTTTATCAATACTTACTCTCCACTCTTCGTTTACGCTTCTAACTCCGTCATCAACTGATTTAAATTCAATAGGAAAGTATACATAATGTGTATATTGTTTTTTAACTCTATTCCAAGTATCTTCGATATAACTATGACTAGGTGAGTCTATACCTGGCATAAAATTAGAGTATACCATAAGGTCCATATAACATCTGTCAAGTAGTAAATCTCCTGGGCGTAGTAAGGCTTCTAAGTGAAAGCTACTAATAGCAAGCTGCGTCTTAGAAGTACCTTTTTCGTTAATAGGAAACCCATACTCTGCTACTGATCTAGTAGATTCATTTATAAAATCGTACTTATCCAACTTATTCTTTAGTAATTCATAAACAGTAGTCTTACCCGTACTACTTGCTCCTACTAATGCTACTCTATTTACCATAAAACCTATTTAAGGTATTGTACATTCCTGCTACTCCGAAAGTTGTACCATGTTTTTTATTTTGTTCTAAAAAAAACATCATTAATCTTTGAAATGAATTGCTTTCGTTTTTTCTTACTAAATAAACTTCTTTATCATTACCCATATCTTATAAACCTTATCTTATTTAAATATAATATACGAAATATTAACATATTACGCAACTAATTCTCTAAGAAAGTTTAACCAAAGAAAGAGAGATCTGTCTCTAGTTACCTTCCACATCTCTTCTTCACTTATCTGAAAAGCGTTAAACCTTTCTTCAGCTATAACCTTACCTTCATCTACTCCTGCAACTACTTTATGTAGTACACATCCCATAACAGGGTACTTCCCTTCGAATGCTTTCATTTGAGGATCTTTACCTTTAAGTTCTGGATATACTGTGATAAGTCCTGGATGTCCGTTAAATATACTGTACTTCTCACAAATGCTTGGAGGCATAATTCGTAACCATCCGTGTAAGGTAATAATAGGGTTTTTATATTGTGAAAGTATAAGTAGTAATTCATCTTGTGTAGGTTTGTTTTCTACAAATACTACCTTTCCTTTAAGCTCTGGGTTGATCGTTCTTAAGTGGTCTGGTCTACTATTACTAATAACTATATCTGGCCATTTTCCCAAAAATCGAGCTAGTTCTACTATTTCAGAACCTGTTTGACTAAAAAATGCAATCCAAGGTTTTTTCATCGTATTTTACTTTCTATTCCTTCATAAGAGATGGGATATAAATGTTCTCCGCTTCTTATACTATATTTAGTATTATATCTAGAGAAGTTGACTCTTCCTTCACTAATTGTTTCTATTTTACCTTCTTCTGTCTGTCCTATAAAGTTAAATCTTACTTTATCCCCTACCTTATACTTTACCTTTGCCATTTGCTAACCATTTAAATTTATGAATATTATTTAAAATTAAATTTGTGTCTTGAACCTCATAATTAATTAATTCAAATAATTTCTGTGATTCTTTAGACCATAGTCCATCAGAACCGTATTGAATTCCTTTAATTCCGTGTACAACAGGGTTAGAGGTATCTAATGAATAGATCCAAGGATATTGAGCGTAAAAAGAAAACTCTTGTGGTAAGCTACATCCTAGTAAATGGTGGGGTTTATCTTGGTTAATAATACCGTCTTTCATTAAATCTCCAAGTAGCTTTATACGTCCTAGCATCCAACTAACGTACTTGTTAGGATGAGGTACAGACTTACTGTAATACGAATAGTCAAAAGATATAGCAATCATATCCACATCTGCAATCTTATCCAAATACTCATAACATGCAGTAATTTGCTTATAAGTCTTACCTTGAGCAACTCCTATTTTTTTGCCGTGTACTGAGTCAGCATAATGCATATTCCAGTCAGCCATTTGATTCATAGTCTTTTTTGCATCTTCTAATGCATCGGGAACTACATACCATGTTGGTTTAAGTTCATTAATCCAGTATGCAAACCTATCAGCATCAAATGCCTCTTCTAATTCAAAAATAGAATTATCTAAAATAACTTCTCTACCTTTATTTACGGCTACCTTAAACTGCTCTAAATACCCTTCATCTTCTTCAAATAGGTGTACTAGTGCGTAATCGTAATCAGTATATTTCTGTACTGTGTCAAAAATACTCTTTGGGCTTTCATGTGCTATCTTAATCATCTATTTTAATACTATTTAAAGAGTTTTTTAATTCGTTCATTGCTGTTTCTAGCTCTAAAAGGTACTTTTCTGTTGAAGTATTTGTTGCTTCTTCTAATGCTCTAATTGCTACGGAGTATGGCACCATATTCATTTTAGCACTATCCACATACATTTTATGGTCTTCTAGTTTAATTCCCATTGAAAAATTGTTTTAGGTTTGGTCTGAAGTACTTAATTGATTTCATTACTTTTTTATCTCTTGATCTGTATACGATGAACCTACCATTAACTTCTTCATAATGGCACGACTCACCCTGTTCTTTAGCTCGTACGGCGACAGTTTGTACGGCTTCTTCTTCAGTATTACAAGATTTTGACATATTACTTGCCTGTACCTCACTATAAGCTGGCCATATCTTATCTTTAAGGCCGTGTAGCATAGTACCGTTCCCAAGGGAAACATAAGTAATATCACACAGAGCATCCAAAACTTCCACGATGTCTCCGTTTTCGCAAGCTTGTCTATATTCCTCCAATTCTTCGAGTATAAAGTCGTAAACGAATTGCCATTCTTTTTTTTCTGGGATTGTTGGTTCATAGTTGTTTGGTTTTCCAAATGTAGCGTTAAACTCCTCTACTTCCGATACAAAGGGTACATACTCTTCTGCTGTAAATAATGATAATTGCATCTTAATATACTTTAATAATTCTAGATTCTGCTAAGCTAATAATCTTAAAGTTAGTTTCGCTTAATTCTTCTAACATTTTATATGTCTTTGCTTCTGCTTCTGTTCCTGTCATAGCATCTACTAAGTAAATCTCTTTTATTTTTTGAACTCTACCTCTATCGTTTTCTCTTTCAAACTGGGTAGTAACTTGCCAATAATTTGTCATCTTTATTATATTTTATATTAATTAATGTTTACAAATGCTTGCTAATTCTATATTCTTATAGAACTCTGCTTTTGCTGAATCTTCGTTTAAAAATGCTCCTGTTAGTTTAGCTGTTTGCATTGATGCCCCTCTATGTTTAACTCCTCTACAACTAACACAGTTATGTGTTGCTGAGATCATTACTGCTACTCCTAGATTACCTTCACAAATCTTATCTACTGCATTATGTATTGCTACGGTAAGTTGTTCTTGTATAGCTCCTCTTCTACCGAATTGTTCTACTATTCTATTTAGTTTAGATAATCCGACTACTTTACCATCTGCTGCTGCTATATAAGCTATACTCACATTTCCTCCAATTCCTTGATGGTGGTGAGAACACATTGACTGAACTGGTATATTACTTTCTTGTACAATACCATCATAACCGTCTGAAGGGAATGCTGTAATTTTGTCTAAAGGTTCGTATCTACCTTTCCATAGATCGTTTACGTATGCTTTAGCAACCCTATTAGGGGTATCTGATGAGTTAGGGTCATCTTCGTAGTTGCACCCTAATGCTGTAAGAAAATTAGCAAATGCTTTTGCTGCTCTTTCTATAATAACCTGCTTTTCGTGCTCAGTTAATCTTGCTTCTGGTCCTTCTAGTTCTTGTTTTGCTGCTAATTGACTTGATATACCATTTGCATATCCTGCTTTTACTAATTCTGTTCCTTCTATAAACTTCTTTGACATATTTACTCTAATAACTTATTATACTATTAATATACGAATTATTTTACTACTTTACAAGATAATCTTGTATTGGTTTTGCACTTTTTTCTTCCCAGGGGAATACTATCCAGTGATCATCATTAATATCTTCTCCTACTAGCAGTGGATTAAAAACTGATGAGTGTCTTCTTGCTAATGTAGCGGTCATAAATCTATGTCTTTGCATCTGCGCTAAAGTATTTCCCGAGTCGGCAATATCATCTACTACTAATATCTTCTTTTTTAAATTACCGGGTAGAGTCTTAGCAGCTTCTAGTCCGATAAAGGGTATGTCGAATTTATGTGACATTACTACTGCTGGGATCAAGCCACCTCTAGGAACCCCTGTGATGAATTGAGGTTTGTCAAATGTTTCCAATCCTTCTCCTATCGTATCAATTTGCTTATGTACCCATTCCCAATTATAGTATTTCTTTTCTGGCATGTTCTTGATTTTAGTTTATTTCTGCTGTTGTAGTTGTTACCCAACCTTCTGTTAACCTGTAACTTTTAGATTCTTGTAAATTTACTTTCTCTAATTTTTCTTTTAGGAATTGCCATTGTTTAGGACCTATACTGTACGTATGTACTCCTTCTGTAAATCCCTTTAACCACGTAATAAATTCTGTTTCATTCATATCTTATTTTGCTTTAAGAAGACAGAGTTCTTTACTTTCTGTATCCCACTTAAAAGATGCGATAAACTCCTGAGTTTCTTCTACCTTAAATTTAGCAATACCAAATGGTATCTCACAATTTACTACATACTTCTTTAATTCAAGGAGCGAGACATATTCTTCCTCGATTCCATCTTGAGTATGTTCTATTAAAAGCACTGTATCGTACCCTGCCATTTTATAATCCCAAACTGGATTACCGTTTACTGTAACTATGTATTCTAGTTTTTCAGGTCCTGCTATTTCTAGTAATTCTTTTAAATCAATCATTTTCTATATATTCTTTTAGTTTATCACATAATACCAATACATCATCTGGTTCCATTGTAATCGCGCAACAGGTGTGTATATTCTCTATAATTAGCTCTAACGCTTCTAAAGCTTCTTCTCTATCCATTATACTTCGCGTTGATCTTCAAAAGCAATTATATGAGGTCTCCAAGTCATTCTATATCCATTATCTCTAACCCAATCAAATAAAACAGGGTAGGATTTAAATAAAGATTCTCTAGAATCTCCAGCTGGCATAAACCAAACTTTATCTTCAGGTACTTCTAAAGTGTCTATACATTCCATAATCTCAGCTAATGCTCCTTGATCTTTTCCGTCCCATACTGGTTTAATATGGTAATCCGAATGGTAATCTATTGACTGTTTAATTGCTTCATAGTTAAGTCTAAACTTATTATGACGTTTTACCATTCTCTCGTCTGTGATGGCTCCCTGAGGAGTTGCAACACCAACAACGGGGACACTATTACTAAACTTAGGGCTAATGCTAAGAAGATTAATAGGGTAATCGGTAGGCAGAAAATGAGATCCCTCAGTTTCAATAGTAATAAAGATGTTTTTTTCATGTGCAAAGTGTGTTAATTCGTTAACTAAGGCTGGATGCATAGTAGGAGAACCCCCTGTAAGCATCATTTCCTTTATATGTGGATTATCCTCATATGCTTTTATAATATCTTTAAAGTTATAATCCCCTTTTTCCGGATGAATACTAGTATACCAACTATCACACCATCCGCCTTCTCCAAAATAACACCTATGAGTACATCCTGTAGTTCTAATTACTACTGTCGGGTACCCGGCTCTAGATCCTTCTGATTGTACTGCTGTGTATATTTCTACAATAGGTAAGTTTTTACCGTAGTCTTCTATACGTTTTAATTGTTTATGCGACATAACTTGCACTATTTTTTGAATGTTCTCTAAATTCCACTTTTATTACTTTTACTCTACCTTCTGTTTCTGTTTCTATGAAAGGATTAACCTTATCGTATATAAACTTAGCAAATTGTTCTGCTCCTGTTGCAGGTATAATCCTAACCTGTGCTGCTTCTGCTTCTGCCATCTTTAAAAAAGAGTCTTTAAATGGATCATCTTGTGCAACTATAAATGTATGGTCGAACATAAAGTCCATCCATTCTTTTGGTGACATGCCATCTATGTTTCCTTTAGCTCTTTTCATTCCTCCGAAATCCCAGACCCAGTTTCTTTCATCTAATTCTCCTTCGAACCATATTTTGAATGATATACCGTATCCATGCAAGAATCTACAATGTGTTGTTGATGCTTTCCATTGACGGAATACTGTACTAAAGCCGTCAAATACTTTTGTTGATTGAAATTTTCCCATACCTTATTTATTTAAACTAATTCTTCTCCGATTCCTACTACTTCTGATAATATAAGCAAAATTGCTGCTATATCAATACTCCACCATAATGCAGCGTACCCTAATATACGGATACCTGATTTAATAAATGAAATCTGTTGATGTAATTTTGGATCTGGAATCTTATGATCATTGATCTTGATTCCTTCGAAGTTCTCTCTTTCTTCTCTATTATAGAGATCATCTATAACCTTTTTTTCTAATTTACTCATATTCGTGTTTTTAAAGTGGTGCTGTGACACTATTATTATATTAATACAATATAATGTTTTTTATTCTAATATACAACTAATTTAGTGTAAAAATTAAATGGATTACCCATGCAACTAGTCCGTTAAGTTGTAGAATAACAAGGTTCCATTGTCTACGTACTGTTGTCTGAATCATTACGCATAAGAATCCTATAATAAATAAATAAGGGTTTAATGTCCATTGACCTGCTACTAAAAAGCCAGCTCCCATATACCCAATTCTGCTGGATAGTCTCTCTAATGGGGTAAGCTTCCGTTCTCTTACCATTAACCTTAGGTAGTAATGCCACCATTTAAATTCGCAACTCTTACAAGTTCTTTTACTTTGGTGTTTAAACTTACTGCCTTTTTTTTTCTTGTTGCACTTATTACATTTTTTCATAACCCTAAGTCTTTCCTAATATCCTCTTTTACAGTCCTTAAGTACTTAATTCGCTTACTATTCTTAACAAACGGTACAGACCAAAATTGCTTTGTCTTTGTCCACCTGTTTAGCTTCCATCCAAACACAAAAGTATAAACACCCATTACTAATCTTAACTTAACTGAGTTTAGGTATAGTGTAATAACTGGTAGTTTCGGTGCTCCATGTGTAATATACGTTCTTACTTTTTTGTCACTTAAGAATGGTTTAGGATACGCGTATGGTCCTACTACTGGTACAAATTTGTATGCAAATCCAGGTGTAAAGACTTCGTCAAAAAACATTTCAAGCTTAGGAGTTAATCTGAACCACCATACCGGTGATACAAAGTAAATGTGTGTTGACCATGTGATTAACTTCTTATACTCCTCTATTAGAGCTTTTTTATCTCTATGTAACTTATCCTCGTATAAATCTATAACTCTATAATTAGACTTATACTTGCGCATCTGTCTTATAATCGTCTTAAATATACCGTTATAGCAGAATGACTTGTGGTCTGGATGTCCTACTATAATAAGGTGTTTTGTTCCCTTAATCATCTTATAATTTTAAAATATAACCTCCAAATTTAACCATATACGTAGTAATTCTGACTCCGTTTCCGTCTCTTCTAACTTTTCCTGATCTAAACCACTTCTTTACACTTCCTGCACCGCCTAAGTGTGCTGCTGCTAGTAGTCCTGATTCTGTTACAAGTACTCCATGAACTGTTTTTCCAGAATACTCCTGTATAAGCTTTCTAAGCTTTTTTCTGTTGTATACTAAAAGTTTATGCATTGCTAGTTCTTGAAGAGTTGTATCTCTAAGAAATTCTCTTCTGCTTGCTTTAACCCGAATAGTCTTTAAAGTAGATTTACCAAACTGGTATTTTCCCATATAGCCAAAGCGGTTAACTATTCCATACCTATTACCTGATTCCTGATGTCCTAAATCATGTAAAAATAGACTGTGGTCTTTTATCTTACTGGGGATAATGGCAGGAGAATCTACTATAGTAACTTTATTAATTTTAAATGGTTCAAGAATACTAACTTTAACAGTATCTCTCTTTACTTTGTATACCGAAGTAAACGCCATCATTGAAAATAAAGTTATCGCTATAATTAGAAAAAATTTAATACTGTCAAATTTAGTTTTCATACTTTTTTTATATTGTACGGTTTCTTCTTGAGGCTTCCCAAATTACTTTTTTGGACTTCCCTAACATAACATACCTACTAACCCTAGTATTGTGATTACTTCTTTCAGAGTTCAGTTGACTATTTCCGTTGTTTGATCTTTCAGTGCTCATTCTTAATCTCTACCTTTTATAGTAGCTGTACTGTGTTCGCTTAGTACTTTTAAAACTGCTTCTTTAGCTACCTCGTAATCCACTTCTCCAGTTTCATCCTCATACTGTACGGGATCTTTTCTGCCAAGAGCAATAAAAGCCTCAATCCTCTCAACACTAGAAGCAGACTTATAATCACTATTTCCCGAAGGATAAGGCTTATAAGAAGTATTTGTTCTTTTATATACTTCGTCGAAACTAAGACCCAATTGGTCAACCAATTTTTCTCCATCTTGTAAAATTCCAAATTTATCTGTAGCTAAGTAAGGTGTAAAATAACCTACCATATGAGCGTCCCAATTACCTTCTCTAAAAGCGGTATCATCAGCATCTCTAAATTCTTGTCTACAGTCAGGATATACAGCATGATCACCTGCATGAATACCTAAAGCGATATCACATTTTTCTCCTGTTCTATTTGCGACTGATAAAGCAACGGCTTGTGTAATAGAAGCAAATATTTTATTTCTATTAGGTACAACTGTTTCTTTCATATTATCATTCTCGTAATGTCCCTCTGGAACATCTTCTCCACCTTCAACTAATGCTGAATCTAGTAAGTCTGCTAACCCGTCTAATTTAATTTGACGGTAATTTACTGTACACCCATTAAAGCAATTTTCATCTGCTGGACAATTTTCGTTGATATAATCAACTAACTGTTGAGCTCTTTCTAATTCTACTTTATGTTTTTGACCATAATCAAATGAAATACCAGTTACGGTATCGTACTCTTTTAATGCTCTTAATAATAGTGTTGAACTATCCATTCCTCCACTTAATGAAACTACTACATGTTTTGCCATGTTCTTTTTGATTTTAATTTGCCAGGTATTATTAACGTATAGGCGGACGTTTTTATTTAATATACGAAAAATATCTCTAAATTTCTACCATTACTTTGTCTAATTTCTCTTGTAAGATGGTAAATAAGGGGTCTATAACTTCTTCCCAAAAGTTCCTATCATAGTCCTCATTTTCTTCCTCAACCATTTCATCCCATTCAGTTTCATCTAGATCATGGTGTTCTTCCTTAATTATTTCCCCATAGTATACTTCAAACACCCCTATTGGATCGTAAGACTCGTCCCAGTATTTACCTGATATCTTGATTTCATCATCAATTTTAGCCATTTGTCTATAAATTTCTAAAATCATATCAGATGGTGGATACCAAGCTGTATCTAAATAAATTTCACATCTATTATCACTTGAGCGGTAATATCCTTCATCCCAAATTTGAATCCATTTTGAACCAACCTTATCTATAAATAATTCAGCCTCTGCTCCAAATTCATCAGCGATGTGGGGGTTTTCTTCTTGATTTGGGTAAGGACCACTATGGCACTTTTCAAATCTTTCTACAAAATTATCAATAGCTTCTTTAGATCCCTCTATGTATATCTCTGTTCTATTACTATTTGCCATCTTACTCTATATTAGTAAGAGTTGACATTTTTTCCTGTATCTCTTTCCATTCTTTCATATAACTTTTTATAGAACTATAATGGTTACTTTTACCATTAAGCAATTCTCTTGATACTGATTTTAAAGCATGGTTGAAATTTGCTGGGTAGCATATAGTTTTAATATAGTGGGTATCATTATCCCCTTTTATTACTCTTTCATATACTGTATATCCTCCTGATGTGGATTTTGCAATAAAGAAAGGTTCCATTACTGGATCTTCAATAACTGTATCCCCTGTAGGGATTGAATCTGGTCTTCTTAACATAACTTAATTTTTTAAAATTTATTTCCAATATAACTGTACCATTACAATTATAAAAGCAAGCATTAGTGTAACTCCTGTTTTTAGTGTAATTCCTTCATCTAAATGGTAGTAAGTTAGTACTGCCATTATAATCATACCTGTTGAAAAACCTATTAACCTACCAGGCCATAGTTGTCCATCAAATCCAGCTACTACGTACCTAGAAGCATATATTAATAAGTAACTTATAGGTATACCTAGTACTGCCATTAAAAGAGGTCTTTCTTTTACCCAGTTACTAAAGAACTGAGAGTTTGTCTGGTACCATATCATAGTTTGAGCTAACATAAACAGAAAAAATGCTATGACTATGTTCCTATTCATCTAAAATGAATTGTTTTAACGTATTTTCGTTCAACCTACCTGATTTTTGTTTTTTAACTCCGTCTTTAACAACCACAGTCAATGGTATACTTGCTACTTTATACTCTGCTGCTAATCCAGTAGTATCCTTCTCAATATTGACATTAATGAATTCAACCTCTTCCTTCATTTCTTCTGATACTTTATCAAAAGTTTTTGCATAAACACGGCAAGGACCGCACCAATCTGCGTAAAATTTAATTACTTTTATCATTTTCTTCCTTTTTCCTTATAAGCGTTAAACCTTGATTTAGTAGGAGTAGTATTAGAGGTTTTAATTCCTCTAGTTTTTAACCACTCTAATGTTTGTGTGTACATTTGCTTTGATGAATTTTTAGACATATAACTTAGTTTATTATTATATAATAATATAAGGAAAATTATTCAATTAAACAACTATTTTACCGTATTTCCGTCAACAGATATTTCATGCCAATGTACTCTTCCTTCTTCAATTGCCTTTTTTATATTTTTCTGTTTACCCATTAAGAACGCACTACCGCTTTTAACTTCTACAAAGTGTACTGAGCATTTAGTCTTACTTCCTGTATTACTAAATGCAACGTAGTCAATAGGCATTCCTAGAAAAGTACAATCTTCTGGTGCTACCGGAAAATCGGACATAAAAGGTACAAAATGTTCTATAGTCTTACCCCATTGTACAGCTCCTGATCTTTTTTTAGCATCTCTCCTAATTTCTGCTCTTTCATTTTCAAAATTAGATTCTAATTCTGCTATTTTCTTCCTATAAAGGAATGTTACTACTCCTATACCTATTAGTAGAAGTGTAATTAAAAATTCATATATCATATTCTATATTTTAACCATCACAGCTTAAACAGTCTGTTGATGTTCTAGATCCTATATCTCCGTTAATAACTGAGTCAGTTCTTAGGTAGTAAAGTGTCTTAACTCCTAATCTCCAAGCTGTTTGGTGTACTTCGTTTATAAATTTAGGGCTATCAGTAGGGTCAAATGCTAAATTTAATGATTGAGTTTGATCGATATACTTCTGCCTTGCTGCTGCTTGTTCAACTAATTTTAATTGGTTTATTTCAGCAAATGTTAAGTATATTGGTTTATCTTCTGATGGCATTACGCTTTCTGGTAGATTAGCTATTGATCCTCTATCTTTCATAATCTCATCCCATACCTCTTCCGTGTTAGACCCTCTATTTTCTAAGTACTGTTCTAAAGCAGGATTTTTGCGAATAAAAGTACCTTTAGCAGAGTTAAATGTATATATATTAGCTGGTACTGGTTCGATTCCAGCAGATACTCCTCCTGATATTGTACTATTCGATACTGTTGGGGCTATAGCTAGCAGGTGTGTATTTCTCATACCTGTACCTTTACACCATAATGGTTCTCCATACTCATCTGCTAGTTTTCTAGATGCATTTTCTGCTTTTTGCTTAATGTCTGAAAATATCTGATGAGTATACGATGTTGCTGCTATAGAGTCAAACGCAATTCCTTCATTTTGTAAAAACGTATGCCACCCTAACACTCCTAAACCTAACGCTCTACCTTTTTTGGCAGACCTATGTGCTCTAATTAGGGAATCCCTGCCAGAAGTTTTAGCTAAGAACTCTTCTAAGACGCCGTCAAGAAAGTAAGTTGCTGTTTCTACTAAGTCTGTGTTTTTCCATTCGTGCCATTTCGTCAAGTTGAGAGAAGAAAGGCAACATATAAAAGAATGTTCTTCATCTGTATGTAACGTGATCTCAGAACATATGTTTGTCATAGAAACGTCCAGATTATTTTTCTTATATGCAGGAGGGTTTGCGTTATTAACGTTATCTTTAAACATTATATAAGGCTCTCCTGTTTCTACTCTAGATTTAAGTATCTCTACCCATGTACCCATTGCCTCAGGGTCTCTATGGTCTAATTTTTGCATAAATGTATCATCCACTACAACACATTGGTGTAGGTTTAGACACTGTCTATTAGGGTCTCCTTTAGGTCTTCTTATCCTGTCTCTTATACACATCTCCGAGCCCACGAGACTAGGCATGATCT
>OJGX01000898.1_pt1 | contig 13070 bp, 9 predicted proteins | sample 1594661 | NCBI WGS metagenome assembly OJGX01 (sample SAMN05416839, study PRJEB24817) | seawater metagenome | isolation source: Sea water | place: Canada:Atlantic | collected 2013-07 | reverse complement strand
CATAAAGGCTTGTATAGAAGCATAACACAAGAAGTTCCTGATGATTATTATACCTTGCCTTTTGGTAAAGCAAGTTTGGTAAGAGAAGGAGAGCAAGTAACTATTGTAACTTATGGAATGGGTGTGCATTGGGCATTAGAAACATTAGATGCAAACCCGGAAATTTCAGCAGACTTAATAGATTTAAGAACTTTAGTACCTTTGGATACGGAAACCATTTTTAATTCTGTAAAGAAAACCAACAGAGTAATTATTTTACATGAAGCCACTATGTTTAATGGAATAGGAGGAGAGCTAAGTGCTTTAATTACCGAAAATTGCTTTGAATATTTAGATGCGCCAATAAAACGTGTGGCGAGCTTAGATACGCCTGTACCATTTATTGGAGAATTAGAGCAAAATTTTATGCCTAAAGAACGCTTTATAACAGCATTGAAAGCATTGGTAGATTTTTAATTTATTAAAAAATAAAGATGCGAATAACATTTTTAGGAACAGGAACATCTCAAGGAGTACCGGTTATAGCTTGTAACTGTAAGGTTTGTATGTCTGAAAATCCTAAAGATAATCGTTTGCGTACTTCAATTTTAGTACAAACAAAAAAAACAACCATTGTTATAGATACAGGCCCTGATTTTAGGCAACAAATGCTAAGAGCAAATGTACAACAGTTAGATGCTGTAGTGTTTACTCATGAACATAAAGATCATATTGCGGGGCTAGATGATGTAAGGGCGTTTAATTTTAAACAAAAAAGTGTATTGCCAATTTATGCTACTTCAGAAGTTCAGTCGGCATTAATAAGAGAATTTCATTATGCTTTTTCCGAATATAAATATCCCGGAGTACCAGAATTAAAGCTACATACTATTGATGATACACCTTTTACTATTGGCGATATTGATTTAATTCCTATAAGTGTTTGGCACTATAAAATGCCTGTAAAAGCTTTTAGAGTAGACAATTTTGCCTACATCACCGATGCTAATAAAATTGATGATGAGGAATTAGAAAAGATTAAAGGAGCAGAAATTATTGTTTTAGATGCACTTAGAAAAGAAAAACATATATCTCATTATAATTTAGATGAAGCAGTTGAACTATTAAAAATGCTCAATCCTAAAAAAGCATATTTAATTCACATTAGCCATTTAATGGGAAAGCATAAAGAAGTTCAGAAAGAACTACCCAATTTTATTGAGTTGGCTTATGATGGGTTGGTATTAGATACTCTTAGCTTTTAAGTGAATTAATTTTTCTAAAATTAGTCTATTAACTTCTTGTTGTTTTTCAAGTAATTTAATAAGAGCTTCAATTTCTTTTTGAGATATAGAACTTGTAGTAGCAGTTATTTTTGATGATGTAGTTTCATAAACAGGAAGGAAATCTTCCACTAAGTCCATGTCTATTGCTGTATCTAAAAGGTTAATGTTTATGCCTAATAAATTACAAACTTTTGTTAGAAAATTATAATTTGTTTTGGTAATACCACGCTCAAACCTAGAATAAGTAGGAATTGATATCATTAGCTTTTCAGCCATATCTTTTTGGGAATAATTTTTATTTACCCTAGCAAGTTTAATTTTTTTTAAAATGTTATCGACAGACATTGAATTGATGTTTTATTTAATTAAGTAAAAATACTTAGTTTGTTTAGCTGAATTCTCTTTTTTTTAACTTTTTTGTAAAAAAATTGAATCATTTTTTTTCTTTTAATGAAATTTTATTACATTTATTGAAAATTTGTTGCATTTTATTTTTTAAATAAATTTAAAACTACTAAAATAAAAAAATTATGACACCATTTATTGTTTGGCTCGAAAAAAATGAAATTGATGAATTAATAACTATCATGGCAAAGTCATCTAAAGCTAAAAAAATAGACAGTGAAATTTACTCTACAGATGAGTTAATAAATTTAACTGAGAATTTGCTACAACAGAATAATAAATTAATTGAGATATTAAAGAAAATTACCCCAATTAAAAGTTATAAAAATACAATAAACGATACAATTATAGCTACCAAACAACAAAAATCTTTTATAACAGAAATTACATCTAAGAAACCTAATAAAAAAACCTAAAAACGTTGGGTTAAAGAATTTCTTTATTTTCTGTTGCATAATGTGGGTTTAATAGTTTCAAAAGGCATAAATTTGTTCTTTTTTTTAAAATTTAATGACTATGAAATTATCACCACTTACTGCTGTTTCCCCACTTGATGGAAGATATAGAAATGCTGGAGAAAAACTAGCTCCTTTTTTTTCTGAAGCGGCATTAATCAATTATAGAGTAAAAGTTGAAATTGAATATTTTATCGCTCTATGCGAGTTGCCATTACCACAGTTAAGTGGAATAGATAAAAATTTATTTGAGTCGTTACGAGCTATTTACAAACAGTTTTCTTTGGCTGATGCTCAAAAAATAAAAGACACAGAAAAAATTACCAATCATGATGTAAAAGCAGTAGAGTATTTTATCAAAGAAAAATTTGATAAAATTGGCGTTCCTGTTGAATACAAAGAGTTTGTTCATTTTGGACTAACTTCTCAAGATATTAATAACACTTCGGTGCCAATGTCAATTAAAGAAGCACTTCATGAAGTATATCTTCCATTGTTGAATTCAACCATTGACATGTTAAAAGAAAGTGCTAATGATTGGAGAAATGTTCCTATGTTGGCAAGAACGCACGGACAACCAGCTTCACCTACAAAGTTAGGTAAAGAAATAGCTGTTTTTATTGAACGTTTAGAAGTTCAGTTAGCACAATTAACAGCCATTCCTTTTGCAGCAAAATTTGGTGGAGCAACAGGTAATTTTAATGCACATCATGTAGCTTATCCACAAATAAACTGGATTAAATTTGCTAATGATTTTGCCAAAGATAAACTTGGGTTACAACGTTCTCAAATTACTACACAAATTGAACATTACGATAATTTAGCAGCTTTATTCGATGCTCAAAAACGTATCAATACTATTTTAGTAGATTTAAGTAGAGATATTTGGACCTATGTTTCTATGGATTATTTCAAACAAAAAATTAAAGAAGGAGAAATAGGATCTTCGGCTATGCCACATAAAGTAAATCCAATAGACTTTGAAAATGCTGAAGGTAATTTAGGTATTGCCAATGCACTTTTTGAGCATTTAGCAGCAAAATTGCCTATCTCTCGTTTACAAAGAGATTTAACAGACTCTACAGTATTAAGAAATGTTGGAGTTCCCATTGGACATACTGTTTTAGCATTTCAGTCGCTACAAAAAGGCTGGAAAAAATTATTAATTAATGAAGCTAAAATTGCTGATGATTTGGAAAATAATTGGGCGGTAGTTGCAGAAGCTATTCAAACAGTATTGAGAAGAGAAGGCTATCCAAAACCTTATGAAGCCTTAAAGGAACTTACCAGAACCAATACAAAAATTACAGCAACATCTATTGCTGATTTCATTGAGACCTTAAATGTAAGTGCTGAAATTAAAGCAGAATTGAAAAAAATATCACCATCAACCTTTACTGGTGTTGATTTGTTTTAAGTCACAATAAAAATAGTTTAAGATGGTATAATTGTAAAAAAAATCAGCCTTGGAATTTTCCAAGGCTGATTTTTTTTTGTTTAAGGTAACCATTCAATTACTCTACCACTAACTTACCACTCTGCACCATTTTATTATTTTGTAAGACATTGTAAAAATACAAACCAGATGATAATTGGTTGATATCTATTTGGTTATTAGTGTTGTTGATGGTTTTGTTGATTAAAACTCTACCCATTACATCCATAATTTCAAGAGATATAATACCATCTTTAGTAATTAAATTATGGCTTATAGTTAAATTATCGTTAGCAGGATTCGGGAATATGGTAACAAAACTATCGTTGTTGGTTGTTTTTGTTTCATCTTCTTCATTGGCTAAACGAGCTTTACTACTTGTCGGAATAACAACTTCTATATAGTCTTCATAAGTAGCTAAACCTAAATTAACCAATAAAGCACGAGCCGAAGCTACAGCTGTGTTTTCTTTTGGTTGATTAGCAAGGTCTTTTACTTGTTGCAATAAAACACTATCTTTAAGTAAGGCTTTGCTTTGTTTTGGATGTTGTTTTAAGGTAATAGCAATGTTGCTGAACTCAACAAACTGTTGGTTATTTGGTTTGCTTTGCAACTGAGCAATTTTACTTTGAGCAGCCCCAATATTACCTGTGGAAATATACAACTGAGTAAGTAATTGTTCATCTGCATTGGTGTTGTAAGCTGCATGTTGGTTTAAGAAATCGATAACTTCTAATTGACCATCACTATTTTTACTATTGAACAACATATCTTGCATGATGTAGCTTCTCGTGCGTTGCATTTGGCTTTTTACCACTGCTAAATCTTGCTCTAAGGTTTTTAATAACGAAGTATCTTTGTTAGAAGTTGTTATTAAATCATTTATACTATCGTACTGGGTTTCTTGATAAGCTAAATTCATAGGAAAAGAAATTCCACCGCCACCTTGTCTGTTAGGGCATGAATTACTTGAATTAAACGCGGGGAGGTTGATACATTCTTGTTTTGCAGTATTTAAAATGTTAAAATAACCATTACGAGGCTCTAGATTAGAACTGTTTGGGCTATATCTGTAAGTTGGTACTCCCACAGAAGAGGTTTCTGCCCAAAAATCACCGTATTGAGCAGTATAGGAAAAATCATTATTAGAAGGTCCAGTTACGGTAACACAATTTCCATGGTCGTCTGCAACCATTCCTGAAGAAATCAAAATATCATAGTCAACAATACTTTCATAATTGTTACATCTAAACTCTAAACCAACTCCGTTACCGATATTATCTCCATTAGTGTTGGCAGCTTGTGAACCAACTACCAAGTTGCTAAAATTATTTCTATAAATTTCGTTGGCAGCAGTTCCTGAATTATATACGTAAACTCCTACATATCCATTATGTGTGGTCGTGAAATTGTTGTTTTCAACTGTATATCCGCTACAATTATTAAAGTATAATCCGTAGGAAAAATTACTAGAAGAAACTGAAGATCCTATATCAAAGTCGTTTTCGGTAATTTTTGCAGTTTCCATATTAAAAATAAAAATAGACTTAAAGTTGTTGTTGAAATTGGTTTTGTTAATAAAGGCGACCTTGGTTCTTATTGTATTTAATGCCACTATGCCATCAGTAAGGTTGTTAAAATTAGACTCATCGAAAACTGTACAAGGAAAAGACATGCTTGCACATCTTGCTTCTACATTGAATTTTGAATTGTAACTCATAACACCTTGCCCTCTATTGGTGTAAGTATAAATCGTTCCTGTATTATCGGTGTTTATGAAATCACAACCTATAAACCTAACTCCTGTAATATCCTCCAAAACAGCATGCGTAATTCCAATATTATAATTAGGATTGTTTAGAGAACCATCGGTAATAAAAGTTACATCACTAAAATAAGATTGGTCGTTATGTTGGTTTCCGTTAAATACAGCCTGAAAAGGATTAAATACTACATCTCTGTAATTATTTTTAAATGTAGTACCTGTAGTTGCTTGAATAATTCCACCGTTATTGGCGGTGGTACCATGTTTAAAATTAACTGCTCCTTCTATAGCATGTTCAATAATTGAGTAGTTTTGAGCACTTTTTTGAGCAATAAATCTACCTGAAACAGCTGCTTGGAACGTTCCTGTTCCTGTACCCCACACTTCAACTCCTAGCCACATTAGGTTGTCTCCTCCACAATCATCATAAACGGTAAGAGTAGTACCGTTAATGTTTAACCTTGCTCCGTTTTCTACAATAAGCCTTGCGTTAACATCAAATTCAAAACGCATGTTGTTTATGGTAATGTTAGCTCCGCTTTTAATTACCAACAAATCTCTTACGGTAACAGTTCCACTTGCAGAACCAAAAGGATTATTGCTAGCTCCCGGACTCCATGTGGCTGTTCCGGTATATTCTTGGTTGTTTTTAGCTTCTTCTACATCAAAACTGGTATAGGCAATGCAACATTCGGGAGTTGCTGTAAAATGAGCGGTGTAATCCATGCCGTCTATTTGGTCGGGGATAGGGTAAAGTTTTAACATATTGTTTGACACGCCTGTGAAGTAATTTGAATAGACATAATTATAACCGACAGCTAGAGCATTACTATTCCAGTTTAAAGGATTCGGAGTATTGGTATTTGATAAAGTGGCAAGCCTTGTTCCAGTTGAAGGATTTTCTCCAATTACATATAACTTATTGTCTTTACCTAACTCTATTTGTGAAAACTGATAATCACTAGGATTACTGATTGTTAATGGAGAAAAATTGTTGTTACCACTTCCTATTGTATGAATATCAATTACAGAATTATAGGTTGTGGTTGGTTCATGTAACATGTACAACAAACTCCCATCTTCAGAAAACTCTAAGCCATGTACAAAGGGTTCTTCGTTATTTAAAAACAAATATTCTGTATATTCTTCAGAACCTAAAATAACCGAGGCTGTAGTATAGTCTAAATCAGCATTAATAACTAGGTTGCTGTAAACACCTTGTGTTTGATTATTGCTAGCAGAAGAGTATGCTATTCGGTATGCAGGAGAACTTGTAATAGGACTTATTACTTCTATTACTTCCATTTCTGAGCGATTACCATCATCAGGTTTCCAACCACCTAGTGGAAAAGAAGGATTTTTTTCGTAGGTGGAAAGTAAAGAAAGACCAGAAGCATCTATTTTAAAAATATGAACGGTAGAAAATTTATTTACGAATACTAATCTGCTATTGTCGGGTCTTAATTTTGAAGCAGCGTATTGATTATACATGTTTTTTACAAAACTATTCCCTCCGTTTACAATTCCTGGGAAATTGGCTAATGAAATGGATATCGAACCACTTGGATTGTTCAAATCTAACATAAAATAATAAGGATTAGAAGTTAGATTCATAGTCATACCTAAATTACCATCATAGAATATATGATAAATATGACAGTCTATGGGGTCTGGTACAATTAATATTTCCCCTGAACCAGTAGATGCATCCATAGTTGTCATATAATAACCATCTTTATCATAAATAATTCCATCTACTATAAAAAATAATAAATTACCGTCTTTATCTTGCATGGCATTGTGGCTATATTCTGCTGGTAATCCTGCATAGTTGAAAGGAGTTGGCAACCCAAAATCTGGAGCAGGGAGGGGGTATATTGTTCCTGTTTTATAATAACTAGGAGGCAAACTCCAAACATTGTTTTGGGCTTGTAGCCCGACCATTGAAATTAAAAAGCTTAAAGCAAATAGCCATAAGCTTTTGTTGATATTGGAAGTTAATTTTTTATTTTTCATCTGCTTGTTTTTTGTTGTTACTGAATCAGCGAGATGCAACTCGCTAAAAGTCAATTTACTTTGTGTTAAAGTTTTTAATACGGCTCGTTTCATAATATTAAAATTTAGTGAATATATGGGTTAATTATTTTACAAATGTATAAGTTGTATTTTTTAATTTTCTGTTTTTTTGATGAGTGGTAGGATATTTTTCACAAGCGGTAGGTTTGAGTTCATAAACGGTCAAAAAACACCTGAAAATGATAGAAAATGGAGAATGCATTTATTTTAAGTTGTTTATCTTTGATATTATATATCTTCCAAAGGAAAGAATTATATTTTATAACTCATTGTAATTAAATAAAAAATATTCTACCTTTGAGGAAAATTTTACACTATGAGTATAGGTACTAATATCAGAAAAATAAGAGAACTGAGAAACTTAACCCAAAGTTATGTAGCGGAACAGCTAAATATGAGTTTAAGTGGTTACAGTAAGATAGAACGTGATGAAACAGACATTTCTATTAAAAGGTTACAGCAAATTGCTAAAGTGTTAGACGCACATTATCAGCAAATATTAGAGTTTGACGATAAAGGAATATTTAACATCACTCAAAATCAACATGCAGAAGGAGTTCAACATGCTTATACGGTTGTCAAAAATCAACAGAATATAAGCAATAAGGAATCCGAAAAAATAATACAACACTTAATGAGTGAAAATACTTATTTAAGAGAACTGCTAAATAAAAACTTACAAACTAAATCTAGTTAGAAAATGTTTTGTTTACTAAAGTCATATAAAACTTTTTTTCTTCTTTTAGTGAGTATATTTTATTCAAGTAGCTTATACAGTCAAATTTTGTTTGAACAAGGGCTTGTACAAGGTGGTGTAACAGCTGGTGGTTTTTCTACGGGCATGGGATTTGGTTCTGGTAGCTTTAGTTTATACATAGAGCCTGGTAGTACAATAAAAAAAGCATATTTGTTTACTTATCGAATAGGATATCCCCCTAATATTCCAATTACTGTTAATGGAATTCCTTATGAGTTTGATACCACTAATATTTTAATGCAGGTTAATCATCAAAATACTTCCGCTTCTCCAGTTCACTTATATTATCATGACTTTACAGATTCATTAAACGCTAACATTACTTCTACTTTTAATATTACTATTCCTGTTCAATCAAATTTACCTATCAACTGGGGGTATTGGACTGCCTCTCTTTTTGTTGTTTATGAAAACCCTTTATTGTCATTTACTAATTACAGTATATTTATTAATGATAAAGATTATATGGGAAATGAAAATTATTTAATTACTGGATTAAATCCAATAAACACATCTAATCCAGTAGGTTTTTCTATTTTTATTGATAGAGCCTGTAATAATACAACCGATGGTAGTGTTGTTTTTGTTAATAGTAATAACATCGGTGTTATAGGTGTTCCTGATGGGGTAAATAGTCTGTGGGGGTGTAGTGGTAGTAAAGGGCATTTTTATTATCAAAACAACACTCTTTTTGGTTTAGATGACGATGCAGCAAACAATACAATGAATGGTGCTGATGCTTTAGCTGATATATCAACTTACATAATAAATGGGAGCACTACTTATTCATTAGACCTAGGTCTTAATACTAATGGAGGTGATCCAAATATAAACTTACTTATTTTAAATGCCTACACCACCCCCTGCGACACCTTTAGCACCACCGCAACAGCACTACAAGATACTATTTGCTTAGGAGATAGCATACAACTAAATGCCACAGGAGGTAGCCAATACAGTTGGTTTGGAGCATTTGGTGGGTTAAGTGATACGAGCATCGCCAACCCTATGGCAAGCCCACCACAAACCACCACCTATATTGTTACCATAAAAAACGATAGTGGCTGCGTAAAAACAGAACACGTTAAAGTTTGGGTAACCCAACCCATAGATAGTATTACCACCACACCAACTATTTGTGGCAACGCAACGGGCACTATAACCGCACACTATAACACCAACGCCAATTATAATTTTACGCTGTATGATAATAACTTTAATTTACTAAGTAGCAATGGTACAGGAGTTTTTAACCAATTAGCAGAAGGAACCTACATAGTAGAAAATTCCCTAAACAACTGTGCTTTTTATGATACAGTAATGGTAAATTCCGTAAACAATGTAATGGCTAATTTTTACAGCCTACCACAAGCCCCTTGGAACAATCCTAACCAATCCCTCGGCAAAGCACCAATGGAAGTAAGTTTTTTCAATACCTCTCAAAATGCAAACGGTTATCAGTGGTCAATTACTCAACAACCTAATAATGATACAATAGTAGAGATTCCTGTCTGCACAGGAATGACGAGTAGTTGTGGGTTGCAACACTTCTTTACAGAAGGCGGAACTTATGAAGTCTGTTTAATTGCTTATAACAACCAACCGCAATGTGCCGATACGGTTTGTAAAACTATTTCTATAGATGCCAATGAAGAAATAAGCCTCTTTATTCCCAATGTATTCACCCCTAATGGAGATAACGAAAACGATAATTTTACCATACAAGTTATAGGAGCTGAATATTTAGAAAGTTTGGAAGTACAAGTATTTAACCGATGGGGGCAGCGGATTAGCAATTATGAATTAGAGATTGGAAATTCAATTACTAATCTCGAATCTCCAATTTCTAATTTAACAATTTGGAATGGAACTACTAATGCAGGAGCAGCAGCCTCTGAAGGTACTTATTTTTATGTTATTACTTACACTACCAAAGCAGGAGAAACAGTAAGTGAGAAAGGCACGGTGAGTTTGTTGAGGTGAAAGCCAAAATTGAGTGTCATTCTGAACGATATTTTTCCAATTTGCCTAAGTAAATTGTGTGAAATGAAGTGAAGAATCTATTAGGTTGAAATAATATAATTTAAAGTTGATGAATGGTGAAATTGTTTAAAACAACTGTGATATTAATCACTCGGCACAGCCGAGCGACTGGGGGAGGAGTGCTTAAAAAGTGAGAAAATTATCTATATATATAATCTTTTTTTTTAGTCTTTTTAATTTGAAAGGACAGCAACTTTTTTATTCTGATATTTTTCATGGAGGAGTAACTGGTTCAGGTTTTGCACTTAGTTACGGTTCTAATGGTTCAGGATTTTTCAATGTTAACATACCCATAAGTAGTACTATAAGAAAAGCATTTTTAATCACTGGAAGAAATGGAAATGCACCTAATTTAGTAGTTGATTTTAACGGAAATTCATTAGTATTTGACTCTGCTAACATTGTTAGTAATAGTTTTCAATCATTTTATGGAGGAACTTCTAATGTTCATGCTATTGATGTTACTTCGTATGTATCTCCTTCAATAAATCAATATTTTATAAACATTACAACTATACAGCAAGCTAGTGCTAATAGGTATAATGAATTTTACTTATATATTTTGTATGAAGATAATTCTATGCCTATTATGAATACATATTTATTCCTAAACAATCAGGATTTTGGCTTTGCTAATTATAATCTTATTAATCTAAACCCTATAAATAATATCAATGATGTCGGGCTAAGTTTATTTACTGGTTATATATGTGATACAATTGGTGATGGAGAGAACATTTATATAGATGGAAATTTAGTCGGATTAATTGGTAGTAATGATGTTAATTCAGGAGATTGTGGAGGTCCTTATGGTGATTTTTATTTTGAAAACAATCAACTTTTTGGATTAAGCGATGATACCGCAAATTCACAAATGAAACATACTGATGTTTTGATAAATATGAATTCATTAATTACTCAAAATACTACAAATTTTTTATTACGTTGTGTTCCACAAAAATTGTCTCCATTAAATAAAAGTAACAACATTTGGACTTTCTTTCTTACCTACACCACCCCCTGTGATACCTTTACCACCACCGCAACAGCACTACAAGATACCATTTGCTTAGGCGATAGCGTACAACTAAATGCCACAGGTGGTTCAACCTACAGTTGGTTTGGAGCCTTTGGAGGATTAAGTGATACGAGCATCGCCAACCCTATGGCAAGTCCACCACAAACCACCACTTACATAGTAACCATAAAAAACGATAGCGGTTGCGTAAAAACAGAACACGTTAAAATTTGGGTAACCCAACCCATAGACAGTATTACCACCACACCAACTATTTGCGGTAATGCAACAGGTAGTATTGCCTCCCATTTTAACACCAATGCTAATTATAATTTCACCCTGTATGATAACAACTTTAACCCAATAAACAACAATGCCACAGGAGTTTTTAACCAATTAGCAGAAGGAACCTACATAGTAGAAAACATCCTAAACAACTGTACTTTTTATGATACTGTAACCGTAAATACTATCAACAATGTAATGGCTAATTTTAACAGTTTACCACAAGCACCGTTTAGCAATCCTAATCAACCACTCGGAAAAGCACCAATGGAAGTAAGCTTCTTTAATACCTCTCAAAATGCAAACGGTTATCAGTGGTCAATTACTCAACAACCTAATAACGATACAATTATTCAACACTCAATATTCAACACTCAACATTTCTTTACAGAAGGCGGAACTTATGAAGTTTGTCTCATTGCTTATAACAACCAACCACAATGTGCTGATACCAGTTGCAAAACCATTTTTATAGACCCCAACGAAGAAATAAGCCTCTTTATTCCCAATGTATTCACCCCTAACGGAGATAATGAAAATGATAACTTTATTATCCAACTTATTGGAGCAACCTATTTAGAAAGCTTAAGAGTACAAGTGTTTAATCGATGGGGGCAAGAGGTTGCAGGTTCAAAGTTTGATGTTCAAAGTTTGGTAAGTGAGGCGGTTATTTGGAATGGAACTACTAATGCAGGAAACAAAGCATCAGAAGGTACTTACTTTTATGTTGTTTCTTACACTACTAAATTAGGAGAAACAGTAACTGAAAAAGGAAGTGTTACGCTTTTAAGATAGTTAGAATTTTTTTATAATGGTAATTGGTTTTAGGAAAAACAAAATGTGTAGCTACAAGCTAACACAAAACAGCATTGCTAAAATATTAAATACAGATGTCGAAACTATTTTGAGTTTTGATTCTAAGCAAGTATTCAATCAGTATAACAATCAGGCTGCAACAGCAAATGGAGTAGTACAAAATCAGCAAATTATAGCTGACCAAAGTATTAAAGACTTTTTTTCTAAACTAAATGAAGAAATTTCGTCTTTGAAAAATGAAATAAATTCCCTAAAAAGGAAGAAATGAATGTAGCAAAAAAATATATTATTTTAATTTTAACTTTATTACCATTTTTGGGATATTCTCAACAAACATTTTATCAGGATGTTTGCAATTGTGGAGTTACAGGTTCGGGCTATTCAACAGGACAAGGAAGTGGTAGTGGTAATTTTGATGTTTACATAGAACCCGGTAGCACAATAAGAAAGGCTTATATCATGTCTTATAGAATTGGCTACCCACCTCCAGCTACGTTTGTATTAAACGGAAATCCTCATTCTTTTGATACTACTAATTACTTTTCTGAATTTAATCATGCAAGTCCGTGGGCTAGTCCAATTAGAGTGTATTATAAAGATGTAACACAAAATATTAATCCTAATATTTTTAATTACTCTATAACCATTCCAATTCAAAGTGGTTTACCAATAAATTGGGGGTACTGTACATTATATTTATATATTGTTTACGAAAATCCAATTTTGGCGAAAAGTGCTTGTAGCATTATT
>OJGX01000888.1_pt1 | contig 13176 bp, 7 predicted proteins | sample 1594661 | NCBI WGS metagenome assembly OJGX01 (sample SAMN05416839, study PRJEB24817) | seawater metagenome | isolation source: Sea water | place: Canada:Atlantic | collected 2013-07 | reverse complement strand
ATTTTGGTCGGGGGATCGTTGATTCTCCGAATGATTTTGGACGGATGGGGCAGCGTCCAACGCATCCGGATCTGTTGGACTGGCTAGCGTTACAGTTCCGTGATGGGGGGCAGTCGCTAAAATCAATGCACCGCCTGATCTTAACGAGTGCCACCTATCGTCAATCCTCGGCAAGCCGTGATGTCGCGTTCAAGCTTGATGGAGGAAACCGATTTCTATGGAGAATGAACCGTCGCCGACTAGATGCAGAGTCGATCCGTGATTCTGTCTTGCTATTGGCAGGAAGCATGAATCTGGAAATGTATGGGCCGTCCTTTCAGGATTTCGTGATCGAAAAGCCTGAGCATTCCCCACACTACCAATACCATCTTCACGATCCATTGGATCCTCGCTCGCATCGCCGCTCCATCTATCGGTTCCTGGTCCGCTCTCAGCAACAGCCCTTCATGACCACCTTGGACTGTGCTGACCCTTCGATGATGGTTGATAAACGATCAGAAACGCTCACGCCCTTGCAGGCTCTGTCGCTGATGAATAATCGATTCATGACGTCGATGGCTGAACGAATGGGGGGAGCGATCGGAGAGGGTGAGGAAGCGAAGAGGGAGGGGATCGCTCGTCTCTTTAATCGCCTGGCCGGGCGAACCATAGAAGCCGATGAGCTAGACATGTTGGTAAGCTATGCGAAGCGGCACGGCAATGCGAATGCTTGTCGGATCATGCTTAATCTGAATGAGTTTGTGTTCGTTGATTAGAACCGGAAATCTCGAAAATGAATCGTATTGATCAAAACGTGGGTGGTGATCTAAGTCGTCGGGAGTTTCTGTGGAAGACAGGGGGGGGCTTTGGCGGCTTAGCGCTGAGTTATCTGCTTGGTCAAGACAGAGCACTCGGATTGGCCGCTTCTGAAGATCAACTACAGAAAGCCCTCAGGCACAAGCCCAAGGCAAAGCGGGTGATTCAGCTCTTTATGGGCGGGGCCGCAAGCCACGTCGATACCTTTGACTACAAACCAGAACTCTTTCGTAGAAACGGTGAGGATTGGGATCCGGGCGAGACGATTGAGTTGTTCCAAAGTAGTCCGGGAGCGACCTTTGCTCCTCCTTGGTCCTTTCAACCCTATGGGCAATGTGGCAAGCATCTGAGCGAAATCGTTGCCCCATTGGGGGACTGTGTAGATCAAATGGCGTTTGTTCATAATCTGGTTGGGAAGACGGGCGTTCATAGTCAGGCGACCTATCTCCAATCGACGGGGTTTCAGCTTCCTGGGTTTCCTGGAATGGGGGCGTGGGTGAGTTATGCCTTGGGAAGTATGAACGACAATCTTCCGACTTTTGTTGTGCTTCCGGATCACCGGGGCTTTGCCTCGAATGGTCCCAAAAATTGGAGTGCTGCCTTTCTCCCGGCAGAGCATCAAGGGACCACCATATTCCCGGGGCGTGAAAACCCCATTGCCGATCTCAATGCCTCGGCGAATGACTACATTACCAAAGCTGGAGATGCCGAAGGACTAGCCGTTTTGAGACGGCTGAATGAGAAGCATGCCTCCAATCGAGTTGATGGTCGTCTTGAGGCACGGATTCGATCCTATGAATTGGCAGCAAAAATGCAGCTGAGTGCCCCCGAAGCGTTGGATATCTCGCGTGAACCGGATCATATTCTCAAGCTTTATCAGCTCGATCACGGCATACAGACCTTCGACACGCAGATCAATCCGATTGAAGAAACGGATTATTTCTCGCGGAAATGTTTGGTCGCTCGTCGTTTGCTCGAACGGGGTGTGAGATTCGTTCAGATTTGGTCCGGCAATGACAATGGTTTTCCGCGGCGCAATTGGGATTCCCACGAGGATATCCAACGTGATCATGGCCCCCTTGCCCTCGGTATGGCCAATGGCGCGGCTGCTCTTATCAAAGATTTAGCCCAACGGGGGATGCTGGAAGACACGATCATTTTATGGACAACAGAGTTTGGCCGAATGCCTTGCGCTCAGGGGGGCAAAGGCAGAGATCATAACCCCTTCTGTTTTACCAATTGGCTTTGTGGCGGTGGCATCAAGGGGGGAGCAACCGTGGGCAATAGTGATGTTTGGGGCTTTCGCCCCGAGGATCGACAGAACCCAACTCTCGTCTACGATCTTCATGCCACGATTCTTCATCAAATGGGGATCGATCATGAGCGTCTCACTTTTCGACACAACGGGATTGATCGCCGTCTCACCGATGTGCATGGACACGTCGTTCATGACCTTATCGCCTAGTCTGGAACGTTCCCCGCTGAACAATGAAATTGATTTCTCGGATCCTTCATTACGGATGTCATTGGATCTTCGTGGTTTGTCTGACAACACTTCAGGCCCAGTTGCCGCAGCCCAGATTGTGGTCGATATTTCCTCCCGGCGGCCAGACGGGATCGTCCGTGACCGTGTCTGTCGCTGGGGCAGATCTCGGCGCTGCCGTGGCATTGAAATTTTCTGATTCTAGACTTAAAGCGACGCCAGCCAAGAATGCCGAGGGACAAGTGATCGCCAACGAATTCCTGCTTCAGATTCCCGAAGGTGTTGATGCTGGACTCTACGAAGTGTGGGCGGTTGGACAATTTGGAGTCTCAAATTCGCGGCTTTTTGCGATTGGCGAGTTTCTAGAACTCGTTGATCGTTCTCCCAAACATGCGATCGAGACGGCGTCACCGCTATTGCTGGGCACGAGCGTGAGTGGACGTTCGGTGGCAACGAAGAAGAATTTTTACCGTGTCTTTCTCATGCAAGGCCAACGCCTGATCGTCACGGCTCACGGGGAAGGGATTGATTCTCGAATCGAAGCGGTTCTGGAACTATACGATGGAAATGGCCGGTTCCTCCAGAAAGATCGCTCGGGGAGACTTCTCGATTACACAGCGGGGGGCACGGGACCGGTTTTTGTTTCGATTTGCGATTTAACCTATCGCGGTGGGGATCAGTTTTTCTACCGACTAACGGCGCATGACGGGCCTCAGACCGATCATGTTCTTCCCTTAAGTCGGTCGGTGGATCAAACCCAGGCAACCCATGTTTTCGGGCGAAACCTTCTCCCTCCCGGTGAAGGAAAGGGAGCACGGGCTCTGGGGAATATTCTGGATCATGTCGTTTCACCGCCCGAAGAATGGGAAGGGGCGGAGGACTCAGTCTCCCTTACCGGAGTGACGCATTCCGTCCCGGGGCTCGTCAGCGAACTGAGCCATCCTTCGCCGACAATCGGCTTGTCTGATGGGGTCGCCGGACAACGGATTGCGGTCGCGAACATGCGGGCCATTGTTGAAGAAGAAGTGGTTGTCGGCGGTTCGTTGCCGCAGCTGCTAATTCCCTCCGTTGCCGTCTCCGGAATGTTCTTTCCCAGACATGATGTGGACGTCTTTGATTTCGAAGCAAAGAAGGGAGAAGAGTTTTGGGTCGAAGTCCGATCGTCTCAATTGGGTTTCAAGACGAGTCCGTTGATTCTTGTGGAGCGAGTGGCTACGGATGGCGACGAATTTCGCGTGATTGACAAAATTGCTGAGTTTTCACGTCCCCCTAAAGACATGGGAAACCGGGCGTTCCCGTTGCGCTCGAGAGATCCGAAGGGCCTGGTGACGATCAAGCAGGACGGACGCTATCGTGTGTCCATTTCTGATTTGTTTAATCTCAATCACGATCAAACAGGGCGTCTTTATGAACTGAGAATTCGACGACCGAATCCTAGGTTTCGAGCTTATTCATTGACTCGTTCGACCCTCCATCGAAATATCAATCGACGGGCGGCGGTCGAATCGCTCGCTTTGCTGCCGGGCCAGGTGCTGCCTATATCGGTGAAGGTTGAACGACTTGATGGGTATGCCGGGGCAATTGAGATTAGTGCGACGGAATCGCCTGCCGGGATCGAGGTGCCTTCAATTTCCATTCCCAAGAATCAGAGCGAAGGCGTGATCATGATTCAGGCGGGACTGAAAGCGACGCCAGCCTTTGGACGTCTTGACCTCGTCGCTGGTGCGATGATCGGCGGTGAAAAGGTTTCTATCCCGATTGAACATGGACAAGTTGTCTGGGAGGTTGGGGATTACAACAATGATCCTGTTCTAACCCGTCTCTCGCCGGAACGACGAGTCTCCATTGGTGGTGCCAGCGCATTTCCGTTGAGAGTCTTTAACGAGAAAGGCGTCGATTACGTTTGGCAGGTCTCGCGTGCTGGCCGGGTCAAGATTCCCTTTTTCGTGGATCGCCTTGGGGATTTTACTGAGGCCCACACTTTCAAAATTGGAGGGCTCGAGAAACTCTCCAAACATCCCGGTTTAACTGTTCCGAAGGGGGGGGATAAAGCAGTCCTTGAAATCGATCTCGCTAAGTATTCCTTAGAACCTGGGAGCTACCAGTTCTATCTTTATGGTGAAGCCAAAGGGAAATATCGACGTGATGAGACAGGTGAAGCGAAGGATTTGACGGTCTCAACCTACTCTCCACCGGTTCGTTTGGAGGTTTTTGCTGCGCCGTTTGCATTAGAATGCCGCGTTCCCTCCTTCGAGATTCGTGGGGGGCAGCAGCTTACGATTCCCATTCAATTGATCCGACGGTTTGGTTTTGAGGGACAAGTCGAAGTAACAACCAGCTTCAAGGAGACCGGGGCGAGTCTCAAAGTCACGAGCACGATGTTAAAAAACGATGCCTTTGATCTGATGGTCGAAGCCCCTCTGTCTGAGGAGGTGCGCCTTGTGGGGCTAGAGCTTAAGGCAAGCGGTAAACTCAATGGCGAGACGGTTGTTACCACGTTGCCCCTTGGAATCAACATCCTAGCGGCGGAATAGCTTGGTCGATTAATTCTATTGTGAAGAGTCAACTTACGAGTGTTAGCCAAAGAGTGCGATGGCGGCTAAGAATCAGCTGGTGGAGTCTGCTGGCACTGCTTTGCTCAAGTGGGCTGAGTTCTACGTGGGGTGCGGCTTTGGAGATTGCGGCTATTGAACGATCAAGCATGGTCGATTTTGAACGAGAAATCCTTCCGCTGTTCAATGCAAACTGTCTTGCCTGTCACAATGAAACGAAAGCAAAGGCGGGATTGGTATTAGAAACGCCGCAATCCATTCTCGCGGGAGGCGATTCCGGGCCGTCAGTGGTTCCGGGCAAGCCTAGCGAAAGCTTGTTGCTGATTGCTGCGGCTCATCTGGATGAAGATGTGATTATGCCTCCGCAAGGGAATAAATCAAAGGCGGAGAACCTGAAGCCTGAGGAGTTGGGATTGTTGAGGCTCTGGATTTCCCAGGGCGCCGAAGGCGAGGTCCGTGGAGTGACAAATTTGGATTGGCAGCCGATTTCTAAGCGGGTGCAGCCGATCTATTCGGTAGCAATGAGTGAGTCGGGAAGGTATGTGGCTTATGGCAAGGGGAGTAAGGCCTCCGTGTATGAGCTGCCGACGCGCGAACATGTTGGGCGTTTGATCGATCCAGCATTGGGGGATGGCCGCGCTCATCTTGATATGGTCAATTCGATTGCCTTTCACCCGAACAACAAGCTTGTAGCGACTGGTGGCTTTCGGGAAATCAAGTTGTGGGAACGAACTCCTGAGATCGAGATGTTTTCAGTTTTTAAGGCCGCACATTCGGGGCTGCGTGATGCTGCGGTGAGTGGTGACGGCTTGGTGATTGGGCTTGCGTTCGAGAGTGGGCTTGTTCAGTGCTTGGAGTTTTCCACCGGACGGGTCTTGTGGCGGAGTGGTCGAACGGTGCCATCAATCAGGTCCCTCTCCCTTTCCCACGATGGCCATCAAGCGTTGGCGATCACTGACGATCAGTCATTGTTCCTTCTTGGGGGCGGAACCCTTGCCGATGGAATGACGCTCTCTGAGGCCGTCGAGTCGGTTGAATGGGATCATTCTGGTCGCCGTTTCGCGACGATTGATAACGAAGGGACCCCTTCCTTCTGGCAGCGTGGTGAAAGCGGTGATTTTGAGTCGACGAAACTCAGCTTAGCGGAACCGGCGAGCGCTCAGTATTTCATGCCCGATGGGAGTGACAGGCTCCTCATCGGAACGGTCCCTGGAAGACTTTATTTTATAGACCTCCAGAGTGGAGAAAACTCACGTTCGATCGAGATTGGGAAATCAGTAGAACAACTGGCAACGGATGCTCGGGGAGATCGTCTTGTTATTGCTTCTGGCGATGGCCATGCTTCGTTATGGGACTTGGCGCGGGGTAAGCGCCTTTTTTCCTTTTCGGGTGCTCGACCTCAGCAAAGGCGTTTCCAGGAAGCACAACGACACGTGGGGCTTCTGAAAGGTGGGGCGGAGTTGGCGAGCGCTGCCTTGGAGAAAGCCAAGGAGCAACTCGAGAAGGCGATAGAACGGGTTGCTACAGCGGAGAAAGAATGGGAAGGAAAAACCGCGGCTCACTCAGAGGCGGTGAAGAAACTAACCAAGAGTGAATCTACGCTGGTCGATGCCAAGGAGCTTGATGTCAAACTTGATGAGGAATTGGATGCTGCCGAAGCAAGTCTAGATCAGGCTAGACTAGATTACCGTGAAGGGACTGCGGACTTGCGGGCCTTGGTAGCGAGCGTTCGCAAGTTGGAGACTGATCAGGAAGCGAGTGACGTTATTGAGGGAGGGCAACTGGATGCTCAACTAGGAAAGGTTGCTGATTTGGCCATCGTCGTAAGAGACTTTGAATCTGCCTTGGAGAGCTTTCAGAGTGGTCTTCAAGAGAAGAAGAAAGAGGCCAAGGATGCGGTTGAAGTAGCTGAGAAGGCGATAGCAGCCGATCGGAAGAATTTTGATGCTGCGAGTCAGGCTGTAAAGATTGCGAGCGATGAGCTGACCTTGGCGAAGGAGTCCGTCGAGCGCGAGCGTGATGTGAAACGACAGGCAGAAGCGTCTCTTGGGGCGGCCAACGTTGCCGTGGAGAAGGGGGGGGAGACACTTTCACAAATGAAAGCGGCAGTGGATGTGGCCTTGCTTCCCTTCCAGAGCATTCAATTCACATCGGCGGGGGATCGTGTCGTGGCCGTTGGAGAGGATGCTTCCGCCAGTTTTTGGTGGGCGGATACTGGTGAGGAACTTGACTATGTCCCGAGCGAGTCAGACGTAATCGTGTCTCATCTCGTGACTGATCGAGCTCTGCTGAGGGTAAGGATGGATGGTAAGGCATCCCTAAACCCACTCGATCAATCGTGGCACTTAAGTCGGACGATTCAAGTGCCCGGTTTTGCCGACCGAATCAATGCGCTGAATTTTAGCGAGGATGGGAAACTGCTTGCTGCTGGCGGTGGGGATCCTAGTCGGAGCGGGAGTATTAAGGTTTGGGATATGGAAACGGAGGAACTCGTTCATGACTTCATCGACGTTCACAGTGACGTTGTATTCGCCGTTCAATTCTCTCCAGACGGAAACTTACTTGCCTCTGCAAGTGCTGACCGCTTTGCCCGGATTTTTGATCTGAGGAATGATAAGCCGGTGTATGCCTTTGAGGGGCATACTCACTATGTGATGGACGTCTCATGGCAGGCGGATGGGCGTGTGCTCATCAGTGCGGGCGCCGACGGAATGGCCAAGGTTTGGGATGTGACCACAGGGAAGCGGAAGAAGAACATCGAGGGGTTCAAAAAAGAAGTCACGGGAGTTAGTTTTATTGGGGCAACAGCGGAAGTGGTCGCAAGTTCAGGGGACTCAACAATCGCTGTCTATGGACTGGATGGAAAACGGCGGAGATCAATGTCGGAATCAAGCGACTTTGTCCTAACGGAGTCCGTGACCAGTGACGGGCGGCTTGTCGCTGCCGGGGGGCAGAAGGGCCTACTCCGAATCTGGGACGTGGCTACTGGGAAAGTCCTGATGACTGTTGACTAGGCCCTGGCATGTTTCCAATCCTTAGGCTTGCTTACTGGCCAGTTGGTTGGAGCCCGTAGCGTTTCATCATCTCTGGGTCCATTTGGAGGGAGTTGCTTGGTGTGCCTTGAGCGCTAAACTCAGGAATGGCCGGAACATTTGGATCCACAAACCAGGCGCGGTCGTCTTGGCCGGGGGTATTTGAATTGCTGCTTGGACGATAATTGCCTCCCTCGTCGATCCCATTCTTGCCAACCGAATAGAGCAAAAAACCATTGGCCGCAAGACGTTCATACTTCCAAGGAAGGCCTGTCATAGGGTCGATGCCGAAAGCGTCATCGAGCTCTGCCAAACTCTCTGGGTAGTTGGCGTTGGCGAGGTGAAATCGCTCGAGTGCGATTGCTGTTTTCGCGAGTGCAAGGATGTGTTGGGATTCAACCGCTTTGTAAAATGCAGAATCGAGGGCAGGAATTAGCATCGCCGCGAAGATGCCGTAGGAGCGGATGTCTTGGGAAAGAGGGGGGACAAGGCACTCGTTCCAAGCAATCGTCTTCGTCTTCTGTGCCGTGTCAACGGTGTTCTGAATCAATTCGTTGTAGGCTTCGAGTCCCCGGCGCCAATTCATGGTGACGATCGCTTGGCCGTTGCTAGACAGGAAGAAATTTGCAACGGATCGGATTCCTTTTTCAAAAGGTGAGATGGGGTTCGATCCGAATTCTTGGCCATTCCCGAATTCTCCAATTTTTCTGGTAATGCGATCAAAATCAGCCGCCATCATAGGCTCAATCGACGCTTGTCCAAAGGCTCGTTCAGCGCGAAGCGAATCCGGCATCAATGAGATGAAATCGAAGCTGTCCATCTCCTCTGCGACCTCATTCCATTGAGCATCGGTTCCGAGGTGAAACTGTTGCGCCACTTTAATGGCATTGACGCTTATCTGTGCCTGTGCGAATTGAACGAGCCTGCTAATGAGTAAGTCGGAATCGCCTATTTTGACGAGTTTTTGTCCCAGTCGGATCATTCTGAAGGTTTCGGTAGTGTTGCCGGTCATAGCGGCCGCTTGACTCCGTAGCGTGGCGGCTTGGCTAAGAGACTTCAGGTGTGAGAGGTGGGGGAGCAACATCTGAAAGGTTTTGTCCCATTCGTAGGGGTATTGATCTTTGGGACGCTGAATGGCTTCCTCAAGTTGTTTCGTAGCTTCGGCTGCAGGGAGGTAGTAATTGGCGAGAGTTTCACCGACTGAGTTCCAGTCCGAGGGCTTGTTTGAATCGTCGATCGCTCCATCGTTCGCTCCGATGATTGAAAGAGCGGCTCGGTGGGCTCGTTGGAGGGGATTCCGTTCGCTTTGGGTAGAACGGAAGGAGCTGTCTTCTCCGCTGTCCAAATAACGTATTCGAAGCCGCTTTGGCCGTTCGGGGCGGTTAAGCAGCATGAATGGAATAGTGTCATCGGAGCCGAGCCGTGCGAAGGCAGCCCTGCCTGCTTCGTCTGAGGTTGCAGCATCTGCCAAGGGTTTTAGGACGGGGTGCATCCAGATATTCTCCTCGTCGGGCACAGCGCTTGGTTTTAGATCGTTGATGTCCGTGGATTCGCCGCTTTCAGTCAGCTTTTTGGTGTAGGCGGCTAGTTTGCCGCGTTCTTGGCTGGCTGCGATTGCCCCGCCTAGTGGAAGGGCGGTCAGAGCAATGGCATAGCACAGAAGGCTTCCGAAGGCTGCCTTTCGGTCTCGCAGAAGGAGAACGATGAGGGCAAGCGGGTTCGTTGGCGGGATGATGAGAAGAAGCCTCAAGCGCTTGCCCTTTTCGGATCCAAATCCGGCGATGATCGATGAAATCCATCCGGCGATAAGAAAGACGATTGCCGTGATTAGAGAAATGAGGCTCAGGGAAGGGATCGAGTCGAGGATCTGATTGATTGGACTGGCCATAGGATAAGAATTAGCGATTCACCTGCCCAATGCACTTATTGCATTGGTTCGTCTTTGTAACAGACCAGCGCGAGCCCCATTCCTCACGTAGAACTGCGCACGGAAGGCGCCCAACGAATCGACCTTTAGTTGCGATCGCGGCCTTCTGGGGGCTGCTCGTCACCGAAATCGTAGCGCCAAACCTCTTCTTGGAGTCGGTAACCAGTGGCCCCTGCGTGGTAGGCCTGTCTACCGCCGCCGGCGAGATCTCGGATCTTGAATTGGGGATCTTTTTTGAATTCCGTATGTCCATCGAGGTAAAGCACGGTATAGCCAGTCTTGTGATGAAGATCGACCCCTCGGGTTGGATCGGAGAATGCATCCGCGACGACGGCGGCACTTCCAGGGTCGTTGGCCAGGTTGGCGACGCGGAGGTCGGGTGCATTGAAACTGCTTCGATAGTGGTAGCTGACTTGCATCCAACGTTGTGCGGCTGGAATCTCATCATTGTAGAACCAGCCGCCGCCGGGAGGAATACTCTTGTTGAGCTGGAGTTCCTTGTGCTTCCAACTGGGACAGTACAAGGCCTGTGGGGCGTCGAAATAGCGTTCCTGAGCCAAGATGCCGAGTCCACGGAACTTGCCATGCTCGGGGTGTTCAATTCCCGAGCGAAGCCAGACGGCGTAAATGCCTGATCCCGGGCCTTCGACGTTGCAGGTGCCTGCGGGGGCCTTCTCTTCGTGATCACCGGCAAAGAGGTGGAGCGCGAGGCCGAGCTGGTGTTCGTTTGAGATGCACCGAGCTCGCTTCCCCTTCTCCTTGGCTTTGCTGAGGGCAGGGAGCAGCATCCCAGCAAGAATGGCGATAATGGCAATGACAACCAAGAGTTCAATCAGAGTAAAACCATGATTTGTTTGAGTATGTCTGAATCGAATCATCTGACGAAAGTCGAGGCTGCGGTTTGAGCCTTTGATTAAGTACTGATCGAATGGTTTGTTCCAGTCCTTTCTCAATCAAGGGTGAGTCAATGGTGCCATGGTGAGGACTCCTCGGCTTGTTACGACATTCGGTTTATTGGCTTTCTTCTCCTTGTGATTTCATTGATTCTTAAGTGATGAGATATCTTTTACAGGCCCGAAGTGCCCGAATGTTGCTTGGTGGCGCCTTGTTCCTCACCGCTGCTTGCTATCGTCTTGTTGGTGATGATGTTGGGTCGTTTCAAGCGCTTGCTAAGTCGTATGTGGATCAAATGCCTGCCTTGTCTCCTGTTTCGGCGACTCAGATTGGAGACCATCGATTTGATGATCAACTCGACGATGTGTCGCCGGTCACGAGGGAGCGGATTCTGGCGTTTTGCAAGGGATTTTTGGAGCGGCTTGATGAGATTGATCGGGGAGCGCTCCCAAGGGATTTGCAGGTGGATGCTGCCTTGTTGAAGAATGAACTTCAGCAACGAGTCTGGCATCTAGAGACCTTCCAAGATTGGGCTTGGAATCCGTTGATCTACACCGGTAAGGCGGGCGGTGCGATTTATGGTTTGATGGCCCGCGAATTTGCCCCAACCGCCGTGCGTCTTCAGCGGGTAACCGACCGGTTGGAGAAACTGCCTTCCTTTTTTGAGCAAGTCAGGGCCACGATTGATCCAGAACGTGTGCCGAGCGTTCACGCCGAGACTGCCGTAAAACAGAATCGTGGGGTCCTCAGTATTATTGATGATATGGTGCTTCCACTAGCGGGCGCATTGGGGGGCGGCGAACGTCAACGGCTTGAGAGCGCAATTGCCCATACTCGCCAGGCGGTAGAGGAACACGGTCGCTGGCTGGAAGAAGCCATTGTACCTCACGCTAAAGGCGATTTTCGAATCGGTCGTAGGCTTTTTGATCAGAAGCTAGCTTTCGCGCTTCATACTCCTCTAAGCCGCGAAGATGTTAAGCTGCGAGCCAATCAGGCCTTTGAGGCGGTACGATCCGAGATGTACGAAGTAAGTCGTCGAATCTACCTTCGACAATTTCCGTTAACCCAGTTTCCTGAGGCACCGAGTGATGCGTATCAGCAATCGATCATTCGATCGGCATTGGAAATGACCTATCTCGACCGTCCGGCTCGCGGTGAAATTCCCGATGTCGCGAGAGCTCAAGTCAAGGAGGCAACCGAGTTCGTGATTGCCAACGAAATCGTCACGATGACTGAGGATCCATTAGAAATCATATTAATGCCTGAATTTCAGCGTGGAGTCTCCTTTGCTTACTGTGACGCCCCGGGCCCTCTTGATAAGGGATTAAAGACATTTTACGCGGTTTCACCTATTCCGACGAACTGGACAGAGAAACAGGTGAGTTCCTTTTTGAGGGAATACAATACCTGGTCAATGCAAGACCTCACGATGCACGAGGCGGTTCCTGGGCACTATCTCCAACTGGCCCATTCGAACCAATATCCATCAACGCTACGAGCCTTACTTTCTTCGGGAACCTTTGTCGAGGGGTGGGCGGTTTACAGTGAGCGCGTCATGGTCGATGCTGGATATCTCGGAGGCGATGATCGGATGCGTCTCATCAATCTGAAATGGTATCTTCGAGGGATCACCAATGCGATGATGGACCAGGCTATCCATGTTGATGGCATGACTCGAGCTGAGGCGATGCAATTGATGGTGGAGGGAGGATTTCAGGAGGAGAGAGAAGCTGCCGGGAAGTGGACCCGTGCTCAGCTTACTTCCGCACAGTTGAGTACGTATTTTGTTGGTACTCAGGAACATTGGGATATGCGAGGGCAGGTCGAGAAGGCTTGGGGGGATACGTTCTCGTTGAAGAAATATCATGATTCGATCCTGTCGTTTGGTTCCCCGCCTGTTCAATTTGTCAAAGCATTGGTTTTGGGAACGGAAATTCCGGAATAGATTAGTCATTGTCCCAGAGGAGTTTGGGGAAAATTTGCTACTATTGAACGAGAATTGAGACTCGACAAAGTATTCAGGTGCTATTAGTTTTACCTCGTTTCCAGGTCGAGAATCGCTACGGTGGTGGTGTGTCATGAGCTTGCCGCCGGTGTTGATGGGCGGAGATCTCAGGTTTCTTGAGGTTAAGAGCTGTTACATCGCTTAGGGAGAGTGACTCAATCTTGACTAATTGGCTTTGTCTTAAGAAGACAGGCTGTCTCCTCGGGGAGGCGGCCACGGCGGGTTTCGGATGAATTATATCGTGTGTTATTCCGAAACCCGCTTTTTTCACTTTGTGGCATGAATTCACTGCGTTGTCGGAGCAGCCTTTCGGTTGCGATGCTTCTTTTTCCCCTTTGGTTCTCGACTGGAAAGGCGTCAGGATTGCCGCTTTCTGTCCGTGGAGCGTTGAAAACCCCACGCTTGTTTGCCTCGGTTCCTGCCGCGGAAAGTGGCGTTGAATCTGTCTCTTATACACATCTCCGAGCCCACGAGACTAGGCATGATCT
>OJGX01000885.1_pt1 | contig 13210 bp, 7 predicted proteins | sample 1594661 | NCBI WGS metagenome assembly OJGX01 (sample SAMN05416839, study PRJEB24817) | seawater metagenome | isolation source: Sea water | place: Canada:Atlantic | collected 2013-07 | reverse complement strand
CTACACGTAAGGAGTCGTCGGCAGCGTCAGATGTGTATAAGAGACAGGCACTGGGGTCAACACTTGGCTTTGATCGGTTAATGATTCGCTCAAGTCATTGATGGTATTCACACTCGGTAACACCTTGTGTTGGCGAGCTTCGGCTAAAAGTGAGCAGTAGTAACCCTGACTCAAATATTTATCTGTGTCACAAAGGTTAATAATACGGGTTTTGGGCTCGCCTACTTTAGGGTAGTCGGCAAGGTATTGAGCAAAGTCAATAACGGTGGCATCTAAAACAGGGAAGCCTTCGGCGTTATCAACCACAATAATTGTTTTAAACATGTTTACAGCGCTCCAAATAGCAATTTGACTTGTATTTAGGACACGCCATCTAGAACAGGAGGTCAGTAAACAAGCCAAGCAAAATCAATTAGGTAATTAACAGCTCATGCTTGCCACATCTGTAGGATGGTCTGGGCAATGATAATGGTGCGGAATATAGGCGTTATGTAGATTTAATCAACACTTTTTTGCAAAAAATCAGCAATTATTTTCAGCAAAAAAAGAGCGCCTAAAAAGGCGCTCAACACTTCAAAATAAAACATTATTAATCAGATAGTTAGGCATCAACCTTACGTAGGTTTAAATCTTGAAAATCGTAACTAAAATCAATGTCTGCATGCACAGGGATAAGTTCAATATGACTGATTGCTTTATTCTTGTCACGATGCAGTTTGATATACACATCTGCCTCTAAGCTTCTGTCGTCCCAACGCACTAAAAAACGGTCAGCTTGTTCATCAGCATACACCCCGCCCACCAGCTTTATAACTCGAGTCGATCTGAGCTGTATGCGCCCGTTGTTTTCCTCAATATAGAAATCACCAAGCCAATTATCGCGATACAGGCCCAAAGCGGTTTTAAGCGAACGGTTTGTTACGGGAACAGCTTGTACCGAGGTAGTTGAAGCAAGGTTAATTGGAGCATCGCTGGTGCTTGCTTTACTCTGCGCCGTTTTGCTGTTGGCCGGCGATGTAGTAGGTGCAAATACATTAAGCCAATCTGTTTCCGCATCGCCTAAATAGGGTTTCATTAAGGTATACATAATTGCGCTGCGCGCCGCGCTTGATTGCTGGTTGGTCAGCACTACTATGCCTAAATCAAGTTCTGGGAAAAACGTCACATAAGAATACATGCCTGCAAGGCTGCCACTGTGATGAACACGCAACTTGCCATCGACGTCATTTAAACGCCAGCCTAAACCGTAAGCACTAAAATGACTGTTGTTGTAGCGCTTGTCAGTGCCAGATACCGGCATAATCGTTTTGGCTGACCACATTTCTTGGTGCTGTTTGCTTGAAAATAGCGGCTTTGTACCTGCTATATTCCCCTTATTTAACTGCACTTGGGCCCAAGTCAACATGTCTTCTAAACTGCATTGAATACCGCCAGCGGCACCTGACACATTGGGTTTACTGGTGTCGACATCACGCTCTATCGTCGCCAGCTTGCCGTTTACCATGCCGTGAGGGGTAGCTGCTAAAGCTCGCTCTTTTTGTGGTATGTGGCCTGCGTAACAATGTTGCATACCTAAAGGGGCAAAAATACGCTTTTCAACAAATTGCTCCCAGGGTTGCCCGCTTGCTGCGGCAACGACTTCTCCAGCCACTATGTATAGCAAGTTATCGTAAGCGTAATCTGCGCGAAACTGCCCCGTGGGTTTTAAGTAACGCAGGTTATGTACGACCTCAGCACGGCTAAAACTCGAAGGTTCAGGCCAAAGCATTAAATCCCCGGCACCTAGGCCTAGTCCGCTTCTGTGCGTTAGTAAGTCCGTAATGGTAAAATGGGCGCTTATCCATGGGTCGTGCAGCTGAAAATCTGGTAAATGCTTAACAACTGGGTCGTCCCAGCTTAGCTTTCCTTCGTCGACTAAGATGGCCAAAGCCGCAGCCGTAAAGGCTTTAGTATTCGAAGCAATCTTAAAAAGGCTTTGGCTGCTAAGCGGCTCGTTAGAGCGTATGTCTTTTACGCCATAACTTTTTTCAAGCACTATGCGCCCATCTTTAATTACGCCTACAGCAACACCCGGAATATTTAAGCTATCCATGATGTTATGTATTTGCCTGTCTACCTTTTCCTCGCTCAGCAACGTATCTTGAGACTTGTCGTGACTGACTGATTTCACTTGTGCTCCTGACGTTGTCGCCCACATAGTCGCCCACATAATCACACACAAACATAAGACTGAGATAACTGAATTGTTCTTGTTAGGGCCGCTTAACGTCATAGTGTTTTTACCTTAAAATTAGTCTTCAAAAGTAACCTTAGGATCAGGGGGACTCTGGTTTATTTCCCGTTAAGCACGGCCTCGTACACCAAGCTAATAACACTGCCGTACTTACCGGTTTCAAACGTTTTACCTGCGAACTCCACATGGCCGCTGTCATCTTCTTGTACTTTTGAGTGCCGTGCATTGGTCAGTAAAAATATCGCTAAGTCGTATTTGGGATCAATCACCGAAACTGTGCCTGTCCATCCTGTATGCCCATAGGCTTGCGCGCTGGCGTAAGGCCCAAAATGCCACTTGCTTTGCCCATGCCCTGCTCGGCGCCAGCCTAAACCATAGCTGTCGTCCCGTTCTTCTGGTTTGATAAATTGCTGTAATACTGCTTCATCAAATATTTGAGTTTGCCCGTAGCCTCCGCTATTTAAAAGCAACTGCCCCAACACGGCTAGGTCGTCCACCGTAGAAAACAAACCAGCATGGCCTGCCACACCGCCAAGGGAATAAAAGGCTTTTTCATCATGCACTTCGCCTTGCAACACATATTCACGCATATTATCGAAGCTAACGCGCCCACCGCGGCTATTGCCTTGAATTTCAGTGGCTGCAAATTCTGCTTTCGCTCGACCTTTTAACAATGGGTTAAACAAGGTATTGGTTAATCCCAAGGGTTGATAAATTTGATGTTCCACGTAGGCATCTAGCCCCATGCCAGTTAATCGCTCAACCAACATACCTAGCAACATATAATCGGTATCACTGTACACAGCCTTAACATTGCGCCCCATGGCAAAGGGTACGCGATTGAGCAATAGCTGGTCCGTTCGCTGTGGGTTTTGCGAATATAGGCTCTTGCCTACGCCGTTGTCAGGCGTGAAAAAACGCACTTGTGGAGCGTAGCCAGCGGTATGCGTAAGCAAATCTCGTACTAAGCGAGTATCACGGCCGCCACCTTGGTAATCGGGCATGTATTGCTCAATTGGCGCATTCACGTCCAGTTTGCCTTCGCTTACCAGCTTCATCAAAGCCAAGTTGGTAGCAAACATCTTTGTGTTCGAAGCGATATCAAATAAGGTGTCAGTGCGCATTTTTTGGGGGCTGGGGAGTAATTCGCCACCATCAGCATATTTACGGGCGTCACCGTATGCACTGCGTTTAATAATTTCGCCGTTTTGCATCACCAACAATACCGCACCTGGAAACCCGTTTTTGACGTCTTGCTCTATTAAGTCATCGACTTGTTTGAATCGGTTTTGATAGGACGCGCTATTATCAACCAAGACGGGGGATGGGATCGTTACCTTTAACTCGCTACCTTGTGGCAGAATATTATCCACTCGCAAAGTATTCATTCCGTCTCGCGTGCGACGTTTTAGGCTGTACTCGTAGCTTTCATCCGGGGCGAAAGGCTGAGTTATATTGAGTTTTTGGCCGTTCACATAAATATCTGCTTTCGCTGCGCCTTGGCTGGTTAGTTGAATTTGACCGCGCCCTTGGTAGGCTTTAAAACGTTTACGATCGTTAACTAGCTGCCGAGTGCTGCGTTGTTGCATAGGAAAAACCTCGTCCACTTGCCCATGCTTTACCACTTTATTCTCTTTTGTCTGAGGAACTTGCTCTTCTCTATAGCGAGCCATCAAGGTTTTGGCTTTTTTATTAAAGTATTTATCCAATAAAGCAAAAATGGCCGCGGCGGTTTTGCTATCTGCTTTACCTGTTACTTGCCAAGGTAAAAAATGCATCTGAAACGCACTGATCGCATTTCTTGTTTGCTCGTCTCGTATGCCCGTTTCAAGCACGTTATAGCCATAGGCGCGCAATGCACTTTGTACTAGCCCAATGTTCGGTTGGTATTGATTAAAGCGCTGCCAGTACTGTTCAAATGTGTCATTGTCATACCATGCGCCAATTCCTGCTTGGTACAACTCGAACCAGGGAAACCGCGGACCCGGGTCATTTTTGCGTGCCGGGGCAATATCCGCGTGCCCTACAACGCGCGTGGGTGATATATCGGGGTTGCGCGCAAGTATGTCTTTGCTTAGGGCAATTAATAATTCGATTTGTTTAGGGTCGTAGTCAGGAAATACACACAAGCGATTTTCGCCATGCTCTGACGTTGTCTGCGCTTCACTATCAAAATGGCACTCAGGCACGTTGACAATTTCAATGCCGATTGAAGAATCGTTTAATTCGCTGCGCCCTTGCCACACACTATTACCCGCATGCCAAGCGCGTTTGTCTTCATCCACTAGCTTAAGGATTTCCAGCGAATCATTAGGATAACTAGGATCATTCGATTCAGGGATAAGGTAGTGGGCACTCAATCCACCCTCGTCGACCAACGCGTGAACCGATTTTTGATAGTCGATAGCTGTGAAATGCATAACTAAAAATTTGACTCGATGGCCAAAGTTTTTTGAAGGCATATCGCTAATAGGCATAGTCGCGCAGCTGACGATCCCTACCGTTAATATGCTTATCAAGACAGAACGCTGCCAACTGGCTATAAGTTTTTTCATGATACTGAGGATATCCCGTTAGCTTTTTATCTGCCAGATCACTTTTTATTCCTAGCAGATCACAGTTTAGAATAATTAATTACTGTCATAATAAATAATCTGAATAATAATTCCATAACTTAATGTTCAGTTTTACCACATGAGACAGCAGAGCAATATATATCAGCTTCGCTTTATGTTGCGTGCGAGTTTGCGTTGTATTTTATTCAATCAACAGACTGTCTTTTATGCAGCAACTGCTAAATAGGGTAATAAAAAATACCCTTATACATTCGTCTAACACGCGTTCTTACCCGTTTTTAACTCAATCACGAATTTTTCACATATACGCAACAGATAAATTATTACTAAAAAACTGACAATAAAGAACATATTATTCTTGACGATACTGAATATTGTTTGTTAAATGTTCAGACAACAATAATAAAAAATGACTTTATGAAGGCTTATGAGTCGTCGTCCTCAAATAAAAAAGCACAAGCAACAAATAGGTGAACACATGGCTACACAATCTAGGAATTTCATACAACAACGGATATACAGTGCCATGCAAGGTGCATGGAACAATCGCGCAACCACGCTTTCAGCGGTACTGCTTGCCAGCTCTTTGGCAGGTGCGCCCGCTGCTCTAGCGCAACAAGCTGGCGGCATAAAAGGTAAGGTTGAAACTCAAGCGGCTGACATTGCAGTAAGTGATGTAACGGTTACTGCGTCAAGTAACGTGATGCCCAAACCTAGAACAGTAAAAACAAAAGCGGATGGCAGCTATGTTCTACCTGCATTGAAACCAGGCAGATATACGCTAACGTTTACTTCTTCTGACGGTACGGTGCGCCAAACCCAAGTCGATGTATTGCTAGATCAAACATCTAACGTTGATGTAGCGTTTGAAGCAGCACCTGTTGATAGCACTGAAGTCATTCAAATTGTTGGCTCTCGTATCAGCCGCGAAGGGGATTCTTCGTTGACCAATTCCCTAGGGGAAGATGTCATTTCTCGCGTACCTACTGGACAAGATTATCGCTCTTTACTGGCTATCATTCCGGGAGTTCAATACTCAGAAAATGCCACTCTTGGCCCATCAGCTGGTGGTTCGGGTCGTGATAACAAATACGGTTTTGATGGGGTAGACGTTTCGCTACCCATGTACGGAAACCTTGCATCTGAGCCTTCAACGCAAGATGTTGCCTATGTATCAATTGATCGCGGGGGTGCAAAAGCAATTGGTTTTAACCGTGCAGGCGGTTTATCCATTAACACCTTATCAAAGTCTGGCACAAACGAATTTCACGCCAGTGTAGAGTACCGTATCGAACCTGCGAGCTTGTCAGCAGACCGAGATACAACAGAAAGCACAACGTCGACTTTTGAAGAAGACAAAACCTGGATGAGCGCCAATGTCAGCGGCGCCCTGATTGAAGATGAATTGTATTTTTATGGTTCTTACTTTGGCCCGGAAATCACCCGCGACAATAAAGAAACGGCTTATGGCCCAACAAAAGAATACGAAAGTGACCGTGATGAATATTTCGGTAAATTAACCTGGGCCCCTACCGAAGATCTGCTGTTCAACGTTAGCTACAGAACGTCTGATAAAGAGGTTGTAGGCGACTCTGTTGATTCGAAAGCGGCTGATTCGACGTCTGAAGGTAGTTCAGTATCACAAGATATATTCACCATCGATGGGTCATATATTATCGATGATTACACCACGTTAACCTTCCAGTACAGTGACTTTAAAAACGAAAACTCGAGTCGCCCTGACACAATTTATTCAAGTGTCACTCCCACTATTGGCGGCTCTCTTGATCTAAACAACTTGGATCAACAAGGCCTATTCTTTGTGCCGACTATCAGAACTGATGAAGGTTTTGATGCACAGACAGCACAAGTATTGATCGATACGTATGGCTACCTTGATGATGCAGGTGTAATAACCGGTGGCGGCAATATTGGTGGCGCATCTCTGATTAACAACCAAGACTTCTCACGTAAGAGCTTTGAAGTTGCTCTTGACCATGAAATGGAATTAGGCAACACCGTGCACAATATTCATATTGGTGGGCAGTGGAAAGAAAGCGAAGAGGTGCTGACTCGCCTGTCAAACGGTTGGGGCGCAATCAGCTATAACGGCGGTTTAGGCGTAGATACCAACTTTGAAACGGATGAGGCTATCTATTACAGCGCCACCGTTTACTCAAATAGCTTAAATGGTGAAGAAAACCTAAACCCGCTTACCTCAACGTCTGAAGTTATCAACATTGAAGTGAACGATACAATTGAGCATGGCGACTTTACCTATAACGTGGGCTTCTTGTTCAGTAATGACACTTTATACGGCCAAGGGTTAAGAGAAAACTCAGCCAACGCTTCTGGTTACGAAGTCGCTCCAGGCAACAAATACAAAATGTATGAGCTTGACTTTATGGACATGATCCAGCCACGTCTAGGTATCACTTGGGCGTATAACGGTCGCGATACTGTGTTTGCTAACTTCGCTAGCTATAACCCTGATACCACGTCTTTGGCACGTGCTGCATCTTGGGATCGTAACAACCAATCAACTCAAGTAGTTTACTTTGATGCCGACGGTGCATTCATTGGCAACACTGAAGCAAACGGTTCATCAGGTAAATTATTCCAAGATGACATGGATGCTCGTCGTACTGACGAAATCACCATAGGTATGACGAAGTACATATCAAATGAATTCTTTGTACGCACTCACTTACGTCAGCGTAAGGCTTTCCATGCATGGGAAGATCAACCTAATAACGCCCGCACTTACGGTGATTACGGCCCGTTTGGAGGCGTACCTGAAAACTTGCGCGACAAAGGCTTATTTATCCCCGATTTAGCTGAGCAATATGCCAGCATGGGATTAAGTGCCAGTGATGGTAGTTATGTTATTGCCGAATTAGATGGCGCTGAAAATACGTATTACGAGTGGAGTATTGAAGGTGACTATACCGGCGACAACTACTACTTGAACGTGTCTTACGTATGGAGTCATTACTACGGTAACTATGACCAAGACATTACAAGTACAGCCTCTGACGGCAACTTGTTTGTTGGCTCGTCTAACTTAGGTGACGGCCGCGGCCGCATGTTGTGGGATGGTAAATCAGGCACCCTGAATGGCGACCGTCCTCATGTGCTCAAAGCCCTAGGTTATTACACCACTGATTGGAATGCCGACATTGGTTTCAACTTTGTCTTCCAGTCTGGTGATGTATGGGAAGCGTGGGATGGCGGAGCTTACGGTTACTCAAGCTCAACTATTCGTTACTCTGAGCCCGCTGGTAGCCGCCGTGAATCAAGCCATTGGCAGTTAGACTTAAACTATGCACAAGCATTCAACCTAACGGAAGATCTAGAGTTGCAGTTTAAAGCTGACGTATTCAACGTGTTTGACCGTCAAACCGGTTACAACTATCAACCTATCGTGTCTAGCGCCAGTTTTGGTGAAGCTCGAGACTTGATCAACCCACGTAGGGTTCAACTTTCGGTTAGCTTAAACTACTAGCCCCGTTTAGCGACTTACCTTAGCGAATACAGGTAGTTGTTTGTTTATCCCCGCTTCTGGCGGGGATTTTTTTATCTATTTTAATTTTTGTCACGCGCTATCTTATTGCATTAACGCATGGTGTTATTGCACAGAGCGTAGTCGCGCTATTTTTTCAGGAGTGAGTCATGGGCGTTAGGCCAGTGCGTATTTTGTTAGTCAGTTTATTGGTCTTAACCTTTGTTTCCTGCGCAAACAAACCATCTGTTGATCCGCGAATTGAAGCCTTAGTAGCCCAAAAGCTAATGCTCGATATACGCTATTTTTGTCGTGAAAATGACATCAATCCTGCGACGCAGCGCTGCACCACTCCTGTGACCACATTACCTGACGAGCTTAAAGGCATGGTTGCTGATACGGGTATCGGTGGCATTATTCTGTTTGCCAATAATTTGCAAGACACTGAACAAATGATCCGTTTAAACCGTGACTTGCAAGCTGCATCGGCAGCAGGCGGCCACTCTCCTTTACTTATATCCATAGACCAAGAAGGCGGGCGCGTGGTGCGCATTCCGCAAAATATAAGCACCGCATTTAGTGGTAATATGGCCATTGGTGCCACCTACGCAGAACATGGAACACACTTTGCCACTCTCAGCGGAGACGTAATTGCGAAAGAGCTAGCGGTACTGGGCTTTAATGTGAATTTTGCACCATCGGTAGATGTGAATGTAAACCCAGAGAACCCAGTGATAAACGTACGTTCGTTCGGCGAAGATCCTCACGTCGTATCTCAGTTGGGCTTCGCGCAAATGCAAGCCATGCAAAATAATAAGGTGATTGCTGCACTAAAACATTTTCCAGGCCACGGTGATACCAGTACCGACAGCCATTCAGGCTTACCCTTGGTAGAGCATGATTTAGCCCAAATAAAAGCGGTAGACCTCGCCCCATTTCAGTATGCCATCGATCATGGTGATCCCGGCATGATCATGACGGCCCATATTCAATACCCAGCACTTGATAACAGCATGTTCACTGCTACCAATGGTACAAAAACGGTGCTACCGGCCACAATGTCGCGGGCAATTCTAACTGACCTGTTAAGAGACAAAATGGGCTTTAATGGTGTAATCATTACCGATGCGCTGGATATGGCCGCCATCGCGCACTTTTATGAACCCACAGAAGCGGTGCTACAAACATTTAAAGCAGGCACAGACGTCGCTCTAATGCCGTTAGCCATCCGCACGGCACAAGACATACCTAAACTTAAAAAGATGATTAAAGATTTAGCCTATAGCGTGCAAACAGGTGAATTATCATTAGCAGAAGTAGAGCAGTCAGTCGCGCGTATTAATACCTTAAAACAGCGCTATGTTCCCACTGAAAAAGAACAACTTCCTTTGTCTCAAGCTCTAGTAAAGGCCCGAAAAACACTGGCTTCTCCAGCACATTTAAAAGCAGAACAAGAGCTAGCGAACAGTGCGATCGTGGCGATTAAAAACCAGCAAGCATGGCCGATAAAACCAGCCACCAAAATCATTCAGTTAGTGATGCCTGATAACAGCAAATGCATGGCAATGACCACTGCGCTAGATGATGCACTAAAAGCGACTCCCTCAACAACTGATGTTGCTATTCGCTGTGCCAGTCTTGTTAGCGACACAACACAGCACATTATTGCGCAACAACGCACCGCGCAACTGGTTATTTTTAGTGATATCACTCCGCAACAAAGCTTGGTAGAGATGGGCGGCATGGATGACATTACCGATTGGCGCCTACGGCCGAAAAAAGAAGCCTTGGACGCAAAACTAGTGTCATTAATGAAAGAGGTAAAACCCCATCAAATATCGTTACTGATTAGCATGCGCACCCCCTATGCAGTCGTCGATTACGCGGATTACCTTGATGGCATCTTGGCAAGTTTTGCCTATAACACACAAGTCACAGAGCAAGTCGATGCGAGTGGGCAAGCAACGTTATATTATGACGGTCCAATCTATCGCGCGTTAGCCAATATACTGGTGGGTAATCAACGAGCAACAGGTGCTCTGCCTGTTAGTATCGATAAAGTGAACGATTAACCATCAAACAACTCAACCATGGGTGAATGCGTGAAATATTCTGTCAAGTAAACGGTCTTGTTTAGGCACAGGCCGTTACTTGTTGATAGATAGTACAAAGTAAGCAATTTTGAACCCTTGGAGAAACAATGGCATTTAACGATACGTTTCGCATCAGTAGTCATGGCGTGGTTTTTAACGCGTTAGGACAAGTACTTTTATTGAAAGCCACCTACGGTAATTGCGCCTGGGGGTTGCCCGGAGGCGCACTCGAGCCCGGTGAAACGATTCATCAGGCTTTGCTGCGAGAGTGTTATGAAGAGCTTGGCGTAAATGTTGAAATTGACTACCTATCTGGTGTGTATTTTCACAGTGCGCACAATTCGCAGGCCTGTATTTTTAAAGTGCGATTGCTCGAACAAGCCATATGTCTAAGTGACGAACACAGCGAATATGGTTATTTTGATATTGAAACACTGTCACCTGTTCAAAAACAGCGCATTCAACAATGCGCTGCGTTTACAGGTCGCGTGGTCAGTGATGCGTTCTGAATGGTCTATCTGAAGCCTTGAGTAAACGGAGATACGTCATTCGCACTGCGGCGGAATAATACGCAAAACATAAGAAATTTTAAATTGAACTGTGTTTAGAGCAATTGAATAATTTATCGATTTATATTTAACCTTAACCGATAAAAACGGTAAGCTTATTGCTCTTATTTTTTCTGGGTTTTACACGTAAGTTGCTAAAATTACGGTAAACTAAATAATAAATTATTACTTAGAGTTGCTTAATGTCTACTTTCACAAAAATAAAAGCCATTAAAGATACCTTATCAAATAGCGAACTGAAACTGGCTAAGTTTGTACTTAGTTCATCAAACGCGGTGCGTGACTTATCCTCACAAGAGCTCGCAAACGTAGTCGGTGTCAGTCAATCCAGTGTGGTTAAGTTCGCCCAGAAACTCGGTTATAAAGGTTACCCAGCGTTTAAGTTAGGGGTAATCGATGCCTTAAATTCCACGACGACTGAGGGTAACCTACACGGCAAAATCACCCTTAATGACAGTTTCAAGCAAGTATCTGAGAAATTGCTCAGCAGTAAAGTGGCCGTATTAACAGAAACCAAAAACCTCAATGAAGAAGCCGCGTTTCATCAAGCTGTGGATTTGCTCAAATCCGCCAAACGCATTTTAATTTGCGGCTTAGGCGGCTCAGCGTTAGTGGGAAAGGATTTTTCTTACAAGCTACAAAAACTCGGAATGCTCGCCATTGAAGAGCCTGATATGCATGCGCAACTCGCGTTTGCAGCCACCCTATCGGAAAATGATGTGGTGTTTGCAATCAGTGAATCCGGTAGTACCCGAGAAATCGTCAACGTAGTCAAACAAGCCAAGCAAAATAATTGCAAAGTGATCACAGTCACTCGCTACGGAGCGACGCCGGTTTCTGATCTTGCCGATATCAAATTGTATTCAGTTGCTGAAGAAGAATCAGCGCGTTTATCCTCTATCATGGCGCGTACAGCACAAGAGTTTATTATCGACATTTTGTTTATCGCGATCACTCAGTCATCTCGCCAGGGACGCCTATTGCTCGAGAAAACCAACTCTGTGGTCAGTGACTTTCGCCAATCGTCTTAACATTTCGCCAATATCCGCGCTAAATTCAGCTAAATACACTTAAATTCAGCGTAATTTACGCTGTTTTTTGGTTCTACTCGCCCTTTGCAGGGTAACTCCCTGATGGGATTAAAGTTATTTAATCCGGCCATTCCAACCCACTAAAAAATCAGTGCAAAGTTCAGTCGATCTGCGCATTTAGCAATCGCTAATCGGGCGAATAGTGAGCGCGTGAACAGTTATTAACACCATTTAACAAATTATTTACGATACATTTGTTTGAATATCAACCTTATGAGCAATACAATTCACTACAATCTGCGCTTACAGCAGATGAATTCTTTATTTCCTATAAATATCTTCTCAGGGACACATATGCATAAAATCACTCAGGCCGTAAAGCTCGCGCTTTTAGGCGGCTCAATTGCGATGACACAACAGGCTTTGGCTCAACAAAGCACTGACGCGCAATCAGCTGACACAGTTGAAAAAATTCAAATCACAGGTTCTCGCATTCTTCGTGAAGGGGCCATTGCACCTTCTCCTGTGACAGTGCTTAGCGGCGAAAGTTTACTGAATACTGGCGCAATGAATATCGGTGAAGCACTAAACGAGCTTCCGGCTTTAGCAAGTACCTACTCTCTTTCAAACTCTGGTCAATTCATTGGTACGGCTGGATTAAGCCTTCTTGATTTACGTGGAATGGGCACAGAACGTACGCTTGTATTGGTCAACGGCAAGCGCCACGTGGCAAGTAGTGCAGGTACTGCATCTGTTGATACCAACACCATACCCACCAGCTGGATAGAGCGCGTTGAAATCATCACAGGTGGTGCATCAGCGGTCTACGGTGCCGATGCGGTTACCGGCGTGGTTAACTTTATTCTTAAAGACAAGATTGAAGGCTTACAAGTTAGCGCGACCAAAGGCTATGCTGACAACCACGACTACAGCAACGACAAGTATTCATTCTCTTACGGCACTAACTTCAATGATGATCGCGATAATATCGCCTTCTCTGTTGAACACAGCAGCCAAGAAAGCCTGAACGCCCTTGATAACCCTTGGACGTCTACTTCATTCCGTAACTTGGCAAACCAAGCGCAAACTGAAGAAAATAAAGATTCTTTAGATGTGCCAGATGATATCTACACCCCAAATGCAGGTATCTATGCATTAAGTCTGTCTCTTATACACATCTCCGAGCCCACGAGACTAGGCATGATC
>OJGX01000879.1_pt1 | contig 13275 bp, 8 predicted proteins | sample 1594661 | NCBI WGS metagenome assembly OJGX01 (sample SAMN05416839, study PRJEB24817) | seawater metagenome | isolation source: Sea water | place: Canada:Atlantic | collected 2013-07 | reverse complement strand
GTATAAGAGACAGGTTCTGTGCTTTCTGGAGGGCTGTTTCACGGGATTGAATGGTCGCGAGCATGTCGTTGAAAATCTCCATGAGTCGACCGACTTCGTCATTGCTGCGCTTTGAAGCTCGCAGGCCGTAATCGCGTTTCTTTACCACTTCGTTCGCGATGCTAGTGAGTTCGATGATCGGTTGAGAGATAAAACGCTGTAGATACGATGAGATGAGAATCGCCACGCCGAAGGCAAAAAGGAGTACAAGAATCCCAATGCCGATGATGTTGAGTAAGCGACGCTTTAGTGACCTGAGGTCGCCAAGGAGGTAGACGTAGCCAAGTTCCTTTTCGCCGAGAACTATCGGTTTGACGATCTGGACCGAACTCCAGCTCTGAGGCTCCTCTCCGCCGAGCGTGTTCGGTAGGGTGTCGCTGTTCGGTAAATCAGGAGCGACGTGATGAGCGATGAGGTTCGTCTGACTGTTGAAGATGCACGCGACCGATACGAGAGGATCGCTTTGCAGCGACTCGAGGAGGTCGAAGGCAGAGTCGTGTTGATTAAATGCGAGTGCCGGAGTGCTGTTTTCAGCGATGAATTCGGCCTGTGCGTTGAGGCGGTCTAGGATCTGTTGGCGCTCATTGATGCTATCGAAAAGGACGAGAGCTCCGATTGCACAGATCAATGCGATGGCACAGGTGAGCAACATGACGAGGGTCAGTTTGCGCTGGATCGTGAATGGAGCAGAACCTGGCATTTGAGATTGGGAGCCTCTCCGTTATTCAACGATGAGTGCCGTACGCAGGAGTTTCGTGCTGATCTTTAGCCTGTTTTCATTTACCGCTCGAAGATTTATTTCGAAGCGAGTCTTCCCTGCGGTATGAGTGATGTTGATCATCGCTCCTCGCCGAGCGAGGCCTTGGGTGGCGCCGATAGTCAGGATTCCCTTTCCAGCGGTTGTTGATACGATTTCTTCGATCCGATCGGCCTCCTTTGACCCAATATAAAGGATGTCGAGATTGGTAAGATCCGATACGGACTTGCATTCGATCACTTCGAATGCTCTTCCATCAACCTCCTGTGTTGAGATTAAATCTCTCGTGCGTTTCGTGAACGTTCCCTCGCCGAAAATTCCGAGCCGAATGGTTGCGCGAGCCCTTCGCTCAGCACTTTGCGGCCACTCGACAAAGTGTGGGAACTTCGTGAGGAATGCAGCGTAGAGATCTTTAGGATTGATTGTGGATTGGGAATCTCGGTTCTGTGCGTGAGAGATCAGTCCAATCAGCAAGAAACAACACGCGAGTAGCTGCCGAACATTGCTGAACGGGCTTGATCTTCGCTTGGTTTTTCTGGCCAATTGCATGCCGTTATCTCACGTCGTGGTAAGTGGGCTAAAAGTGATAGCTCAGCTTAACTCTGAAAGTGCGGCCTTCCTGCTCAATGAGGGATTGGGTGTGTTCGGGCCCTGCCGATTCAAAGTATCGCTCGTCAAAAAGGTTGTAGACGCTAGCTGATAGTTCGACACCAGGGCGGATTTCATGCCCAAAGAGGGTGAGATTGTTCAGCCAGAATGCCTTGGCCCGGTCTCGAGTGATCGCCATTCGGCTGCTTGTGTAGAGGGTCTCCCAGCCGAGGAAGATGGACTCTTTCCATAAGGGAACGGCGAGGTTGAACTTGACGAGATGGGAAGGGGCGTTGAACAGACGTCCATCGTTGCTCAGATTCTCGCCGTGCTGGTAGGCGTAGCTCACTTTTCCTTGAAGTCCACTGGCTTGGCGCCCTGAAAACTCGAATTCGAATCCCTGGGCGCGAATCGAATCAATGTTGTTGTAGGTTAGGAGATCGTCAATCGGGTCAAGGTCTTGGGAGATGAGATTGTCGATATCATATTGAAAAATTGAGACAGACGATTCGAAGCGAGTCCCGATGCGTTCCTCCCAGATAAGTTCATGGGTCCTGATTTCTTCAGGATTCAGCGCTGGGTTCGGTTTTGCCGTTGATCCGCTGTCGCCGTAGTAGAGTTCGAAGGCGTTGGGGGCTCGGAATGCTTCGCCGTAGACGTATTTTAGCGTGGTCTTCGTGCGTGGTTGATAAATCAGTGCTGCCCGAGGATTGGTTGTTCCGCCGAATGTCTCGTATTGATCGTGCCTGACGCCAGCGTTCACCGTGAGATTAGTTCGGATGTTGAATTCCATCGTTGCGAAGGGGCTCCAGACATTGCCACTTTGACTCGAATCGAGATATTCAAAGGCAGGGGATCGGTCGAAGTTTCGTTGATCTCGCTGGAGGTCGTAGCGGTACTCGAATCCGGCAATCGCTTGATGTCGTTCCATGAATCGTTGGCGCAGAATGGTTTCACCGATGGCCCACATCCCTCGAGCTTGATCGAAGTTTGGAATGAAATCCGGATCCGTTGGAAGCTCTCCTTCGTAGATGTATTCCCCGTCAAAGTTGAATTGGCCGTAGCTCAATCGGCTTGTCAGTTCGAGATCTTCGGAGAACTGGTGGATATGTCTTGCGTTGATAAAAGCGCTAAGATCTTCTGTTGAATTGTCAGGATGATTGAACGCTGTTTCAAACGGGGCTGTCGGAATCCCTTTTTCTCGAACGTTGAGTCCCACATCAAGGGTAAAAGATTGGTAGTGATACTGGGAAAAAATGTTGTAGAACCTGTCCCAATTCAAGTTTCGGGCGATACCAAAATTGGTATCAGGGCTGTCGAATTCAGGGTAGTAGAGGCGATTCTCTCCGTCTCGATCAAAGTAGGTTCCTGAGACGAGGAGCGATGCGTTCTCATGCAACGTGCCTGCGAGTGAGAATCGAACCTTGTAGGTATCAAAACTTCCGACTTCTCCAGATACTTCTCCCTGATTGAAATCGGAGGCTTCCTTTGTTACCACATTAACAACGGCGAAGAAGGCTGAATTGCCATAGAGAGCGGAGCTGGGGCCACGAACGACTTCGACGCGTTCAATGAGGTCGACATCAATCAGAAAATCGGTCCCCACGGCCCCTGCATCGAAAATGTTGTCGTTGATTCGGTGTCCATTGATGAGAAAGAGAATGCGGGAGTTCCCGTCTTCGGGGCGGAGAAAGCCTCTCAGACCTGCGTAGCTGTAGTTGCGATCATCCCGAGTATAGAAGCCGCGGACACTTCTCAAGATTTCCGCGAGTGTGCGATAGCCGAATCGCTGGATCTGGGTAGAGGTGACAATCGTGATCGAAGCGGGGGCTTGCGTGGTTGGTTGGGCGTATTTTGAGGCTCCGTAGACTTTGTCGATATTGACGTCAAGGAGTTCATCGATGGTGAGATCCATCAGTTCTTCAGCCGTTGGAGGGTGCGTCTGCGCCTCTGTAGAGGCGAAGGGGCTGGAAAGAAGGAAAGCGGCCACGGCTAAGGCTCTTAACGCCTGTAACCTTTTGGAGGTTTTCTGGTGTGGATCTGTGTTCGATCCTGTCATTCGTCCGAAGAGACATCGCCTTGAGGGCCGACTCGGTTGTTGCTGGCCAAAGCAGCCCCACATTCTAGGCGGTAAACTCATCCTCTGTCTCATTGGCTCCGTTTCATCTGATCTTGGGCGGCCGAATCCTACGGAGTTCGGCGAGTTTCAGCAAGCGAGGACCACTGGGTGCGCAGCGCAAGCGGTCGGTTGGGGGGGCTCCAACGGTGAGATATCCGAGGGCAGTGGGAGAACACTAGTCTGTTGGAATGGATTGTGCTCTGTGTTCCCTATGGACTGGGACGCCCATTGCGCGGTTCCTAGCCTAAACGGAAAGATTGAATGTTTTGCAGTCGGGATGGTCCAAGCTTGAAAGAAGCCGTGGGGCACTGATCGCAAAGCGCCCACTCTAAGATGCAGTGTTTGTCCCAGGTGGGACCCTAAGATTTGTTACAGTTTTTGAAACAGTTGAAATGGAGGTGAATGGTGAATCGGATCGAAAAGAATCGGATCGAGGAAAATGGGAAACGGTCATTGCGATCGCTTGCCTATCGCTCGACACTGGGACGGGGAATCACTAAGTGCCGCAGTAATGCGGGGCAAGCTACTTCGGGGCGGCATCGCAAACCGAAGAATGCGACCGTGCTTCCTCAGGTTACGATTGGTAGAAAACCCACGATCAAGGAGGCTCCAGCGCGTCGTGCAGAAGATCGTTCGTTGTATAGTCTCTATCTCAAGGAGATTGGAGAAGTTGCGCTGCTTACCTTTGATGAAGAAGTCGCATTAGCAGCCCGCATTAAGAATGGAGATGAGGAAGCGCGAAATCAATTGATTCGAGCGAATCTTCGATTGGTCGTGCGTATTGCTCGTGAGTATGAGGGGTACGGTCTCCCGCTCTTGGATCTGATTAATGAAGGGAATTTGGGGCTTATTCGAGCAGTGGATAAGTTTGACCCCTCTAAGGGGGCTAAATTCTCCACCTACAGTTCTTGGTGGATCAAACAATCCATTCGCCGAAGTCTCAGCAATCAATCGAAGACCATTCGGTTGCCGATTCATATGGTCGATAAGTTGGCGAAAATGCGCCGAGCCTCAGCCAAGTTACAAGATATCCTTGGGAGGGAGGCGACCGATGATGAGCTTGCTGATGAGCTCGGCAAGACGGAACGCGAGATTGCTTTCATGAAGCGAGTAGGAGCGCAGACCGTATCGTTGGATGAGCCTTTAAATACGAATGATAGTTTGCGCCTTGAGGAGAAGGTGGCCGACGAACGAGCGGATGATCCTTCGCAGGCGATGGCTTTTCAGGCGTCTCTGAAATTGTTGAGTCAGTCTTTGACCAAGCTCAATGCTCGGGAGTCCGAGATCCTGAAACATCGTTTCGGTTTAGATGGTGAGAAAGAAAAGACGTTGGAGGAGGTCGGCCTAAGATTTGGTGTCACCCGGGAACGCATTCGGCAGCTCCAAAACATGGCCCTGAAGCGATTGCGCAAAATGATGGGGAAGAAACACGATATCGACTTTTCCGCTCTGAATTTCGGGCATCTCTAGCCGATTCCCGAAATTTTAGTAACTGGCCGCCGGTTCGAAAGGATCGGCGGCCTTTTTTGTCCTATTCCTCTCTTCTGTCTGGCCCTGGATTCGTTACTTAGCGCAATTTGAGGGCCTTATTTTGGCTCTGTTTTGAGACAGTTTTTGTCTCGGCATTGAGACAGAAGCGTGACGATTTGACTCACTTCCGGTTTGGTGCCTTTGATTAAGACTCCGATTTTCCCGGGTCTTTGTTTGACAAGCTGTCTAGCGTATTTGTTTGGCAAGAAAATCTTTGATGACACGCACCTGTTGGTTTCCTAGGTTTTCTGTTATGCAGCGATTCATCATTCTTTCAGCCGTCATTGGACTTGGTTTCCTTTCCTTTTCCTCGTCGGCCGCCGATTTTGAGTCATGGTCGAAGGCTGCCGTTCCTTCCGAATGGTCCCTCAAAGACGATTCGGGAATTGAAGACTACGATGGATTCGCCTGGTATCGGGCCTATGTGCAGGTGCCTTCCTCATGGGAAGGGAGTCGTCTCTTGCTCGTTGCTGATCGAGTGGGCGACGTGGACCAGGCCTTTTTTAACGGTACACGAATTGGTGCCAATGGCGGGCTGCCTCCGTTATTTTCGCGCCCCGCGAGTAGCGTTCGTCGCCCGTTTGTGATTGATCCAGATCTCATTCGCTTTGGTGAGTGGAACTTGATTGCTTGGCGGATTTATGACGAGTCTGGGAGTGGTGGGATTTTATCGGGGCCAGTGCACCTTAGTCGACGTGATGACGCGATTGATCTGAGCGGGGAGTGGCTGATCCGAAAAGGCGATCAGCCTGCATGGGCTGATTGGTTTGACGAGTCACACGACCTCGAAATTAGAGCCTATCTCCAGACGACGGGTGAATCCCGAGCTGGCTACCGGGGAGTGGTTGCGGCAGACAAAGCCGGACGGGAGCAAATGGTGGCATCGGTTCTAAAGCGATTCGAGGGGAATACCAATGTGCACTCGAATGTTGAGGGCAAGGGAGCTCCCTTGAATCCTGAGGACGCACGATTGGCTCTGACTGTAGGAGCCGGCTTGGCGGTGGACACAGTCCTTCACGAGCCGGTCGTTCGTCAGCCCCTCTATGTAGAGTTCGATGAACGAGGGCGTCTTTGGGTTGTCCAGTACATTCAGTATCCGAATCCAGCTGGTTTGGAGCTCTTGACCTGGGACAACCATCTTCGGAAAGTTTTTGATCAGGTTCCCCCGCCGCCGCCCTATCGTAGGCCAGAGCATCAGAAATTCATCGGACAAGATCGGATCACCGTTCATGAAGATACCGATGGAGATGGTCATTACGATAAGCACAACGTTTTCGTTGAGGGCTTGAACCTTGCGACTTCAGTGGCCTTTGGACGAGGAGGCGTGTGGGTTCTCAATCCGCCTTATCTCCTTTTTTATCCCGATAAGAATCAAGATGACCAACCCGACGGTGATCCTGTTGTTCATTTGTCAGGTTTCGGTCTGGAGGACACTCATTCTATTGCAAACAGTTTGAAGTGGGGGCCCGATGGATGGCTCTATGGAGCGGTCGGGAGCACGGTAACGGCGCGGATCAAGGTTGCACTCTCTGGTTCAGACGAGCGGCATGCGTTTTTCGGTCAGAATATTTGGCGCTATCATCCTGTGTCCCATCAATTCGAATTATTTGCGGAAGGGGGCTGGAATACCTTCGGCGTCGACTTTGATGATAAGGGGCGACTCTACTCTGGCACGAACGGAAATATGCAGGCGGTATATTTCGTGCAGGGTGGGTATTATCAGAAATCCTTTGGGAAACACGGACCCCATACTAATCCTTACACCTTTGGGCACTTCTTTGGTTTGCCGATTGAAGGCGAGAACGTTCGTTTGGTTCATCAGTGGGTCCTCTATAATAGCGGAAAGATTCCGTCGCTCGAGGGGCACTTTGTTGGAGGGAACTCCTTGGCCAATAAGGTTCATGCCCTGAGGGTTCATACGGATGGGAGCACCTTTCGAACGGTCGAGATTGAGAATCCGATTCGGACCAACGATAAGTGGTTTCGGCCAGTACACGCCGCGGTAGGACCAGATGGTGCCATCTATGTGTCGGATTGGTATGACGCTAGAATCACCCATGTCGACCCTCGCGATAATTGGGATCGAGATCGGGGTCGAATTTACCGATTGAGATCGAAGGAGGCTAATGCTGAGGCGGCTCCTGATCTGAGGCAGCTGTCAAGCAAGGCACTCGTCGAGCGGCTAAGAGATTCCAATCAGTGGCTGCGTCGAACCGTCCAGCGCTTGCTTATTGATCGGGGGGATTTGAGTATTTTGGATCGGCTTCAGGACGGCATGCAGGATGAAGATCCTCAGTTTTCACTCGAATCCCTATGGGCTATTCAAGGATTAGATCGCTTCGATGATACAGTGGCTCTTCAGGGGCTTAGTCATACCGATCCCTACGTTCGCATGTGGTCCATGAGATTTGTTGGGGACTCTCGGGAAACACTTTCCCCTAGCGTCTTTAGAAAAGTGCTCGAAGTCGCCCAAGAAGAACGGCACCTGGAAGTGTTGTCCCAAACGGCATCAACGGCGCAACGTCTTCCAGTGGGGCAGGCCCTTCCTGTCGTCGAGAAACTCGTGAGCCGGGAGGATATCGAAAAAGACAGCTATATCCCTCAACAGATCTGGTGGGCCTTGGAAGCTCAAGTATCGCGAGATTCAAGTGGTGTGCTCGGGCTGTTGAAGAATAAGAATCTCTGGGGGAAACCTGTCTTTGAGTCGGTGCTCGCAGAAAGGATCGGGCGACGTTTTATGGCTGAGCGAAGCGAAGAGAACTTGGAGATTTGTGCGGCCCTTTTACAAGCCGCTCCAAGTGCAACGGCCGCCAAGTTACTTGTTCGGGGGATGGAACGAGCATTGCAAGGCAGTGAATTGGACTCACTGCCGGCGTCTTTGGATGCGGCGGTCACTCGCCTTTGGGAAAGTTTTCCTCTCGATGCTGGGCTTGTTGGTTTTGCTGTTCGATTGGGTAGCGAAGAGGGGCGCCGTGCGGCAAGGCGTCTTGTTATGGATGATCGTCAGGAGGTTGCCGAACGATCAGATCTGTTACGAAGCCTCTCGCAATTGAAGGATGCAGCGACCTTACCGCTCCTTCTCGATCTTGTTAAATCAACGAGCTCTCCCGAATCGCTCCGTTTGGTCTCCCTAAGCGCCTTGCGCCGTTATTCGGATGATGGGATTGCCGACGAGCTTGTTCGGGTAATGCCGACGCTCGAAGGCGATCTTGCCGATACGGCGCAATCGGTTTTGGCTGGAAGAGCTATGTGGTCCTTGCGACTTCTACAGGCCGTTGACCGAGGTGAACTCCGTCGTGAAGTGGTGCGCTACAATAGTCTCTTGGTGATGGAGCGTCGTGAGGATCCCTTTACCCAGAAACTCATTCGCAAACACTGGGGGACACTGAGGCAACCGGAAAAAGCCAAGCTGAAGAAGATCGACAGTGTTCGGGCCGCCCTTGCGGCTGGAAAGGGGAACGTGTTTCGGGGAAGAGAACTCTTCAGTGTGGTTTGCGGGGTCTGCCATCGTCTGTTCGATGAGGGGAGAGATGTTGGCCCGGAATTAACGGGTTATGAACGAGACAATCTCGAGTTTCTGTTACCTGCGATAATCGACCCGAGCTTGGCCCTGCGTGAAGAGTTTGAACTTGTTTCTATAACCCTTCGCCGTGGGGCTGGTGAGGCGGAGTCGACGGTGTTGACGGGGTTTATTTCCGCTGTGGATGCCAATAGTGTGACGCTTCGAGACTTGGTGGGGAATGAGAATGTCATTGCCAAACGAGATGTCGCAGGCCAAGAACGGTCCCGCCTCTCGGCGATGCCGGAAGGTCTGTTAGATGCGATGACAGAGCAACAGGTTCGAGATTTGTTTGCCTTCTTACAGCAGTAGATGAGGTCAGGGCTTTGACTGTCAGGCGTCGTCATTATGGGGTCGTGAGAAGGGCGTTTTGGGAACGGAGGCTTGTCGCGTGCATTTGAACCATTTGCGCTTGCGGGAATTTCGCAACTATCGATTTCTCGATATTGATTTCCAACCAGGTTTTCAACTTATCTTGGGTGACAACGCTCAAGGTAAAACGAATATCCTCGAATCGATCTATCTCCTTGCCACGCTTAGGTCGTTCCGTGGCGTTGGGGGGGCACAGATGATTCGTCACGGAGAGACGGGATACTTCGTTGGAGGTCAGGTGATAGGGGAGGCGACGCGCGATCTCTCGCTTTATTGGTCCCCCGGGCAGCGAAGAATTACCGTCGATCGCGAGGGGGTGAAAACGCTTGGTGAGTTTCTTGGGTGTCTTCGGGCGGTTGTATTTTGTACTGAGGATCTGCAATTGGTCAAAGGAACCGCTCGGATTCGGAGGCGTTTTGTTGACCTGATCCTGTCGCAAACGGAATCATCCTATCTTCCGCTTCTTCAGCGCTACGCGAGAACCCTTCGATCGCGAAACGCACTTTTAAAGCGACCTGGCTCAGATCCAACCGTGTTGGAGGGATTCTCCCGAGAGTTGGTCAAGACTGGGAACGAGATCATGAAGCGGCGCGAGCGCTTGTTGCCTAAGATATCAGCCCTGGCACGGCTTGCCTACCGGCGGATCTCAAATGATGCTGAAGATTTACGGGTGAACTACCAGCCCAATGTGAAATCAGATTTTCGGCTTGAATTGACCCGTTCGGAGGCGCGGGAATCCCGTTATCGAGCGACCGTCGTGGGGCCCCATCGGGACGAGATTGAACTCCTGTTGGATGAACGAAGCGGGGCGCAGTTCGGCAGCGAAGGTCAAAAACGTTCGATCGTTGTCTCCTTGAAGATGGCTCAGGCCGAATTTCTGACCGGGATGGTCGGTGTGCCACCAATCCTTCTTATCGACGATGTGATGGGAGAGCTCGACATTAAGCGTCGTTCTGGATTGCTTCCCTTGCTGGAACGATCCCATCAGGCCCGTGGCCAAGTGTTTATGACTTGTACGGAAGAGAACTGGCCCCGGGAATTGGGCCGTCGCCTCAATCGATGGCGAGTCGAGAAGGGGGGCTTACAAGCCGTCGAAATGGCCTGACCGAGAGTTGAACTTAGTTTTTGCCTTGCGAAGAGGAGTAAGAGCCTCTATCTATCCCGCTTTGGTGCGCCCACGTGGCGGAATTGGCAGACGCGCTAGATTCAGGTTCTAGTCCTCGCAAGAGGGTTCAGGTTCGACTCCTGTCGTGGGCACCATTAGTTTTGCCTTCTAAGCCAGCTTCTCTTGATTCGTTGCCTCTTCAACGATTCCGAACTTTGATCAAGCGCTCAACAGATGGGATTCCGGCGGGAATACCTCGCTATTTGGGGGCGGCCGTTATTTCCCATTGCACGCCGCGGGTGCTTGATGGTGCTATGAAGGCTGCCGCTCGACCGTTGGGACCGCGATGGGGCTTGGGGTTCTTTGCTGAGAGTCCGCGTTCTGGCCAGCTTTTCATTTCGGTGGGTACGTCATCAACTTTGAGGCAGAGATGGTGCAGGTGCTCACCGCGTTCGCGGAGTTGTTCTGCGAGGGGATGATCGTCGGACAGGGGTTCAACGAGTTGGAGATCAATGGTTCCCATGTCAAGGTGGGTGAGACGGACGCCGACTTCCTCGATGATCTCGCTGAGCTTGTATTCCAGCCCGAGTGTCTCTTGATAGAACTTGAGGGCCTCGTCGGTATTCTTGACGAGGATGGCGATGTGATCGAGTTGCTTCTTCATGCTTTTTTGAGGTTGAGAGGGAGATGGTAGAGAAGTGCGAATCATTGGGCAATATTGGGCCTTCGGAGTCAGTGCCGGGGGTACCATTGGCCCGGCTGGGATTGAACTGATATTCTAGGGTGACAATCAGTGAAGGCTTTTCTAGCATGAGGCCCTTCGTGAAGACGTTTAAGATAACGGTATTACCAGGGGATGGGATTGGTCCCGATGTGACTCGGGAGGCCTTACGGGTTCTTGAGGCAGTCAAGGCTGGCTTGTCTGGGGTTGAATTTGAATGTGAAGAGCATGCGGTTGGTGCCGCCGAGTATCTTCGGAATGGGAATCCATTGCCAAAATCGGCGCTTGAGGCCTGCCGTCATTCAGACGCCGTACTGCTTGGAGCGATGGGCTTGCCGGATGTACGCTGGCCTGACGGGAAGGAAATGACGCCGCAATTGGATATTCGAGAAGAATTCCAACTCTACGCCGGGCTGCGCCCAATCTATCTATTTCACGAGAATGATTCCCCTTTGAAAGGTTATGAAGGGGGGGGGATCGATTTTTCCATTGTTCGAGAAAGCACCGAAGGCTTGTTTTCGGCACGCTTGGCACAGGGAGATCCCGATGGTGATGAGATGCGCGATGTGATGCGAATCACTCGAGCGGGTTCGGAGCGTGTGATCCGGTTTGCTTTCCAGGAAGCGATGAAACGGCGCAAGCGCGTGACGCTGGTCGACAAGTCCAATGTGCTTCCCTCCATGGTTTTCTTTCGCTCTGTTTTTGATGGCATCGCCAAGGAGTTTCCCGAGGTAGAGGCCGAGCGCGTTTATGTCGATGCGGCAGCGCTTTACCTCGTGAACCGGCCTGCTCATTTTGACGTGATGGTAACGGAGAATATGTTTGGCGATATTCTTTCGGATCTCGCTGCGGGCCTTATTGGTGGCATGGGAATGGCTCCCTCAGGGGATATAGGTGACGACTGTGCCGTTTTTCAGCCATCGCATGGCTCAGCTCCCGATATTGCAGGCAAAGGTGTCGCCAATCCGATTGCAACGATTCTGTCAGTTGCCATGATGCTCGAATGGCTGGGACATGAGGAGACTCGAAGAGGGGCGGCCATTGTTACCAATGCCGTGAAAACCGTGATGTCGGACCCTTCCTTACGAACCCCTGACATGGGCGGCGCGCTTTCGACGTCGGAGATGGGTGACCGCGTGATTGGCGCGTTATAGAACGGTCTCGGGATGAAACAGCCTCCTTTCCTTATCGACTTGACTCTGACGCTTCATGCTGGGATCGACGGAGTTGATTTTGAGCAAAAGTTCACGGTCAGTCGTGATGGGTGGAATGCTCGAACCTTGCATCTGTATTCTCACATCGGCACGCACATGGACTCGCCTTTCCATTTTGAAGCGTCGAATCAGACCATCGATCAGATTCCGCTAGAGCGATGTCAGGGCCGCGCCCGAATCGTGCGCTTGGTCGATTGTCCATCACAGGCGTTGATAACGGTTTCGGATCTAGGGTCGGTCGCCTCTGACATTCAGCCCGATGATTCTCTCTTAATTCAGACGGGATGGAGTCAATACTTTGGAGAACCCAAATTCCGTGATGAGCTCCCTCGAATTAGTGCGGAGTTGGCGCAGTGGTGTGTGGAGAAACAGGTTCGAATGCTTGGTGTTGAAGCCCCATCCGTTGCCGATGTGAATAACTTGGCAGAGGTTACAGAGGTGCACCGAATCCTTCTTGGCGGTGATGTGATCATCGTTGAGGGATTGACGAATTTGGCAGAGGTGCCGACAGACGTGGTACATTTTTGGGCGTTACCCCTGAAATTGAAAGACGGGGACGGTTCTCCCTGTCGTGCGTTTTGTACGCAACTAGCGTCGAGTGAGTGTTAGCATTCGGGAGTGACTTAGAGAATATCCGTGATTGATATGAAGAGATTGAAGTTTGTTTTTGGGCGTGGAATGTGGCGCCTGATTCGTTTTAGCCCATGCATACTCCTATTATCTGTTCTGGGTTGTGGTCCGATTGAGGCGCCGAATCTCGTCACCTCAGGGTGGCCGAAGAAACCGATTACTATTTCCTGTTTTGCTGCGGCTGGAGGGGGGACGGATGCGGTGAGTCGAATGATTGCCAAGCTCATGAAGGAGGAATTGGGGGTTAATGTGAATGTTGTGAATCGTACTGGTGGACGGGGTGGTGCAGCGATTAACTACGTCGGCGTTCGGGTGCGGGACGGATACAATTGGGGTGGTTTCTCGGAGTCAATGCTGACTGCGAGTGTTTTGGGAATTACGGAATCGACCGCAAGCGATTGGACCTTTTTTATGCTTGCTGGAGCACCAGGGGTGCTCTCGGTGCCGGAAGATTCAAAGTACACGGATCTTGAATCACTGGTCGCAGCCGCTAAGGCAGCGCCTAAGACCGTCAAAGTTTCCGCGTCACTAACCGGGGGCATATGGCACACGAAGCTTTTGGCCTTAGAAGGGGCTGCCGATGTATCTGGCTCTTATACACATCTCCGAGCCCACGAGACTAGGCATGATCTCGTATGCCG
>OJGX01000865.1_pt1 | contig 13438 bp, 8 predicted proteins | sample 1594661 | NCBI WGS metagenome assembly OJGX01 (sample SAMN05416839, study PRJEB24817) | seawater metagenome | isolation source: Sea water | place: Canada:Atlantic | collected 2013-07 | reverse complement strand
GAAACGGGTGCCGAAGTCACCCTGCTCCCCGTGCAATGCCATGTAGTTGAGCAGCACGGTCTGAACCAACTGGTTGACGTTGTTGGCCGCAGGACTGGAGGCAGTTTCCACCGACGCATCAGAGCGCATGAAGCCGATCTGCCTGCGAATCGGAGTGGGGCGGCCCGCCGGGTTGTAAACCAGGAAGAATGAGGCGGCCGTCTGCTGGTTGTCGCCGGTCCATTCGCCCTTGCCACGACCGTCCATGGAATCGTCGATTCGGCCGTTGCTCGACACCGAGCCGTCACTGAACACATAGAGCATCAATGGCATTCCTACCCGGGCTGCGTATTCCAGGCAGGCGCCCATACACCGACCGGCCTGTTCATCACGACGTTCGCCGGTTCCGCGCTCACCCGTATGGTAGTCGTAGCCGCCCATGGTGATCGTGCCGGCGCCAGCGTAGCCGTTCAGCACCAGCTTCATGACAGACGCAGTTTTGCGGAACTCACGGTTATTATTGAACTCATCGCGGGTGAAGATGCCGGTAGGGCCCACGATTTCGAGGTCCAGCTCTGGATCCAGTTCTGCCGGATCGCCGAAGCGGTCTGCCAGGTCTGCACTCTTGATGTAGCCGCAGCGAACCAGATCTTTGACGACGTCGTCTGTAGAGATGCCGGTGTTGACCTGGTTCATCTTGGCGTCGCTGATGCGCTGAATGGATTCCATCACGGCGACCGCGTCTGATTGATCCAGAATGCCGATCAGGTCGCCCACATCTACCAGGCCGGTAACGTCTGAGGGCCGGTCAATCTTGGTGGGGCGAACCTCCGGATTGATCAGGTTCATCGGTGCCAGCGAGTTACCGCCGGATTCCGAACTCTGGGACCCTATGAGAGAGAGCAGGGAGCCGTCGGCACCCGCGTGATGGATGCCGTACATCGGGTTGTGTGGGTTATTGCCGGTGTCGTTTTCCGAGCGAGCTGCAATAATGGCTCCGTCTGTTGCCGCCCGGGTGCCGGGACTAGTACTTTGAAGAATCCCGCGTAGGAAGCCGCTGTCTGAATGGAATGCGAGGCCCAGCTCCGTGTTCACGAACGCCGGATCGTTGGGCAACATGTCACCGGGAAGACCAAGTTTGTTGTAGCCTGCGGTGCTCAGGAAGTCCATTTGCCCACCGGATTTACCCATCAGTACATTGGAGCCGGCAATATTGGCTCCGCCCGCTAGATCAAAGCAGATAAATGGAATCTTGCCTGCGCCCTGCAGCGCTATACCACAGCTTTCTTTCAAGGTTTGTAGGTCTGGAGAAAGCGCGGCGGACGCCATCCGCGGGTTACCGAACAGGCTGAAAAGAGATGCACCGAAAACAGTAGCCGAGCCTGCCATAAGACCCTGCGCGATAAACTCGCGACGTGTCCTGGGCTTGCCGTGGTCGTCATGGAGTAGTGGACTGCCATTGGCCAGAGGCTTCTTTCGTGATTTGCGTATAAACATGATCGACTTCCTTTACTGAACCAAGGTGGTGGCACTGCCAAGCACAGCTGCGCAGCTTGCCTTGACGACCGTTTCGGTTCGGTCAGGGCCGCAGCTTGCACCACAGCTGGTCAAGCCATTGATTAGATTGCTGAGCTCATTAGCGACTGTCTCATTTGTAGGCTGAGATGCCAGATCGTTTCCGACAAACCTACTGAGGAGCGCTCCCACTATGAGATCCTCTCCGCCACCTTCAAATGCGGTGTTTGCCGGTGCCGCAAAATTGAAATTGCCGAAAATCTCCTGCCGAAGGTTGTCGCTGGAAACCAGAGCGTCGCAATACTGAATTGCCAGCTGGGTAATCGCCATCTGATGAGACGAAAGGAAGCCCTCGATTGTTTCCACTGTCGGGAGTTGCTGCCGAACAGTGTTGAATTTCTCGGAAACCTTCGAATGCGTGGTCGGTACACCGGTCATCCGAGACATGGACTCGTTGATCTCGTCAAAAGTTTTCAAGCCGATCTCCGATGACGGCTCCTGGTCTGATGGCGCCGGTTGAGGCGGCAGCGACGGCTCGGAGCGGGCAAAGTTGTTACCGCCCAGCTGGTCGAAGGTCAGGAAAAACTCGTCGTTCCCTGGCCCGTTTTCCAGCGCAATGATGGTGCCCAGAGAGGAGAGCGGTTGCCCGGCGCCGGGCTCATAACTGCCGCTGTCCAGGACAACGTCCAGGTTGGCCCAGGCCTGTCCAACAGTTGCCTCCTTGCCGTTGATGCCCAGTCGCATGCCGCGCAGCGGGATGTTCGATGGTTCGGCCGAGTCATCAAGGCTGATGAAGAAGGGACTGGTGAATCGGTAGGCATAGCTATCGAACTGGCTGACTTCGAACACGATGAAGCTCTCGGGCACGTCGATCAGGTGAGAGACACCGAACAGGAGATAGAACTTCTGGCCAACGCCCACTTCGAAGTTGGCCTGGACCTGCTCCGGTGTCAGCGCACGATTGTGGATGGCGACCATGCGGATCGCGCCCTGCCAGGGCGAGTTACCATCGGTCTCGTTGCCCAGCACCAGGGCAAAGCTGTCGTCCCATTCAGTCAGCAGTCCGCCGTCGTCCGGGTCGACATCCCCGGTTGGGACACCATTTACAAAGATCTGGCGCCCGGTTGCCGGGGTGTAGTTCACCACCACGTGCTGCAGGGTTGCCTGCAGGAGCATGTCGGCGTCCCGGGTCGCGAAAGGCGTATTCTCATCGCTGGTGGTGCTGCGATGCAGCACTTCGTAACGCTGGAGCGACTGGCTGAGCGTAACGTTGCGAGTGGTGGATGAGCCCGAGTAGGTCACGATGCGGGCATCTTCCTGGGTGATGTTGCCGGGGGCGACCCAGGCCTCGATGCTGTACTCGCCGGAGGCGGTCAGCAGGGTGTGCAGCTTCCGGCTTGCGGTGGTACTGCCCTGGGCCTTGCCCGCCGGGATCATGAAACCCTGCTCGTTTTCGCCTGCCGGACCAAGGTCAATACCCCAGCCGCCAACCCAGTCAACGTTTCCGCTCAGGGTCAGATCCAGTGCAGGCGAGACGCCGCTGGTATCAAAGGCAGTCTGGCCTTCACCAAACTTGAATTCGTACAGGGCAATCACGTTGTCTTCAAACCGGCCGCCGGAGTTTGCGAGCAGGCCGTCTGCCTGCAGGTTGAGTGCCTTGCTGGCAACGATTGCCGGGTCCACGGGTTGGGCGCTCAGATCCTGGACCATTTCAAGAATCTTCAGTTCCATCAAATCGGCTGAGGCTTCGCAGTCGTCGTCCCAGCAGTTGTGGAAGTCGTAGCGCAGACGTTCGACCAGTCGGGATGCGCCCGGATTCATAGGATCAATACGGCTTTTCGCCTGATCGTAGGCAGTGGTGACATCGGCGCTGGCAATGTAAGGGGTCTGGCCACCATCAGCATGGCAGTCGCTGCAATACTGTCTGAGTTCGGGGTATACCGTGGTGGAAAACAGGCCAGTGTCAGTCGGAAGGGCAACCGTGGCACCCGGTTCTTTGAGCGCAGGAGCGCGAAGTTCCACGGTTTTGGCAGAGCCTTCTGACCCGCCTGCCCAGTTGGAAATATAGGTGGTGAGAATGTCCACACAGGCTGACGTGCTCTGGAGCCAGCAATTATGGCCACCTGCTACCTTTGTCACCATTGTGGACTGGGATGGATCAGACAGGTTAACAATAGAATTCGCCTGTGCGTAAGCAAGGTTAACGTCCTGCTCATTGACGAACGTGGGTGCCTGGCCATTGGAGCCGTGGCACGCGCCGCATTTATCCTGGGTGACCAGGTTGTCCCACACGGTGCGCTTGAAGTTGGCTACATCATCCGTCGAGGGGGCAGGCCCATTGTAGGTAACCGTGCCGGAATTCTGGGAGGTATTCGGCAGTTGTTCCGTGGATTCGCCCCCGCAGGCAGAAAGCAGAAGGGCCAGGGCAGTGATGGCAAGGACCGACTTGAGGGAGCTCATGGAAATTCCTTTAAATGTTTTCATAGCGTCCTCACTCCCCCATGCAGTACACGGCGGATTCTGCAAATACCTGCTTCAGGTCGTAACCCTGACTTGCGAAGCTGGCAACCATACTGCTTACCTGCGAACGGTCTGCGCTGTCGGAGGGAGGTCGCAGGCAGACATTCTCGAACACCTTCTTGACCTGGCACTCTGCGAAGGCCTCGGAATTCGCGAATTCCATACCCAGGCTCTTGGCACCGCTGCCGGAACCCGGGAGTGAGGGATCCCATCCCAGTCGGCGATTGGCGCCCTGGCGCCAGTAGTTATCCCAGCTGTCGTCAGGTGTCACATAGCCCTGCTCGAAGGTTGCAGAGTTGATGTGGTACTTGGCCTGAACCCTGGAGCCGGTTTCTGGATCTGTTTCGCCAATGGCGTTGTAGACCAGTCTGCCCAGTTCTCCATCGGGGTCGGTGTTGGCGTCATACTCGTAGTCGTAGTAGGCAAACGCCTGGGTCATGGGGTCCATGCCGGTGTGGCAGCCAACGCAGTTGTTCAGGAATACCCGGCTGTCACCACCCGGGCTGCGGGAAACATCCTGGCGAATGCGGTCCGTGGGCAAGGTAACGTCCGCAACCTGCTCCAGGTCGTTGCACATGTGATTGATCAGTGTGAAGCGGAACATCGCCCGGTTGGTGCCGGCACTGAAGAAAGCCCGGGCGGAAGCTCTTGATGTAATGACGCCGGCGGTGGCCGAGGGAGGAAGGCCCGTGTAGGTCGACTGGTTTACCCGCTCCAGGTTGTCCTTAAGGCTGGCTCCACTGTTCTCGAGGGATTCGTAGTGGTTGTTGTTGCTGGTAGAGTAGTTTGGCAGGTTCAGGGATGCATTCCCGATGTAAAGAACATCGTCATACAGAACTTTTCGGAAGTCTTCCCCGTCCCGCACCAGGCCAATCACCGTGGCAATGTAATCATTAAGGGGCACGAACTTTGACATCGCCTCGTTGGTCCAGGGGGCTGCAAAATTCTTCAGGGTGACGTCGTAGAAAGCGCTGTCTTGCATGGCCGTGAAGGCGGCATCAATAGCTCTGCCGGACTCTATGTCGCTCGCCATATCGTCAAGGACGACTTCAGAGGGTGGCACGCCGGCGACCCGATCGTGAATTCTTTTGGCCTGCTCCCTGGGGCCAGCCTGAACAAGGCTGGCCTGTCCAGACACCAATGCGACGAGAACTGCGGTACTGCAAGCCTTGCAAAGCAGGCTTCTGATCCTGTTCCGGGCGGTCATGTCCTTTCCCTCGGTGATCGTTAGCATGTGCACATTAATGCTTTTTGACAATTGTTAAAAGTTTACGGCTTGCTATATCCTTCGTTTTGAGTCGTAGGCCACGTTATTACATTGCGTTACGTAAAACCCTTGGAGCCTGCCAGCGGAACCGACTTAATTTATGTCATGGAATGTCATCCGAAACAGGGTTTCTCACGTTGGAAATTAAGTCGCCCACTCTAAACATCTCCCGCGGTACTCGCCTGGCTGTCGCACTCGGCTCGCTTGCAGCTCTGTCTGGCTGTCTTTCGAGCAGCGACAGTCAGCAGGCGGATCCGGTTGTCGTCGAGAACCCTGTGGCTTATGTCGAACGGGCTCTACTTTTTGACGAAAACACCGGGGCCCTGGTCGAGGACAACCTGGCCGACCCGAGCGCTTTCCGCCCCGGAGCGCGGCTGTTTCTGAAGGCCAGTGCCACTGCGGACGCCGAGACGCAGGATATTGCCTCCAGAGCATTCGCGGGGCCGCAATTCCTTGATGACAATGGTCAGTTGCGTTACGACGTGAAAGATCTCCACGTTTCCCACGACGGCTCCAGACTGCTGTTTGCCATGCGTGCGCCGGAAATCGAGGACGCAGACGACGAGGATCAGCCAACCTGGAATATCTGGGAATACGACGTTAGTACCGACATCCTGCGCCGGATCATCGATTCGGACGTTACCGCCGGGGCCGGGCAGGACGTTGCGCCAGCCTATCTGCCTGATGGCCGAATCGTTTTCTCGTCAACCCGTCAGCGGATTTCCAAGGCGGTGCTGCTTGATGAAGGCAAACCCCAGTATTCCGGTCTGGACGAGGAGGGTGATAGCCCCGGGTTTGTTCTGCATGTGATGGACGACGATGGTCAGAACATTGAACAGATCACCTTCAATCAGAGCCACGACCTCGACCCCATGGTGGCGGATGATGGCACCATTGTGTTCAGCCGCTGGGATAATGCCGGCCAAACCCGGAACAACGGTGTGAACCTCTACCGCGTCAACCCTGACGGCACTGGCCTGAGTTATCTTTTCGGTCGTCACTCCCACGATTCGGTTCCAGAAGCGAACGACATACAGTACCTGCAGCCACGCAAATCAGACAGCGGCAATCTGCTGGTGCAGCTAAGGCCGTTTGAATCAGATGACTACGCGTCTGTGTTGGCGGAAGTCGATGTTGACCAATTTGTTGAGGCCAATCTTCGTCTCGATGGCACCGAAGGTTTGGGCCAGCGCTCGCTTGTGCCCGGCGTGGGCCTGGATGGCCAACTATCGCTGAAAGGCAGTTATGCATCGGTTTCACCGCTGCTTGATGGTACCAACCGCTACCTGGTCAGTTGGACACCTTGCCGGTTGCGTGAAACAGCGACCGACCGGATTGTGAACTGCACGGAAGATCGCCTGCAATCCGAAGACTATCAACCCGCAGAGCCCGTCTACGGTTTGTGGCTTCTGGATATCAACAGCGAAACCCAGCGGCCGGTGGTTCCGCCGGTAGAGGGCGTTCAATTTGATGAGGCGGTCCTGATGAAGGAGCGGCCTCTGGAAGGGTTCATCCCGGAATCCCAGTTCACGGGTGATGAGGGGGCCCTCGGCGATGCCGGCTACGGCGTCCTGCACATTCGAAGCGTCTATGATATCGATGGAGTGGACACCACGCCGACTGGTATTGCTGCAATGGCTGATCCGCTGCAAACGCCGCCGGAAGATCGCCCGGCCAGATTCCTCCGACTGGAAAAGCCCGTGGCCATCCCCGATGAGAACGTCCGGGATTTCGACAACAGCGCCTTTGGCCGCAGCCGGGCTCAGCTAATGCGGGAGATACTGGGCTACGTGCCGATAGAGCCGGACGGCTCAGTGAAGGTGGCGGTGCCGGCCAATGTCGCATTCGCCATCAGCGTGCTGGATGAGCGGGGTCAGCGGATCGGTGCCAGGCATCAGAACTGGCTGACGGTGCGTCCCGGCGAAACTCTCGAGTGCGCAGGCTGCCATAACCCGAACAGTCCGACACCCCATGGCAGACCGGATGCCGGCCCGGGGCCAGCGTGGGGGGGGGCTGAAACAACGGGGCGTGAGTTTCCAAATACCGACAGGAATCTGTTTGCCGACATGGGTGAAACCATGGCCGAGGTATTCGCCCGCATCAACGAGATTCGGCGGCCGACGGCGGATGTAATCTTTGCCGATGAGTGGTCCGGTGAAGCTGTGGATCCCAAGCCTGATAGCTTTGTATACGCCTACGCCGATCTGCAGACTTCGCCCCCCATATCCGGTGTTTGCGCGATCGAATGGGCGCCCAATTGTCGGATTGTGATCAACTATGAGCAGCATATTCACCCCATCTGGGGAGTAGACAGGGAAATTGAAAACCCTGGAAATACGTGTACGAATTGTCATAGCAACACAGATGCCGAGGGAGCGGCTGCGGTGCCGGCGGCTCAATTGGACCTGAGTGACGGTCCATCACCGGACGAACCGCTGCATTTCAAGGCATATAGAGAACTGCTTTATCCGGATAACGAGCAGGAGTTGGTAGATGATGCTCTCATAGACCGACTCGTGGATTCCGGTCAGATATTGAGGGATGGGGAGGGTAATCCTATTCTCGATGAAGATGGCAACGAGCAACCCACGCCACCTGTTACAGTCCCGGTTCGGCCTTCAATGTCAGTAAACGGGGCCCGTGCCAGTAATTTCTTCGACGTATTCGCCGAAGGCGGAACACACGAAGATCGCCTCACACCCGCCGAACTGCGACTGATTGCAGAGTGGTTGGATATTGGCGGCCAGTATTTCAACAATCCGTTCGACGCTCCGGAAGACTGATCCAAGGACTGAAACTCGCACCATGCCCATCGCCATTCTTATGTTTCTTTTGTTGTTGCCGGCCCAGAGCTGGGCTGGCTGGCTGTGGGGGCAGGCTGAAGACGATGCATTGAAAGTGCAGGTGGCGGAGCCCTATGTGTCCTGGCGAACCGGACCGGCAACGGGCTATCCGGTTTTTCATACCAGCGAAAAAGGGGAATGGCTGACCATTCTCCAGCGCAAGACAAGTTGGATCAAAGTGACGGATACCCGTGGCCGGGAGGGTTGGATAGCGGTTGCGGATATTGCGCAGACGGTGGATGCCACGGGTAATCGTGTGGATCTTCAGGTGCCGGATTTTGAGGCTTTTGAAAGCCGGCGGGTGGAAGCCGGATTGATGATGGGGGAGTTTGATGGTGCCGCTGTCACGGCAGGCTACGGCGGCTTCTGGATGACCAGAAACCTGTCCGCCGAGCTTTGGGCTTCTCAGATCCTGGGCAGCGCCTCGGAGATTCGAATGGTCAATGCGAATCTGGTGCATCAGCCATTCCCGCACTGGCGGGTATCGCCCTTTTTTACGCTCGGGGTCGGACATATCTGGGTTGATCCCAAGGCGACTCTGGCTCAGCCCGAAGAGCGGGATAACAGTATTGGCCATGCAGGGCTTGGCATCCGTGCCTACATCACCGATCGATATTTCATCCGTGCCGAAGTGAAGGACTACAAAGTGTTCACTACCCGGTCCACCAACGAAGAAGCGACAGAATGGAAAATCGGACTAAGCATCTTTTTCTGAAACCGCTGTGTCTCGGAGCTGGGCTATGCGTAGCCGCAGCCGCCCAGGCCCAGGATGATCGGCCGCTGATCGAGCCGGATGTGACCCCGGTGCCGGTCACCGAGGCGCTGATTGACACCGAGAACTTTGAAATTGGCGCTTTTGTGGGCGTGCTCAATATTGAGGACTTCGAGTCGTCGCTGCTGTATGGCGGCAAGCTCACCTACCACCTCAGCGAGTCCTTCTTTTTCGAGGCCGGAGTCGGCTTCGCGGAGGGTGGAGAAACCAGTTTCGAGAAGCTGGCCGGTAACGTGGAGGTGCTTACCGACAGCGAGCGGGATTACAGCTATTACAACATCAACCTGGGTTACAACGTGCTTCCGGGCGAGGCCTTCCTCACCGAGAACTACGCGTTCAACACCAATTTTTATCTGATTGCGGGTGCCGGCGCTACCGATTTTGCGGGTGACACCCGGTTTACCCTGAATGCCGGCGCGGGCTACCAGGTTCTGTTGACGGACAGCGTTGCAGTTCAGATTGGCGTAAGGCAGCACTACTACCGAATAGATGTTCTTGGGGCCGAGAAAACCTCCATGAACACAGAGGTCAGCACTGGCCTGTCGGTCTTTTTCTGATTACAGGAGCAATGGTTATGAAAGCATCCATAAAATCACTGGCGGTGGCGGGCGTCCTGGCCTGTCTTAGCCCCATGGCGGGCGCCGAGGCCATCAATGTGCCAGCTCCGGATTTCACCCTGGAAAGCCGTTCCGGCGAAAACCTGAGGCTGGAGGACCATCGTGGTGAAGTGGTGATGCTGAACTTCTGGGCATCATGGTGTGGTCCCTGCCGCCAGGAAATGCCGCTGATGGATGAGCTTTACAGCCAATACAAGGATCTCGGCTTCACGATTCTGGCGGTCAATGTGGATGAGAATCGGGAAGAGGCCCATCGCTTCCTGGACAAGGTACCCGTGAATTACCCGATCCTCTACGATCCGGAGAGTTCGGTGAGCGAGCTTTATGAAGTCCAGGCTATGCCAACGACCGTGATGATCGATCGCGATGGTAATGCCCGGTATCTCCACTACGGCTATCAGCCGGGTTACGAAGACGAGTACGAACAGCAGATTCGCGAGCTGGTGCGCGAATAATTTTCGGACGGAACGTTTATGCGTAATTTGTCGATCTTCACTGCCTCTGCTCTTTTGGTCGCGACCTTCACGATCTCTGGATGCAGCTCAATCAAGCCGTGGGTAAAACCCTATGAACGGGATAATCTGGCGGATCCGGTCATGAGTCTCAGCCGCCATGGCAAGGCGGATTCCTACATGCATCACGTCTATCAGGTCCGGGAGTCTGCGCGGGGAGCAGAAGGCGGTTCTGGGGGTGGCTGTGGCTGTAACTGACGGCAAAAGGTTAGTGCGCTCCGTCTGCGCTCTGTTCGTGCTGATGTTGGCCGGGCAACAGGCGATTGCGGCGACCTTGCCAGTGGATAACGTGGATGTTCTCTACCACCGCTATGACGGTGGTGGCATGGTCATCGATGGCCCCTCAGTTTTGGTGCGCAAGGGTATTGGCTCGTCGGTTTCGTTTTCCGGCCAGTACTATGTGGACTCCGTTTCGGCTGCCTCTGTGGACGTTCTGGCCACGGCGAGCCCCTACGAGGAAGAACGCAACGAGTACACCTTTGGTGTCGATTACCTGCACGATAAGTCCATTTTGAGTCTGGGTTTCACCAACAGTTCCGAAAACGATTACGAAGCCAACACCGTTTACTTCTCGCTCAGCCAGGAGTTTTTCGGGGGCATGTCCACAGTAACCATGGGCTATGCCAGCGGCTGGGATGAAGTGGGCCGGGTTGGCAACGATTCCTTCAGCGAGGAAGCTGATCGTCGGAACTATCAGCTCGGACTGAGTCAGGTCGTCACCCGCAACAGCCTGGTAGGCCTGGATCTTGAGGTGGTTACGGATGAGGGCTTCCTGCAGAACCCTTACCGACAGAACCGCTACATCGACCCGAACGATTCCACAGCGTTCCTGTACCAACCGGAGCGTTATCCGGAAACCCGAACAAGTACCTCCGTGGCCATGCGAGCGCTTTATTATCTGCCATATCGCGCCTCAATTCGCGGTGAATACCGTTATTTTTCCGATACCTGGGGCATCAACGCCCACACGGTCGAACTGGGATACGTGCACGGATTGAACCAGCACTGGACCCTTGAAGGTTCCATTCGTTACTACAGCCAGAGCGAAGCGGACTTTTACAGCGATCTTTTCCCGTTCGAGAACTCCCAGACACACCTGGCCCGTGACAAGGAACTCAGCTCCCTATCCGGGACAACCCTGGCGGTGGGCGCGGTCTACGAATGGAAGCAGACGTCGCTTCCCGGCATCGATCGCCTGCAGTTCAGCTTACTGGTGGACTGGCTGAATTTTGAATATGACAACTTCCGGGATGTCACCGCAGCAGGTGACTTTCTCCCCGGCGAAGAACCCCTATATTCCTTCGATGCCTACGTAACCCGGGCGTCGTTGATTCTTGAATACTGAGCATGCAGGAAGAACGACCATGGCCACTTGCTTGAACTCCCGATTTCCGGTGCTTTTAGCGGCATTGACCCTCGCCCTGACAGCCCCCGCATTTGCCCAGACCAATCCCGGGGCGGAGAAAGATGATACAGCCGTCGCCGAGCAGGTGGAGGCGCTCAAGAAGAAAGTGATACGCCTGAATCGTGACCTGTTTATCCTTGAGGAAGATCTGCTTTTTCCAGCCAATACCCAGGTTGCCGTGTTTCTCAGCGTTGATGCCGGGAAGTTTCTGAAGCTGGATGCGGTCAAACTGAAAGTCGACGACGAGATTGTTGCTTCCCACCTGTATACGGAGCGACAGGTGACTGCCCTTGAACGCGGCGGCATGCAGCGGCTATACGTCGGCAACCTGAAAACCGGCGTCCATGAGATGACGGCGTTTGTTGAGGGAATCGGCCCGGATCAGCGGCCTTACAAGCAGGCGGCCTCCCTGGAGTTTGAGAAGGGCACTGGAACGGCCGCTCTGGAAATCCGCGTTGAAGATCGCTCCTCCAACTACCAACCCTCCGTATCCATTGTGGAGTGGGAGTAAGCCGCGTCGTGGGATTGAAAGCAAGCCAGTCCTCAGGTCGACGCCCGTTCATTTACGCGGGTGCCCTACTGTGGCTGATGATGACCCCGGTCCATGCCGATGAGGCGCAACCCGAGCGGGCGAAGGACCTTCGTTATGGTTGGGCGCTGTACGAATACCATCAGGGTAACGCCTTCGAGGCTCTGACCCAGCTGGCCGTGGCACGCGAACGGGGCGGCATCAAGGGACACGGAGATCATCCGGCTCTCGTCGAGGGCGGGCTCATGCTGTCCTGGGGGATGACCCGAGAGGCGAGCAGGTTGTTTACGCAGCTACTCGGGGCTGATGGCGCCGGCAGCAATCTGTCGCCTGATGTTCGCAACCAGGCCTGGTTCTATCTCGGTAAGGTGTTTTACCTCGAGGGGAATCAGGCGCTCGCACGTGAGAACCTCGATCGTGTGGATGGCGAGATACTGGCCGAGGCCGACCACGATCTTTTCCGCGAATGGATTTATCTGCGCTCCCGGCTGGTCATGATGTCTGCCCGCCCTGATGATGAACCCGAACTGGCTTCGCTTCGGGAGCAGCTGGACGAAACGGACATCTGGTCCCTTTACCTCCGGTACAATTCCGCGGTCTCCGCTCTCGATGCGGCAGACGTAGCTGCCGCCGAAGAGGAACTGAAAAAGCTCATCGCCATCCTCGACCAGTCCATTGACTCCGTCGAGCCAGATGCCGAACGGGAGGGCCTGCTGGGCCGCGCTCGCCTCTCGCTTGCGGGCCTGTACCTGCGTGATAACCAGTTTGAGGCAGCTCTGGAGGTCCTGGGAGCCATGCCACTGACCGGCGTGTTCGCCGATCAGGCTCTCTTTGACTACGCCGTTGCCGCGGCGGGCCAGGGCAGGCCGGAGAGGGCTCTCGACGCCCTTGATACTCTCGCGAACCGTGAACTGTTTTTGCCCTGGCGCCAGCAGGTTCCCTTTGCCCGCGCCTATGTTCTTGAGCAGATGAACGCTCCACAGCGTGCATTGCCTGCGTTTAAAAAGGCAGCCGACCATTACGAGGCCCGTATCAGGGAGCTCGACAATATCCGGGATCGGCTGAATGAAGAAAGTCTGATGGCCCAGCTTGAGTTCAGCCGTGACAGCGACGGGATTCTTACAGATTCCTATGGCCGGCTGCGCGTGCAGCCCCTCGATTCTGGTATGGCAGAAGTGCTGGCTTCGGAGACGTTCCAGCAGGCGCTTGCCGAATTGAACGAACTCTACCGAATGCAGTCCTTCATCGCCGAGCGGCAGTCCAGGTTTGAATCGTTCCGGATCATGCTGGAGACCCGTGAGCAGCAACGGCAGATTCGTATTGCCGAGACCCGTCGGGCACTCGAAACCCAACAGGCAGACCAGTGGCAGCAGTTGCACGAGGACTTCACGGACAGAGTTTCCTCGGCGCTGGCAGACGAAGATGCGGGACTGTCTCTTATACACATCTCCGAGCCCACGAGACTAGGCATGATCTCGT
>OJGX01000862.1_pt1 | contig 13469 bp, 12 predicted proteins | sample 1594661 | NCBI WGS metagenome assembly OJGX01 (sample SAMN05416839, study PRJEB24817) | seawater metagenome | isolation source: Sea water | place: Canada:Atlantic | collected 2013-07 | reverse complement strand
CGAGATCATGCCTAGTCTCGTGGGCTCGGAGATGTGTATAAGAGACAGATCCCAGCCATTCGTGAGTACCCACCTGCGGTCAACAAACCTGGAGACATTGATAGCGGTCCACTCATCACCGGTATTTCAACATCAGCAAGCGTGGTAGGGATGGGCGTAGCCTCTGTCTACGGCGACTATGATCTCGCGCAGGCGATTTCACAGGTCGGCGAGGCGATTGGCTTTCCCTTCGGTCATGAGAAACGAGCCTACCTAGGCGGCTACTTACCCGTTGCCGATGCCTTCCTCGTTCACGCGAGCACCGCCCGTCCTTGGTTGGACAGAACAGCCGATCAAATCGTTCCGCTCAGTATTTCCCCATTTTGGCGTTGCGGCATCCATGTGATTTCGATCCTTTTTTTGCTTCTAGCCTGGAAGGTATTCAATTTTGTCTCGCTAGTCGTGGCAGTAAGACAACAACAACAACGTCGAGCACAACAGCTAGAAACACCTAAATCGTGACCATTCCCGTTGAGCCCGCAGCACTCCGGTGACCAGAATCGCGTCAGCCTACATTCATGTACGTGGCTTTTCAGCTCTCGTTGCGAAGGATGTGGGTGAGTAGAGATTGAGTAAGGTCGCCGCATCGTCCCAATAATCTTCATAAAACCCGGTGAGCTGGAATCCACATTTGATCTGGCCGCCAATCAAATCCTCGAGCGTATGCCCGAACTCGATCGTGTTGCGATGTTGACGCATTGCTGCTTCCTGGTTCGTCGTCAAGGAGCCGAGATCGGAATAGGGAAGCGGAAACTGAACCTTCAAGATGCCAGACTGAATAGCATCATCATGGTCAAAGAGAAAAAAGGAGGGATTCATGGATCCCGAACACAAGCACCCGCCCTGCTTCAAGACGCGAAAGCTCTCTTGCCAGAGAGGCGTCACATCGGGGATGAAGAGGTTTGAGGCGGGATTGAATACCAGGTCAAACGACTCGCTCTCAAAGGCACAAAGATCGGTCATCTCCCCACGTTGAATATCCAGCGACAAGCCGTGATCTCGTGCCACGGTCGCGTCTTTAGCAAGTTGTTCTTCAGAAATATCAAGACTGGTTACATTGGCACCCGCTGCTGCCAGTATCGGCGCCTGCTGACCACCGCCAGACGCTAGACAAAGGATGTCAAGTCCATGAAGCGCCGGAAACCAATCAGCCGGCACGGCTTTCTTTGGCGTCAATCTCACACTCCACTCCCCGGACCGCGCCTTTCGCATGGCCTCATCCGAAACGGGCAATGACCAATCACATTCTTGTTTGGAAACCATGTTCCAGGCTTCACGATTCTTTTCTGCCAAATCCACGCGATAGAGGTAACAGAATGGCAGTCCGGAAGAAACGCTTTTCGAATTTTCGCCTAGTTTGAAACGAGACGAACCGAGTGACCAGCGGATCCGTTTCTTCGGTATCCGCTTTTCCTTTTGGCACAACTTTCGTAGCCTCCACCAATGCGTTTCATTCCATTCACCATGGCCCTTATCGGCTCACTGTCGCTGCTCTCTGCCCAAACCGTCACCCTCCCTTCACATCCCTACTTTGCCGCCTTCGAGCTGGACCGAGCCGCTCCTCCCAAAACATCGCTTTTAAAAAAGGGAGACCGACTGGCTATTTGCGGCGATTCGATCACAGAACAGAAAATGTACTCCCGTATCATGGAGTGCTACCTCACCGTTTGCGTGCCGGAACTCGACATCACCGTCCGTCAATTTGGATGGAGCGGCGAGAGAGCACCTGGTTTTTATCAACGAATGGCCAATGACGTCCTTCGCTTCAACCCCACCATTGCAACAACCTGCTATGGCATGAACGACCATCGCTACCAGCCCTACACGGAGGAGATTGGCAGGGTCTACCGGGAGAGCTCGGAGGCCATCATCACAACGTTCAAAGAACACGGGATCCGAGTCATTCAGGGCGCGCCTGGGACGGTTGGTAAGATGCCGAGCTGGGTCCGCTCGGCAAAAGGCTCCGTCTTGGATCTCAATCTCGGACTTATGGAGCTAAGGAATATCGACGTGGCCCTCGCCAAAAAGCATCAGACGGGCTTCGCCGATGTCTACCAACACATGTTGGTTCAAGGCTTTGTTGCCCAAGAACGAATCGATAGAGACTACATGATCACTGGAAAAGATGGCGTTCATCCAGGATGGGCAGGGCAACTCGTCATGGCCTATGCCTTCTTGTCCGCCATGGGATTGGATGGAAATGTGGCTACGATCAGCCTTGATCTGGCAAACGGCCGCGCCTCAAGCAGCGAAGGCCACGAGATTCAAAGCTCAACCCCTTCGAAGCTCACCGTCAAGAGCTATCGTTACCCCCTCTGCGCCACTGGCGACCTTGACTCAGACAACAGCATTCGCTCTGGAATGACACTCGTGCCATTCAATCAAAACCTCAACCGCTTCACCTTGAAGCTTAGAAACGCCAGGGCCCAGAGCTACGAAGTGAGGTGGGGATCAGAAACTCAAATATTCTCGCAAGCTCAACTGACGGCTGGCGTGAATCTCGCAGATGCCTTCCCCTCAAATCCCTTCAACGACGCCTACACCAAAGTGGACAAAGCAGTCGCCGCAAAGCAAAGCTACGAGACCCGCCAGATCAAGACTCTCTTTCACGGGCCTGAAGGAAAGAATCACCCTGAGCTTACCGCCGAGCTCACCGAAAAAGTGCGTCTCAGACTCGCCAAGGCCATCAAGTCGGCATTCCAGCCCGTCACTCACACGATCCGAGTCAAAGCCTTGTAAGCGATCGAAGTACTTAAGCGGACCCCCTAGGAAACGAATCATCGTCACCAACTCGGCTTCGACTGCTAGAGAGCCCACCGCCGGTCAAAACCGGGTCCAGAACAGAAGAAACTGGACTACTTGTCTGTTTGAGCCTTAGATTTTCGCAAAACAGTTCATGAAGTCGCATTTCTGGTCTCCACTTTTGTAATTCCCGCCGCCAAAATAGGAAGAATCGAACCCGGTGGTTGGATCAGACGAAAGCCTTCTCTTTTACCGTGAATAGAGCGTTCCCATTCAGATCGAGAGCACGATCGCTAGTAGCAATCGCTGCTTCGCTCTTCTGGATACTCGCGATATCACCCATAAGCGCGAAAAAGGCGAAAGCTCCATCCCAGCCCCACTGGCGCAACTTCGTCAACTACCAAGCGACCGCCGATCTCAGCGCTCGGGGAGTTCACTCAAGATTCCAGGATCAATGGGGGGGTGAATTCACTCTCGGACTCGATGCCTACGGAAAAATCTCCAATTGGGATCAAGATCTCGCAACCTTCGTCTTGCAGCTTTACTCCGGTCGGATCGAAAATCACCCCATTGGACGTCCGGGCTATAATGGGCGGGACGACTGGGATTTCTTCGCCAAGATCGCCTCAATCAATTTCCACGTTCGCAGTGACCGCCGCCTAAACCTGAAGGTCGGCCATTTCGAACTCCCCTATGGCCTCGAAGCCAGCATCAATTCAAACGGCACCTTGAGGCAATTTTCCCATCCAACCAATCTCGGGCAAAAACTAGACTGGGGCGCTACTCTGAACGGGACCTTCCCTAAATTTCAGTATGAGATTGGACTCAGTCGCGGTTCCGGGATCGACTATGAATCTCGCGGCTCTCACTACGCTCTTGCCGGCCGAATCGGCACCCCGATCGACACGGAGAATTTCTGGGGAACACCGTCCGTCGGCCTTTCATTCTACCAAGCCAAACTCCTTCGCCCAAACGGCAGCCTGCAAGATCGGTGGCGAGTGGGTATCGATGGTCAGTACTATATCGGCCCTGTTGGTCTCCTGGGCGAACTCTCTGCGGGAGAGACAGAATCCGAAACCACGATCAACTCCCTCGCAGAATTCAATCTAACGAACTCGCGAGAAACGTTTCTCGCTTACAATCAGCTCCGGTGGATTCATCAGCGAGAAGCACAAGGCTGGGACGATTCCGGAAGTTTGGCCTTTGGAGTGCGCTATGCTCCGGACACCCATTGGGCACTGAGCGCGCAATTCACCCAGCAACTTTGGCAACTTGCCAGCCGTTCCACGGATCAGATACTCTCCCTGCAAATGAGATATCGCTTCTAATCGCTGTGTTCTCTCGCGTCAAAAAACTGAGCCCTGTAATCGCTCTGCTCGCCCTGACGACCCTCATGGGTCCTCTCAGCGCGAGGGGGCAAGCCTACTGCTCGTTAAGAGATCCAAACCGGATCGTTCAGGAACTCTTTCCGCAGGCCACTGGGTTTCGCTCTTATCTACGAAGAGTGACCCGAGAAAAAGCCGCAGCCTTGAAATCAGAGCTCCCTGTCGAATTCGATGCCCGTGAGTTCACAACGCACACTCTCTATGCGGTCCACCAAAAAGGAGAGATTCTTGGATACGTCCAATCTCGCACCGAAGAGGTCGAATGGGGATTGGCAGAGATTATTTGGATCCTCGACCCAGAGCTTCACCTCGTCACCTTTCGCTTTCAACGCTGTCGCAGCCAATGGAAAACACCCGTTGAAAGCGACGCCTTACAAATCCACCTTCAGGGTTTGTCTGAGGCAGATCTAGTAAGACTTTGGCAGAACCAAGGAACCGGATGGCTCCTCGAGCGGGCGAAACTGCCAAAAGCTGCCACCAAGATCGTTGACGCCGTCGTCATGTCTGGACTCAAAGCGATGGGACTGGCCCGGGTCGTTTGGGGTGAGGATATCGCCTCCATCCAGAACGTCCTGCGGGAATCTCAATCGAACTAACCCCTGGGCGACTCATGAGTATTAGAGTTCATCTGGTGATCCTTATCGTGATCGGCGCGATCATGGGAATTGCTCTGAGCTCCTACCAGCGACACGAAGGGCAACAACGTAACGAACTCGAACGAGCGGCCGGGCAAGCAGCAATCGCACAGGCGCGACTCTCAGTCGCCGAAGACACCCTAAAAACCTTCCTCACGACCTGCGATCTCTACCTGGCCACTCAGCAACCCCTGATGCAGCCTAGCCCAGCCGAAGGGCATGAGAGTACGAACAGAGCCCTCAAGCTCTTGAAGGACCACGCGTTTTCTGAGGAACAACACTCTGATATCGAAGTCCTGCAACAACATCTCGATGCATTTAGAACGATTCTCGCAGATCCTCTCTTTACTCCTGACATCTCATCGCCCTCATCTTCAGCTAACGCCGAACAAAACGATTCTAGAAATTCGATAATCACCGATGTGACTTTCGATTCCGTGAGTTCCAATCCCGATCCAGCCGATACCGACCCGGCGCTTCCACGCTACGAGCGACTCACAAACAAGATGGTCCAGGGATTCGTCGAACTCCGAAAAACAATGGATCGAGACTATGACACCCTCCAATCGAGTGTCACCGCCGCCGAAGAACTTGGAAGCCGAGGATTCCTCGCCACCATTCTTCTATCCATCGCCATTTCAGCCCTACTCTTACAATGGGCGCACAAACAGATCTCGACTCCCATAGTGAGTATTGCCACCGATGCGGAAGCTGCAATCGCCGAGGAGCATTCCTACACCGGCGTCAACCAAGGTAGCAAAGAAGTCCGCCAACTGAATCACACCCTCACTAAACTCATCAACTCGCTTGAAAACCTCGTCACCACCCGCACCGAGGAACTTTCACGCCAAACAGAAACGCTCAAACAAGAAGTCACCCGGAGAGCCGCCGCAGAAAGTGATCTTTTGAAGGCCATTGATGATGCTGAAGCAGCCAGCCGCGCAAAAAGCGCTTTCCTGGCAATGATGAGTCATGAGATCAGAACACCGATGAATGGCGTCGTCGGATTTACAGAACTGCTTCTCGATACGGAACTCAGCCCACAGCAGAAGGAATACAGTGATACCGTCAAGAGCAGCGCCCAAAATCTCCTGCGAATCCTCAATGATATTTTGGACTTTTCCAAAATCGAATCTGGAAAGCTCGACTTCGAGATGGCCCCTTTTTCACTCCCCAACCTTCTGCAAGAGACCGAATCCCTCATGATCAATTCGGCGACCCTCAAGGGACTCGAACTCGGTATTTCGATCGATCGTCAATTGCCCACAGAATTCGTGGGCGATGCCATCCGCGTCCGGCAAATCCTCATCAACCTCATAGGCAACGCAATAAAATTCACCTCAAAGGGCCGCGTTGCGATAGATGTTCGCGGAAAAAGAATATCGCCATCCAATTCCGACCAATGGCAGATCGACTTCCTCGTCTCCGACACCGGCGTCGGTATGACACCGGAGCTGCAAACCCAACTCTTCAACCCCTTTAGCCAAGGTGACACCTCAATCACCCGACGCTTCGGCGGCACGGGCCTAGGACTCGCCATCTCCAAACGCTTGGTGGAGATGATGGATGGCCAGATCTCCGTAGAAAGCAAACCCGGAGAAGGGTCTCAATTTCGTTTCCACGTAAGGCTTGAAACGGCTCAAACGATTTCAAACGTTTCCTGACAGAATTCGATTCAGGAAATCATCGACAGTTTCCCGAATAAAACCCACAATTATGCGACATCGAAATCTATGAAGTTCGCTCACGCTTTTATCGCCCTCGTCGCTGTTCCACTTTGCTGCTCGGCAGATCTAGTCTTCACTGTCACTGACAACGGAGACAGCACGACGAGCTGGACCGTGAGTGGCTCCGGCACAACGACAGCGGAATTGACTGCTGGGCAACAAACAGTGGCGCAAGCCTTCAATGTGACGAGCTGGACAAGTACCGGAACTGTTTCTACGAGCGGAGCCTGGACTCTGAATGGACGGCAAAGCGACCTCGAACAAATCAACAACAACGACTCGGGAGTCGGCACCGATGGGATGACGTTTACCTTCGACTCCGACTTCAGTGCTGGTGAATCACTCGCCGGAGCATCCGGCACCGTGATATTCCCCATTAATTTCTCAGCGCTAAGCCTACCGACCGTCCAAGATTTTGCCAGCACGCCCTTTGGAACCATTACCATCACCGCCGTCCCCGAACCCACGTCAACCGCACTGGTAACCCTGATTGCCCTAGGAGGGCTCGCTGCATTCCGTTCTCACCACCGAAAGAAAGATGCACTGAGTCAAACCGCCAGCTGATTACCGAAAACTTGCAGTAACAGGGCGATACCCCACCTTACTGAAGGCGGGGTTTTGAGGAACAAAGTATTCGTTGAATCTTGGATCGTCACAATCCAATCGGTTCTTCGCCGGATCAAGCGTCCCTCGCAAATCACTAATCCCACCTCCGACAAAGCATCCACGGATGTGTTGGCCTTTGGCAACATCCAGTTCGTATCGCGCTCCCGTTCGCTTACCTCCCTCTGCCTTGTTGTCCCAGAAAATACTATCCACATAAGCACTAATAGCGGCGCGATCATCAGCCCCATTAAAGTTTCCTGTAAACGTGCAGCGACGCACACCGATACGGCTGCCGTAGAAAACGGTCAGAGCTCCAGAACCATGCTTCGGTTGATAGCTTAACGTGGTCTTCATCAACTCGGGAATCTTAGGCCAGTCAATGTTCCCTTGGACCGTCTCGTACTTCAGCCCTGTATTCGAAACGTTTCCCACAAACAAACAATTCTGCAGCACCGCAGAACTTCGCGGCAGTAAATCGACGGCCGAGCCGGTAACAAGGGAACGATTGTTACGAAAGATCGAGTTGGTAATAAGCACTGAATCCTCAATGAAACCCCGATGCTCAATAGAGATGGCTCCACCACAGGGATTCGCAAAGCAGTCGACAATTTCTAAGCGATCCAGGGTAGGATAAGAGCGTCCAAAGATTTTGATCCCGCCGCCATCCGTGTAAAAGAAAAGGCAGCCATAAAAGCCCTCCGTCTTCTTCAAGGCCTCGAAATTCGGCTCCATCGGTTCCTTGTCTTCGGCGTCCGTAACATAATTATTGGCATCGGAGATCTTGAAACCTCGCAACACCGTATCGCGACCGACGCCGTCACCGAAGTAGACGACGTGATTCACGACGGCCGGAAAACTCGCAGCCGTTCGATCGGCAATTTCTGGATTGGCGGCCGTCAACGTCACCTCGCCCTTTGCCTCCAATGTGATTCCGTCGTGTCGCTGATTGAAATAAATCAACGCCTGAGATGCTTTGGTGGGGCGATAAGTTCCGCTATGAACCACGACATGTTTGTGCTCCGTCTTGGCCGCAAGGTTCAATGCCTCCTGAATCGACTGACCCGGCCGGACATGATAGACACCCTCCTCCAATGAGATGGAGTCCTCAGCATTCATTGAGCCCGCAGAAGTGCAAACGAAGCACAACCAGCCAAACCCACCTAGAATCTGTAATGCTCTAGTCATGGCATAGTGAAAGGGGTAACACCGGACTTTACCCCCCTTTCCTGGAATTCCGCAAGGCCCGATATGGCAAGCCAACAAATCGCTTCATCCCGCTCCTGCCTCCTGACAACGATACTAGTAATTCTCATCGCTCCCCTTCGGCCTTCTCTGCAATTCAACCATTTAGACCTCAAGAGAGGCAGAATTACGATTTGCCAAAAACTCGAGGGCTCCCTAGCCTCCTCTCATGCGTCTTAGCATGATCCAGAACCTGTTTCGCTCCCTGTGGTCAAACCGATCCATTGCCCTGATTATTGGGACGGCCACCACGCTTGCGCTTACCCTGCTCGTCGGCTGTAGCGAATCTCCATCCACACCCGAATCCAACGAAGCTCCGACTCCCCAACCAGCGCCTGCGCCCCCGCAAACGAACGCGCAGACCACTCCCAAGGCGGCACCGCGCAGCACCAAGACTGTCCAACCCGATCAGATTGTGGCAGCCTTTCAACAGCGCGCCATTCAACAACGCTCGAGCTTGAGTGGGCTTGAACTCTTTCACGACTTTCGTCTTACCGATCAAATCGAGAACAGCGGCATACGCTTCGTCCACAAGGTCGTTGACGATGCAGGCAAGCACTATAAACCTGTGCACTACGATCATGGAAACGGCGTCGCCATCGCGGATATCGACGGCGACGGTCTACTCGATGTCTATTTCACTAATCAAATCGGACGGAACGCCTTATATCGAAACCTAGGCGGCGGTAAATTTACCGATATCACTGAAACCGCCGGCATCGGCCTAGCAGACCGCGTCTCTGTTGCACCCGCCTTCGCAGATATCGACAATGATGGGGATCCAGATTTATTCGTCACGACGGTTCGTATGGGCAATGCGCTTTATGAAAACCAAGGCGACGGCACCTTCAAAGACATCACTGAAAACTCAGGACTCGGCTATCTCGGGCATTCATCAGGTTCGGCCTTTTTCGACTTCAATCGAGACGGCTTACTGGATCTGTTCTTGACCAACGTTGGCATCTATACGACAGCGGAGAAAGGTGAGGGCGGATACTTCGTAGGGTTTCGAGATGGCTTTTCGGGCCACATTTACCCTGAGAGAACGGAGTCCAGCCTGCTCTATCAAAATCTGGGCAACAATCGTTTTCAGGAAGTGTCTCAAGAAAAGGGGCTCGACGCCAAAGGGTGGAGTGGTGATGTCAGTGTCTGTGACATGAACCGCGATGGATGGCCTGATCTGTATGTTCTCAGCATGCAAGGCGACGACGCCCTCTACATTAACAACAAGGGCGAATCTTTTACCGACCAAACAGCAGACTATTTCCCCAAGACACCGTGGGGCGCTATGGGAGTACAGTTCTTTGATTTCAACTTGGATGGGATTCAAGATCTATTTGTCACCGATATGCACTCAGACATGAACAAGGAACAGACCATTTTCAGCAAGACGGACACAAGTTCTGAGTTCGAAGCAAAAAAAAGCGAAGCGTGGTGTGCGATCGAATACACAGATGAGTATCTGCAAGGCGCGGCAAACAACATCTTCGGCAACGCATTCTATCTGAGCGATGCCGAAGGGAAGTATCGCGAAGTTTCGGATGAGATCGGGGCAGAAACATTCTGGCCCTGGGGCTTGAGCGCGGCCGATTTCAATGCCGATGGCTATACAGACGCCTTCGTTACAGCCGGGATGGGTTTCGGATATCGCTACGGCATCAACTCACTTCTGCTCAATGATTCCGGAAAGAAATTTGTCTCGGCAGAATTCCCGCTTGGAGTCGAGCCTCGTGCCGAAACAATGAAGACTGCTTTTGTCCTCGACTGTGACGGAGCAGACAGCAACCACCCGCTCTGCCGCGGCCGAAGCGGATCACTCCCCTTTGCTGAAGCTAAAAGTACTCGATCCTCCGTTTCCTTCGACATGGAGAATGATGGCGATCTCGATGTCATCACACTCGATATGAACGATCGACCACTCTTTCTGGTCAGCGATCTGAGCACCAAGAAAACTGTTCAATTTCTCAAAGTGAGGTTACAAGGAACGAGCTCAAATCGAGATGGCCTCGGCGCAACCGTCACGGTCAAGACGGCAAATCGCACCTACACTCGTTTCCACGATGGCAAATCGGGTTACTTAGCTCAAAGCACCGCCCCACTCTACTTTGGCCTAGGCGACGAAACGACAGTCCAAAAGGTTTCTGTGAACTGGCCTTCAGGAAAAAGCCAAGTGATTAGCACCGGCTTGACCGTCAACTCTCTCCTTGAGGTCACTGAAGAGTAACCCCACGGCGAGAAACACCCTCGCAAGGCTGAGGGAGGGTTCAGGCATCCTCCCACTTGAGATCTCTGGGGCAAACGTCGACCACAAAGAAGGCAGGGCTTAAGGCGGGCATGAAACCCCTCTCATGAAGAACGCCCTACCAAATAAAAACTGGGGAGAAGTCCGGGCTACAGCTTCCCGGTCGTCCGTTCCTGGATCCAACGGAGATCTGGATTATTCGGCGAAGTCACATTCAACTGCATCAGCTGCCCCTTCACTAAGGGAGGAGAGGTCCGGGGATCAATCCATTTTTTTATCTCCGCATGTCCGTCGGCGAACATATAGCCTGCTGCGTTATTGTGATAGCTAGCGGGGAAGTTGACAAACTTAATGCGCTCAGGGGCATCAGGAAATCCCGTCATATCCACGGCAAAGTAGCCCTCATCAATACTGTCTTCCCGCTCATCGACCAACACCCAGGTCTGCGAGGGTGAGGGATTAGTCATATCGCTCACTTTCTTAATCACTTTAAATCCAGGAGAACCGGAAAGGCGGCCCCAATCGAGCCACGAATTCATCGAAACAGTCCTGACACGCCGATGAACTTGCCCCCCATGCCGAGAGACAGATTTATCAGCGGGACATTTATAAACCGCATCACTGTTGTGATAGGGATAGAGGAGGCTCTGCCGCAACTTAACGACATTAGTATTGTCCGTACCATTGGCCATATCTAGCCACCCGGTGACCCAAGACTCCGAGGCCCCTCGATTTCTTCCAGGGGCATTAGGCACGACCTTTTGTTCATGATCATCTGCATACATGACCCACGCCAGTCCCAGCTGCCGAAGATTGCCCATACACTTGATTCCTTGAGCCTTGCTCTTGGCCTTACCTAAGGCAGGCAAGAGCATCCCTGCAAGTATTGCAATAATTGCAATCACTACCAACAGTTCGATCAGAGTAAACCCCTTCCGATCCACCGGCCGGATAGATCCGTAGACAACGAGATTCATAATTGGAATCTATCGAAGTATGCACGCTTTGTCACGGACTTCTGTACCATTGAAAGGAAGAGCCTTTTGCCCAAATATCAATGACAGCTATCAGGAAAGACCCCGCCTTCTCCATGGAAACTTCTTCAATGTCCCAACAACAATAACAACCCCGACCCGAAACGCAGGCCTCATCCATTTCGCATCTCGCTAAAAACTGTCATACGTTCGCTAAGAACCCTCGTTCCTTTCCGGCTAAGAGAGCCCCAAACGGGGAAACGAGATGCGCATCCAAAATTTCGTCCTTATCAGGATACTTCGTTCGCCCCTGAGCCAAAGAAACGCTGAGTCGCGAATACCCTTCGTAGTGACCACGGCTAGCCAACGGGCGGATTGAGAACGTCACCTTACAGAATCCGACGGTCCTTGCCGTAGTCTAATCGAGAAGCCGACTAACAATTCCATCGCTGACGGGAAGTATCTCAATGGCCGACAGGATCGAATCCTCAGCCTTCGTCAACGGACAGAAACAACTGCCACGAGCCTATGTCGAATCGTCAGCACCTAAGATTATTGATACCGCATGCCGTGCAACAAGACCACGCCTACCAGCTCAAACCCTTCGGGGTATGGATTTTTTGGAGTAGATTGGGTTCTTTAGAAAGCCCAATGAAACTGATAGATTCGTAATCTACCGGATGGGATTTCGTGAACACCACGACCAATGGCCCCTTGGTAAAACGATCCGGATCATCGCGGTATTCGGCCAGGACATGCCTTCTTAGATCCTCTAGCGTGTTCCACTGCCCGTGAAGCGCAAACTGTGCTTTGATCAGAGCCGCATTCTGCCTTTGTTTCTCATTCCGCTTTTCATGTGCTCGCGCCAGCCAATAAGCCGAGAGTGCTCCCACCAAGGCGCCCAACAAAGCAGTTGCAAACGGAGTCAGAAACGATGCGATTTCATCCACAGGCTACTTACACTACCGAGTGCCGATCCAGATTGAACACATCGATCTTGGCTTTCTCGAATAGACCTTCCAATGCACTAGACCCGTGTTTCTCTGAATAACGGCATTCCTCTTCGGATATGGGAACTACCTGCAACCAAGCAACGGTCTTATCCGAAAGATTTTCTGTTTCCAAGCGATCCCACAAAAACGGAGTGATGAACAGCACATGGGCAAGATTCCCGTTTTTCCTATACATCGCGGCAACATCAGGAAAAACTATACCAGGTTCGCAATACCATCCACTGTTGATGATGTTGAATGCAGCCGTGGCCAAAATATTAGGATAGTCTCCGAACGCGGCTCCGCAGGCTCCCACCAGCTCAGTTCTTAAGCCGGTATCAACGCCGTTCCTCATCAATGGATGATCAGAGAGTCCAATCGTCGAGTAAGAAGTTACATTTCTCTGCGGAGAGTTTTCGCTCGCCATGATATCGACTGAGCTAACCTGATTGTCATCCCAGTATCGCGACACTTGCGTTCTACTTTGAAAAGCTTCGGCTAGGCACCGGGCCAGCAACTTGTTTGACTGAGTTATTCCTGGATTGCCGGCGCTATGGTCGGCGCATGAGTTCATAAGCTATGGCCATTACGGAGATTAACTACCCTACTCATGGTTTCCTGACAGAGCCTCATCAATTCGCATCGAGATTCCATTAATTGCAGAGGACACCAACTCTCGTCCATCTTCATTTATTACCCCTTGACTCAGTACTACTGCGGCTGAGTAAATCTCTTCAAGAATCTCCCAATCCGTTCTTAGCCCAGCAATCCAATTCTCTGGAAGCCCTTTTAAATCAGCTTGAAGGTTCTCAAGACTGGTTATCAGTTCACCAAGGACCTGTCTCTTATACACATCTGACGCTGCCGACGACTCCTTACGTGTAG
>OJGX01000856.1_pt1 | contig 13523 bp, 10 predicted proteins | sample 1594661 | NCBI WGS metagenome assembly OJGX01 (sample SAMN05416839, study PRJEB24817) | seawater metagenome | isolation source: Sea water | place: Canada:Atlantic | collected 2013-07 | reverse complement strand
ACGTAAGGAGTCGTCGGCAGCGTCAGATGTGTATAAGAGACAGCCCATATGCAATGGGCAATGCTTGGTTTGTGAATGAGTATAAAGTTGTACCTAATGCAGATTCAGCAATTCAGGCAATTGGTAAAATCAATCCAAAAAAGACACTAGTTGTGATGGAGGCTCATGCAGATCAAATCAATGGAATGCAATTTTCGCAGGATAATTCGGCTAAAATACAATTGACCGATTATCATCCAGAGAAACTAACCTACAATTACAACAGTGCTAGTGATGCTTTGGCATTATTTTCTGAGGTATTTTATGAGGGAGGATGGAAAGCTTACGTAAATGGAAAGGAAATGCCATTTTTTAGGGCCAATTATATAATGCGGGCGATGAAGCTGCCTGAAGGTTCTGGAGAAATAGTATTTGAATTTCAACCAACAACATACAGCATTGGTGCAACTGTAAGCTGGGCCTCTTCTATTTTAATGCTTCTTTTAGGAGGATTCTTGGCATTTGGAGAGTGGAAAAAGTACAAAGCTGCCAGTTAGGCTTTAGCTCCTTTATAGAAGCCAGAGCACCAATAAAATAAAACATATTTGATTAAAGGACTGTAAAGAATAAATCTAAAAAGCATTCCCGATTTTAACAATCTACTCAAGATACTTAAGAACCTGTACGGAAACAATAAAAAAGCAAGTAAGGGAAATTTAAAGATCAATTTAGGGGGCATTCCAAACTCTTTTCGGACGGCTGCTGAGTGATATCCTAATAACTTTTGATTGTTGATTACATGACCAAGCGAGGTCCGATTAAGATGAGTAATGATGACATCATTGAAAAGGACAACCTTACCACCCAATTGAATAAATTTCTTGCAAAAAAGGATGTCCTCAAAGGCACGATGATCTGTGAAATAGCCCACCTTTTCAAATACCGTTTTGTAAGCTGCAAAATTGCATGTCGCAGCTACAGTAGATACTTTTTGTGTTTGATTAAATGGGATGAAATGATTGAATTCTATTAAATAAGAGATTGTTCCATTGACATTTTTAGGTGTTCCATTTAAAATTACCCCTGACACGATAATGTTTTCAGTAACGTTCTTGGCAATATTTTGTAACCAATTAGCACTTGCCTCACAATCGGCATCAATGAGTGCTACTATCTCCCCTTGAGAAGCTTTAATGCCTATGTTTCTGGCTGTGCCTGGAAAAGTTTGCTTTTCTTCTTGAATTAATTTGATGCATTGACTTTGCGAACAGACCTTTTGAATTTCTTCTCGGTACTCTTGGTGAGAACTGTCTACAATGATGATCTCATAGTTGTCTCCAGTGGATTGATTCAACAAAGATTGCAAACAGTTGTTGATGGTTGCAGGTTGATTGAAAGAGGGGACAACTACAGAAATAAAAGGCGGAGAAGATGCGTTCTTCATAAATTTATGCTTAGCGCAAAGCAACGAATTTAAACCATTTATTTATGAAGTTTGCTTTTATATTTCTGAGTGCAGAAGTCTGATGCAAGATTGATACTTTTGCACCTCTTACAAGTAAATACACCCTCTATGGCATTTTTTGCTAAACTTCTTAATGTACCTACTGAACCAAAACCAGAAACATTCAGAGATCCTGTGTTTCTTGTAGGATTGATGCGAAGCGGAACGACTTTGTTGATGAATACATTGTCTGAACACCCACAACTTTTAAAGGTGGGTTTTGAATTGAATCCAATATGGACAAAAATTGGAGGTGCCTCTATCAATAATGCTTGTTTGGAATGTACTGAGGAAGATTTGAAGATGGAGTATGCCAACAACATGACGGCCTATTTTAAAAATTACTTGGTTGAATCAAAAGGAATATTGAGACATCTTGCACGATTTTCACAAAGACGATTTTACGGTTCAGGGGGTGTCAATTATGACTGGGACAATATCTATTTATTGAATAAGAATCCGCACCTATCCAACAAGGTGCGATATTTAAATGCCATGTACCCTAAGGCAAAGTACATTGTAATTGTTCGATCTCCACATGGGCAATGTGCCAGCTTGAAAATGATGTTTATGAAGTCGCATGAAAAAGACGGTCGATACTTGAGGTTGCCTGATGACAATGGATCTTGTTGGTCAAATGTGGAGGCGTCTAAAGTCAATGAGGTAGAATCGAATGAATTGTTTCCTGGGAATTTTGGTGTCTTTCCAAAAGCATGGATCAAATTGAATAAAGTCATGTTTGATCATTTGAAACATGTGCCTGAAGACCAAAAAGTAGTGATTGCGTATGAAGATTTAATGGGTAAACGCGCAGATTCATTGAACCGAATTTTCAAAATGCTGGATTTACGTGAAGCTCACGCATCTAAAGTCAATCAAATGATTGAGAAAGAACGAAAAATACACAATACCACAACAAAAGGAGATCCATTGCAGAAATGGAAAAAACACTTGGACGAGAAGGAGCAGCAAATATTGATCGATACCCTCGAAGAGCATCGAGAAGATTACGAAGCCATTATGGACCAAGTACACAATTCAAGAGATTATTGGATACACTAAACCACAAAAAGTAATATAACGTTTTTGACAGTCAGCTCCTTCATCAATAAAATTAAACTCTTTAGTAAGAAACTAAAGTTAAAAATAGGAGAATGGTCCTCATCAATTCCTGACTATATTCACTATAAGTTTTCGAGCGAAAAAATTTTCGATCAACCAACTATTGTTTTTGTTGGAACATACATGCATGCACGAATTGGTCGAATCGCAAAATGGACCAAAAGAAAATCTGCGTATAAGATCCATCTCATTTGTAGCAAAAATGGGTTTTTAGATCAGCTATCAAATAACACATTTGAAACAACTCTACTTTTCAGAAACACTTGGCATTTAAAGCGTATATTAAAAAGGTATAGCCATCCTAATGTCATCATACATAGTTTCGGCCCCCCTCATCTAGCTGCCTTTGAGGTAATGAAAGTGAATACATTAGCAAAAAGAGTATTTGATTATCAAGATTTGATGATTACCAACTTTGGGTTTGAGGCGCCTTTTGCTTACATGAAAAATGAATTGGAGAAAGAGAAATTTATTCTCAATAAGGCAGAATTGATCGTAAATCATAGCCTTGAATTGCAAGTCGCAAAAAAGAATTACGAATCAATTCCAGGCAAAAAACTCTACTTTCCGAATTACACAGACAACGATTTTTTCATTGAAAAGCCTTTAAAACGAAACAATGAGATCCACCTTGTATACGCGGGCAGTGTTTATTCAAAGTTCAGAAACAGTGATTATTTTGGAGGATCACAATTGCATTGGTTGATTGAGAAATTAAATAATCAAGGCATTCACTTTCATATATATCCTGCACCAACAAATGTGGGGGCGAACCTCGTTGATTATGAAAAAATGCATGAAGAATTGGAATTTTTCCATTTGCATCAGCCCCTAAAACAAGAAGAGCTCTCCATGGCATTGAGTGCTTATGATTTTGGTGTATTGCCTTTTTTTGATCGCTTAACAAAAGTACTGCCTCAAAAACGCAGGTACTCAACGACCTTAAAACTGTTGAATTATGCTGAAGCAGGAATACCGGTAATCATGAGTGAGGATTTAGAATTTCAACATCATTTGGGCAACAGAGTGGGGGTAGCCATCAGGACTTCTTGGGATGAATTTGGGGAGCTTAAGAATAAGATTGAAGACCTCGATTTAGAGGAAATTCATCAACGCATCCAGATGAATAGAGAGCGTTATTCCATAGAAAAAAACATTGCTCGATTGTTGGCTGCTTACAAAGAAATTTGAGCAATTGCTAATGTTTTCTTAATGTCAGTTAATAGATAAATCATTATATTTGAGAGGTTAAATACAACATTATGATTAAGAATTACATTTTCTTTCTACTTTTCACAGTTCTCACTTTTCTTACAATAGATGCACAAATCTGGACCCAAAAAGCGGATTTGCCAGATTCAACAAGACTGGCCCCAACCGCATTTTCTTTAAATGGTAGCGGATACATTTGTTGTGGTAAGCAAAGCATCTATTCAACTTCAATTTATTACAAAGATTTATGGAAATACGATACACAAAATGATTCATGGACGCAATTGGTTGACCTTCCTGGCATAGCTAGATCAGGTGCAATTTCATTTGTATTTGATTCTATTGTATTTGTTGGTCTTGGATGGGATGGGCGTAAAGATTTGAAAGATCTGTTCAGGTACAACCTTGATTCTAACAAATGGGACAGTGTTAAGGCTTATCCTGGTTTAGGCGGAAGAATTGGTTTTGGAACTTACCTCCAAGGTAAAGGATACTATGGTGGTGGAACAAATGGGTCGAATAGACAAAACGACTTTTGGGAATACGACCCTCAGACTGATTTATGGACAAGCAAGGGAACGTTGCCTTTTGGGAAGCGATCAAATGGTGTAGCCATAGGATTGGATTCACTATTGTTTATGGGTCTTGGTTTTGATGATGCTTTGAATATGAAAAAGGATTTCTGGTCATATAATCCAAGTACGACGTTATGGACAAGGCTTGCTGATTTGCCGGGTATTGCAAGAGTTGGTGCTGTGATATTGAACTTTAATGGAAATATTATCGTGGGTGGAGGACAACGATTTGGAGGGGTGGAATTAGGCGATTATTACCAATACAATGCAAGAAATAATACTTGGCGAAAGATTCAAGCTCCACAAAAAGATGCATTTAGATCTTTTTCGTCCTCCTTCACTGTTGGGACATCTACATATCTATTTGGAGGAAACAATGCATCCAATATTTCTTTAAATGATCTTCAAAGTTTTGATACGGATACTACGGTTTCTATTTGTGATAGTTTGATATGGTTGAAAAGAAAGAGTTTCCCTGATTCTATGCGTGCTGTTACTACAGGCTTTGCATTACAAGGCAAGGGTTATGTTTGCTGTGGAAAAGATGGATTCAGTGGTTCTGGTATAAACTTCTACAAAGAAACTTGGGAATTTGATCCTCAGGACAATCAATGGTCGAGAGTCGCAGATTATCCAGGAGTCGCTAGATCTGCAGCGATTTCATTTATCATCGATTCATTTGCTTATGTTGGATTGGGTTGGGATGGCACCAACGCCTTGAAGGATATGTATAAATATTCTCCCGATTCAAATAAATGGTCTGCAATTGCAAACTATCCTGGAAGTGGAGGCCGCCAAGGCTTTGGAACTGCAGTTAATGGTAAAGGATATGTCGCCGCTGGCACTGATGGAGTGAATCGACATGATGATTTTTGGGAGTATAATCCAGTGAATGATACTTGGACAAGAATTAATAATTTTCCCTTAGGTAAAAGATCAAATGGTCCGACAATTTCCATGGATTCATTGTTGTTTATGGGGCTAGGATTTGATGGAAGCACGAATGCAAAAAAGGATTTTTGGGCGTACAACCCTTCCCTAAATAAATGGACTCAATTGGCTGATTTACCTGGACCAGCAAGAATTGGTGCAGTCGCGATCGAACACAATAAAAAGGTAATTATTGGAGGAGGACACAAGGTTGGTGGCATTGAGCTAGGGGATTACTATGAGTTAAATCCGGTCACCAAAACATGGCGTAAAGTAGAACCAATGGCGGACAGCTCAAGAACTTTTGCTTCAAGTTTCTCATTAGATGGTTCTGGGTATGTTTTTGGAGGAAGGGATCAGAACAATAACGTATTGGTTGATCTTTGGGAATTGAGTGACTTTGGTTTTGATACAACAATATCATTTACGGCTTGTGATAGTTTTACTTTCGCATACAATAGCAAAACATATTATTCTAGTGGTGTATTTTATGCAGATACTTTGAGAGCGGTGGGTTGTGACACTGTAATTAGATTGGAGTTAACAATTTCTAATTCATCTTCTGCGAGTATCACAGAAAGAGCATGTAATACGTTTGTATGGCAACAGAATGGAAAGACATATTCAAATAGTGGTATATTCTATGACACAATACCAAATACAACCGGATGTGATTCCATAGTAAGTTTGGCTTTGACTGTAGATAAGCCAGTTCAATTGATTAACTCTATCAGTGCCTGTAAAGAGTATCAATGGCCAATCAATAATGTCGTTTACACGCAAAGTGGCACATATACTGATACTACATTTAGTGGCAATTCATGCGACACCATCAATACTCTAAATTTAACATTAACCACCATTGACACTGCCTTGTCCGTTTCCATGGATACATTATTTGTATCTCAAAATAGTGCAAGTTATCAGTGGCTCAATTGCAACAATGGATATTTACCCATTCCTGGTGCAACAAATGATTTTTTCGTCGCTCGTACCAACGGTAATTATGCCTGTGAAATAAGCAGAAATTTTTGTACTGACACAACTATTTGTTATAATGTACTCGTTACCAATATTGAGGAGGTCGACGAATTGAATCTAATTCAAATCTCTCCTAACCCTGTTTTAAATTTTATCAACGTCAATTTTGATACTCAATTGGGACCATTGGATCTAGTCATTTATGATGCAAGAGGCAGGATGATTCAAAACTATACGTTAATTAAAAACACCCAGCTTGACATGACAAGCTATCCATCAGGATTATATTTCATTGACTCTTATGACAGGACACATCAGCATAGATTCTCAAGCAGATTTATAAAACGCTAATCCTAAATTTCAAAGAGAACATATAATTTGCCTTTTTTGAGGTGTATTTTTGTGAATAAATTCACGCTAATTCCAACTAGAGATTGCACCCTAATCAGAAGGATTTCTTCGATTTTATTTACAGAGACAATGCAGATCGTATTGTCAATATACGTGACCGTGCGAAAGACGAATTGCAATGGCAAAAAAATATTGCCCTGCAATCAAAAGAATTGGAATTGCAGGCTGAATATGGCGATCAGTCCGCGCATGCTATATACTTTATTGTAGGTGCACCAAGGACAGGCTCTACACTCTTATCTCAGATTCTTATCAATGCTTTTCAGTTGGGATGTCAGTTGAATAAAGTAGCTAAGTACTATATGGCACCTTTGTACGGCTATTCGAACATAACATTGCCGAAAGATGGGAAAGGTTTATCATTGAATTCCACATTGGGAAATACAGATGGAGGCATGAATGCACATGAGTTCGGTTTTTTTTGGCAATATTGGTTGAATTATGAAGACGATCATCAACCTTCTGAAGACCACTTGAGAAGAATCAATGTAAAGGGTCTGCAAGCGAAATTAAATGCAATAAGTAATTTTTTTGGGGCAGATATTCTCATTAAAAATCAAGTGTATGTCAATTTTATCATTGAGTGGATTGCTTCCAACATTAAGAATTCTAAATTCATTTTTATACGGAGAGATTTAAGTAATTCAGTAGAGTCTATTCTAAACTCCAGAATGCAACAATATGGCAATTATGAATATTGGTGGAGCCTTCAACCTCGAAATTATAGTCAATGGATGAAACTTCATCCAATTGAACAAGTTTGTCATCAGGTATGCTATACAAACGATAAAATTAAGGAACAGTTATCCAGCATCGATGATTCAAGACAGATCACAATCAATTATTCAGAGTTAAGTGAAAATTTATCAAATACCTTGATGTCAATGGATTCGTTTTTTGGTAAAGATCCAACCTCATTGGAAAAGATCCAATCCCAAATATCTGTTCGAACAAAAGATTATAATCTTCCTTGGTCAAAGGAACAGGTCATAGAATCGGTGAGAAAGGTGAAAGAAATTTATAATTAGAGATGCAATTTATTGTACAAGAGATAGAGGATTTTAATTCGGTAAAAAATACCGAACTCAATAAATACTTCCAGTTGTCTCCCATATATCACGATTTTGAATATCTATCAATCAATGATTTACATGAAATAGGCAACACCTATGTTGCATTGCTTTTAGACAACGATAAATGGGTGACATACCCTTTCATTAAACGATCATTTATCTACAAGGAGAGATCTTATTCAGACATAACCACGCCTTACGAATACGGCGGAGAATGGTCCAATACCAATGACAAAGAGTTGTTAAAAACCTTTAGGCAACGATTCAATCAATATTGCATTGAGCAAAATATATTGACTGAATTTCAAAGAATTGATCCCTTTTCAATCTCTCACTTTGATGATGAAGACAATTCAGAATACATTAAAGCGAAAGAAAATGTTGTCATTGATCTTAAACAAAGCGAAGAAGACATATTTAGCAATTACCACAAGAATAACCGCAGAGACATTCGTTTGGCAAAACGCAATTTAGTAAAAGTGAAAAGGAATGTGCCATCCAAGTCCGTAGTGAACGAATTCAAAGAATTGTACTACAGAACAATGAATGCAAAGAATACAACGGACTATTATTATTTTAATGAAGACTATTTTAAGGCATTGTCAGCGATTTCTGAAGACAAGATGGACGTTTACACTGCACACACAGAAGAAGGGGTTTTGGCGAGTGCAGCATTGGTCCTCAAGAAAAACAAGATTGCACACTATCATCTGAGTGGTACAAATCGCTCATATACAAAACTATGTGCAACAAATTTGATGTTGCATGAAATGGCTATTCACTTAAAAAAGGAAGGATATTCCTACTTTCATTTAGGAGGAGCAGCAAGCAGTCAAGAAGGCTTGTACCGTTTTAAGAGTAAATTTTCTAATGATAGAAAAGATTATTACGTCTGTAAGAGAATATTTGACCCTAAAGTTTACGACGAATTGAATCAACAAATCATAAAAGATAAGGAACTTTACAACCAAACTATTGACAAGGGATTTTTTCCTTTGTACAGAAAGCTAATTGAGATAACATGAAAAAGATTTTTATTACAGGTGGAGCAGGCTACGTAGGAGCAATACTTGTACCTAAATTACTCGATAAAGGATATGAAGTTACGGTCATTGATCTTATGATTTATGGTGAAGATGTACTTCCAAGCCATGATCATTTAAATGCAATAAAAGGAGACATACGTGACACAGACCTAATGCGAAGAATTATTCCAGGACATGATGCTGTCATTCACCTTGCCTGTATTTCGAATGATCCAAGTTTTGAATTGAATCCGGATCTAGGAAAATCCATTAACCTAGATCCTTTTGAACCTATGGTGCAAATCGCGAAAGAAAATGGTGTGAAACGTTTTATTTATGCTTCTTCTTCTTCAGTTTATGGCATAAAGGAAGAGCCGAACGTGACCGAAGATATGTCATTGGAGCCCTTGACCGATTATTCGAAGTTCAAGGCAGAATGTGAAAAAATCTTGAAGAAGTATGAATCTGATGATTTTACAGCAATGACCATTCGACCAGCGACTGTATGTGGATATTCTCCAAGATTAAGGTTGGATTTAACAGTAAACATATTGACGAATTTTGCCATAAACAAAGGCTTTATTAAAGTGTTTGGTGGTGAGCAGAAACGTCCGAATATTCACATTCAAGACATGACCGACCTCTATTGCTTGTTATTGGAATTGCCTTCTGAAAAAATTCAAGGAAAGATATTCAATGCTGGTTATGAGAATTTTAAAGTGAAGGAGATTGCACAAATGGTCAAAAATGTTGTGGGAGAAGTAGACATAAGAACAGAGACAACAGATGATAATCGCTCTTATCACATTTCTTCAGATTATATCAAAGAAGAAATTGGTTTTGAGCCAAAACACAGCATCGAAGACGCAGTAAGTGACTTAAAGGAAGCATTTGAAAAAGGGCTCATCAACGATTCCTTCGACAATGAAAAGTACTTTAATGTGAAATTGATGCAAAACATTGAATTGAGCTAATGAAGGTTCCCTATATAAATCTTGGTTTACAACATCAAAAAGACAAGCAAAGGATATTGAAAAAAGTTTCTGAATTGCTTGATTCAGGTATGTTTATTCTAGGAGATGAGGTAAAACAATTTGAATCAAGTTTTGCAAAGATTTCTTGTACAAAATACGCGGTTGGTGTAGCCAATGGCACTGATGCACTTGTATTGGCACTTCAATACCTTGGAATTGGCAAAGGAGATGAAGTGATTACGGCACCCAATTCTTATTTGGCATCCGGTTCATCCATTGCCTTATGTGGCGCGACTCCCGTTTTTGCAGATGTAAGAGATGATTACAACATCGATCCTGATCAAATTAGAAAAAAAATTACAGACAAGACTAGAGCCATTATACCGGTACACCTTACTGGTCGCCCAGCACCAATGGATGAAATCAATGCAATTGCAGAAGAGTTTAACTTGCATGTTGTTGAAGATGCTGCACAAGCAGTAGGCGCAAAATACAAAGGCATACCAGTTGGAGGATTGTCAGATGTTGCTTGTTTTAGTTTACATCCCTTGAAAAACTTATCTGCCATTGGAGATGCAGGTATCATGACCACAAATAACAAAGAAATTCATGAGTGGTTATTGAAGGCGCGTTCACATGGAATGAAGAGCAGAGACGAATGTGAGTTTTGGAGCATGAACTCAAGATTAGATGCGGTACAAGCTGCCATTTTAAATGTAAAAATTCGAAATATTGAGGAGTGGACAGCGCGCAGAAGAAATATTGCGGCAAAATATGTTGAGGAGTTGGGAAACTTAGTGCATGTTCCTAAAGAGCACGATTTCGAAAAATCCGTATATCATACGTTCATCATAATGACTGAGCAAAGGGATGATTTGCAGAAATTCTTAAGCGAACAGGGAGTAGATTCCAAAATACATTACCCAATTGCAATTCATCAACAAGAAGCAGCTCAGCAGCTAAACACTGCCAATGTTTCGTATCCTCAAACCGAGAAACAAATCGCACAAATATTGAGTTTGCCAGTTTATCCCGAATTAACTGATGAGCAGGTAAGTCATGTTTGTGCGCAGGTTAAATCCTTTTTTAAATCTAAATAAGTTATGAAGATATTGGTAACAGGTGGATGTGGCTTTATAGGAAGCCATATGGTAGACAGATTGTTAAATGATGGTCATGATGTAGTAGTATTGGACAATTGTTCTACAGGAAGGTTAGAGAATCTAGAACATCAAAAAGAAAACAACTATCTTTCTGTTCATGTGTGTGACATTGCTGATTATGAAGTAATAGAGCCTTATTTTGAAGGTGTTGATCGTGTTTTTCACATTGCTGCCTTGGCTGATATTGTACCTTCTATTCAAGAGCCTTTAAAATACCATAGGTCAAATGTCGATGGTACTATTAATGTTCTCGAAGCCTCAAGAAAACATGAGATTAAACACTTTATTTATGCGGCTTCATCTTCTTGCTACGGCATTCCAGAGAACTACCCAACGCCTGAGTCAACACCAATTGATCCACAATATCCCTATGCCTTGACCAAATACTTGGGAGAGGAATATGTAAAGCATTATCATCAAATCTATCAACTTCCAATGACTTCGATGAGGTTTTTTAATGTATATGGTCCGAGATCAAGAACAAGTGGAACTTATGGAGCGGTTTTCGGCGTATTTCTTGCCCAAAAACTAGCGAATAAACCTTATACGATTGTGGGTGATGGAACTCAGACCCGAGATTTTACCTATGTGACAGATGTTGTCGATGCCTGTGTAAGTGCTTCAGAAAACGAAAAAGCAATAGGAGAGATTTTCAATGTGGGCAGTAATAATCATTATTCTGTGAATCGTTTGGTTGAACTATTAGGTGGAGAAAAGACACACATACCTAAAAGACCAGGAGAACCCGATTGCACCTTTGCGGATACATCAAAAATTAAAGATGTTATTGGTTGGAGTCCTAGTGTGAGCTTTGAAGAAGGTGTTCAAAATATGATTGACAACATAGACTATTGGAGAGAAGCACCAGTTTGGGATAGCAATTCAATTAAAGATGCCACAAAAGACTGGTTCAAGTATCTAAAGTAAAGTTTTTGCAATAAAAACTTTATGCGGAGGTTTGCTGATTAGAATTAATAATCGCTTTTGTTTTGACGAAGAAAGTAGTGAAATTAGACGATATTGCTCTCCATCTGGAGAATGCAATCGAAGATGGGAAAAAAGTTGTCCATTGTCATGGTTGTTTTGATTTGCTTCACCATGGGCACATTAAGCACTTTGAGGCGGCAAAAAAATTTGGGGACATTCTTGTGGTCAGCTTGACGGAAGATCGTCATGTAAATAAAGGCCCTGATCGGCCATTCTTCAATCACAACATTCGCGCTCAAAACATAGCAGCACTTGAGGTGGTAGATTATGTTGCAATCAACTATCATCCTACTGCAATAACTGCTATTGAGGCCATTAAACCAAACTTTTTCGTCAAGGGGCAAGATTATAAAAACATTGATGAAGATGTAACAGGCGGAATTTTATTAGAAAAAAATGAAGTTGAAAAACACGGCGGTCAGTTGGTGTTTACAGAAGAAGTTCAATTCAGTTCTTCGCATTTGATCAATAAGTTTTTCGACCAAAAAGATGAAACAGCCAAGGAGTTCTTGTCTGAGATCAAAGGAAATTACAACCACAAACATTTTGTTTCAATGTTTGATGAGATTTCCAAAAAGAAGGTGCTCATTGTGGGCGACATTATCATGGATGCTTATCAATTTGTGAATCCAATTGGTAAAGCGTCAAAATCACCCACCATCACTGCTACACAAGAAAACCTAGAGGTTTATGCTGGAGGGGTGTTAGCTGTTGCCAATCATGTTGCCGACTTTGTTGATGAAGTCATATTAGTCACCACCTTTGGAGAGAATCGCGATCAATCCTATTGGGAAACAATCCAAGATAACCTTCACGATAAAGTCAAGCTTATAGCGATAGAGACGCCCAATCATCCTACTGTTGTAAAGTCTAGAATTATTTCCAAAGTTTTTAGACATAAGCTTTTTGAAATAATTGAGATCAATCAACAACCACTAGAAGGAGAGGTAGAGGAGAAACTCTTGGAAGCGTTGAATTCTTCCATCAAAGAAATTGACTTGTGTCTTGTCGCTGATTTTGGTCATGGTGTACTCACAGAGAGGGTAATCAGACTTCTTCAACAGAAGGCCCCTTATTTGGCTGTAAATGCTCAAACAAATAGCGCAAATCTTGGATACAACCTCTTGACTAAATATTCAGCATGCGATTATTTTTCCATTGATAAAGCGGAAGCGCATCTTGCCTTGCATGATCGTCAAGGTGACATAAAAAGTTTACAAAAGCGCCTCATGGAACTCACCAATTCAGAGTGTTCATCCATCACATTAGGCGTAAATGGTACTAGTGTCATGGATAAAGATGATCGTGTGGTTTCGCCAATATTCAATACGGATGTTGTGGACACTATTGGCGCGGGAGATGCGTACTTAAGCATTACAGCGCTTTTGGCACAGCAGGGAGCAAGCATACAAGAAATTGCTTTCGTGGGCAATGCAGTAGGTGCTTTGGCCGTTAAGATCATCGGAAATAAATCTTATATTCAACGAACTGATTTATTGAAGTATTTAAAAACCCTATTAGCCTGATTAGATGTTTGCAACTGTCTCTTATACACATCTCCGAGCCCACGAGACTAGGCATGATCTC
>OJGX01000855.1_pt1 | contig 13524 bp, 8 predicted proteins | sample 1594661 | NCBI WGS metagenome assembly OJGX01 (sample SAMN05416839, study PRJEB24817) | seawater metagenome | isolation source: Sea water | place: Canada:Atlantic | collected 2013-07 | reverse complement strand
GAGATCATGCCTAGTCTCGTGGGCTCGGAGATGTGTATAAGAGACAGATCAACGACGGTTCAAATCGATGGAAGGGCGATTCATTATGTGGATACTAACGAAGAGGCCAAGCCGCTCGTGGTATTCATTCACGGTGCCCCTGGGGCATGGGATGCGTTTTCTGAATTTCTAAAGGATCCCGATCTAGTAAAAGTGGCGAGGCTCGTCTCCGTTGATCGCCCGGGATATGGTCGCTCGGAACTGGGCACTCCTGAGCGTTCCCTTGCCGTTCAGGCGCAATTGATCAGTCACGTTTTCAAACACAACCAACCCGGGGGCGGCGCGATCCTCGTTGGGCATTCCTTCGGAGGGCCCGTTGCGGCCCAACTTGCTGTCGATTTTCCTCAGCAGGTTGCTGGACTAGTGCTGGTTGCCGCGTCGGTTGATCCGGCCCTAGAGAAAACCAAGTGGTATCAAATTCCTGCGCATTGGAAACTCTTTAGCTGGGCCGTTCCAAGGGACTTGTATTCGACCAATGAGGAAATATTACCTCTAGCGAAGGAACTCAAGATGTTGGAGCCACGATGGATCGAAATCGAAGTCCCGGTGGTCGTGCTTCAGGGCGGGCGCGATACGCTGGTGCCAAAAGAAAATGCCGATTTCTTGGCTCGAATGCTTGATCCAGAGATTGTATCGATTCGAAAGTATCCGAAACTCAATCACTTCATCCCTTGGAGCAATCCTCAGTTGATTCGAGATGCCATTCTTGAATTGCTTTCCAGTCGTGAGAATGCTTCAAGAGTGAGGACTCACGATGAGTAGGCGTCATGCCTGATGACTGGATGACTTACTATGGCTTAATTCTGGAGAAAGCGTTGAATGCTTCCAGAGTTCCGATTAGACCTATTCGTCCAATGAGACGGATGAGACGATTGAGTGAGGCTGGGGATGATTGAAGTCATCGCGTTTGATGCAGACGATACCCTCTGGCACAACGAAACGCGGTTTCGAAAAGCGGAGGAGTTTTTTAAGTCGCTACTCGGCGATCATGCGGAAGACGCCCACATTGACGATGTGTTGTATCGGCATGAAGTGAAGAACATTGCTTCGTTCGGATACGGAGCGAAGACGTTCACTCTATCGATGGTCGAGGCTGCGATCGAATTGTCTCATCGAAACATTTCGGGCGCCGAAGTTGAGGAAATTATCCGGATTGGCAACGAGATTATCAATGAACCCTTGACCGTTTTTGACGGCGTTCAGGAAGTGCTCGAGTTTTTGAAACGAGATTTCTCGCTGATGGTCGTGACGAAGGGCGATCTCATGGAACAAGAGAACAAGATTCGACGCTCAGGCTTGGGTCCCTTGTTCAGATATACCGAAATCGTTTCCGAAAAGAATGTCGAAACGTACCGTAACATTCTTGAAAAGTACAGCATCGATCCACGGCACTTCTTAATGATCGGGAATTCGCTGAAGTCCGATGTGCTGCCGGTGATTGATGCAGGTGCGCAGGCGATTCACATACCTTACCACACAACTTGGGTGCACGAGCAAGTGCCAGATCACGTCGCAGCTGCGAGTGATCACCTTGAGCTGAAAAGTCTCGAAGACATTCCCGCTGCGGTTGCTACGCTCACACGCTAGAGCGTTTCCTAGTCGTGGTTGAGTTGACTACGATTCACGGTGAGTTCATGAATGATCTCCCCATCAATGCTCACGACCGAATAAGTCGCGGTAGGATCCGCTTTCGTGGTATCGAATTCAACGATCCCAAAGGACTGTTTCTTGTTGTAAGAGAAAAGAGCGCCGGCGTCGGTCATTTCCTTATGAACGTGCTGATTGGTGAGTCGGGAAGAATTGAACTCGTAAAAGCTATAGCCATTGGCTCGATCCATTCGCCAAGCATCGGAGCGATGGCGGTCGGCAGACATCAGAAGGACTCCCTCGATTCTTTTGCCTTCGATAAACGTGAAGATCGCTTCACGTTCCTCCTTATACCCGTTCCACGTATCAAGACTATCGCCCTTCGTGCGATAATCCCAGGGCACTGACGAGCAGATCACCTTAAACGTACCGGTGAGTTGAGTGAGGGTTTCCTTGAACCACTTCATTTGAACGGGACCTAACATTGTTGGGGCCGGATTCTTTGGATTTGTTCGGTAATAGCGACAATCGAGCATGATGAAATCGACGTCCCCCACTTGAAACGAGTACCAACAACCGGGCAGTTCGTCGCCACCTGCATAGCCAGGGTTGGCCCAATTTTCCCGGAAAGTACGAAATGCGTAGTGGGGCTTCCAGAATGGCGCATCCGTCTGGGAACCTCCCCAGCTGTCATTGGTGCTAAAGTCATGATCATCCCAAATAGTAAACACGCCCGTTCGCGCTGTGAGATGTCGCCACTCGGGACGGGATTGGCGTCGATGGTAGGTGTAACGCTGCATGATGAGAGATTCGGGATCATCGATATAGACATTATCACCAAAGAGCAGCAGTAAGTCGGGGGCGAACGTTTCAATCGTTGTCCAGGCGCGTTCATTGGGAGGCACGAAGCCCGAGCCACCGCCGAAGGCGAGTCTAAATTGCGAGGCGGTCCGAGGGCTCGCAAACGTGCGGAAATAAGCAGGATCACCTGATGGGCTTTGGCGAGAACCGTCAATTTCCACACGGTAGTAGTAGCTGGTGGAGGGTGCCAGTCCCGATAGTTGAACGACCCCTGTGTAGTCGTGTGAAGCGCTTGTTCGCCCGCGTCCTCGGAATACCGGCGATGAAAAGGAGGCGTTAGGTGAAGCGATAATCGTTATCTCTGAAGCTTGAGCCGTACGGACCCAGAACGAGGCGCCTGAATCCGAGAGATTGCCAACAAGTGGACCGTGAACGAGTTGGGTTTTGAGTTCATTGTCTAGGCTATCAAAGAAGGCATTGCGGCGGTCAATATTGCGAAGGAGTCCTCGAGGGCCCGCGGCGACGCGACCCTCTGGCAGGCCAAGCTCAATTGCCTTTTCAAACCAGTTTGCGGCTTCTTCCGTTTGACTTTGTCGTGCGTGCCAGATTCCCATGAGATAGTGAGATTCTGAGTCCGTCGGGTGTGAGTCGAGGTGTTCGATCAAGAATGTCTTGGCTTCATCGAAACGCAGCAAGAGGATTAAGCGGAGAGCAAATTGGTGGATTCGCTTGTACTGCTTATCGCCATTCTTAAGAGTCAATTGGGGCTTTGGGCGACTCGCTCCTGCCAAGTTGGGATCTTCTTGGGTGGCTATGAGACCGCCGGAAAGCCAGGTGCTGGTCAGCAGCGCAATGGTGAGTAATCGGTGGTATCTAGACATAATTGGCTCGCTAAGAATTTTTGGGCAGATGAGCTTGGAAAGGGCTAATCTAGCCGTTTCCGAGGAATACTGTCGAGTCGTGTGTCGTACTGATTCGGAATTGTCGACGTCGGGGAAATCATTCGTAGTGAGTGCCCAATGGCATTCTAAGGTGTTTGGAGGCCCTGGACCTTGAATTCTGGTTTCTCTACCTTAGCAAGCGATTGGAACCAAGTTGTGCGGGTCTAGGGGAGTGCGATCGGGACGGAACGAAAACGCGGCTCGAAATTCCGTGAGCAGGGGGCAAAGCGACGGCTGCGCTCTCGTACTCCAAAAATCGCCCATCGATTCAAGCCATTCTTGGAAGGTCGAATGCACACTATTGCTTCATCTGACACGCCCGCATTGTCTCGCACCCCTGCGAAACAGGCGTTTGAGTCCTATCGCTGAATGAGCCGGAAATAGGCGGACAATCCCAGTGCCAGCTGTTGAGTTTCGCTGGCCCCTTCAGTGCCGGGGACATCTTGCCAGTTGGGATCATTTAGTGAAGCCTTCGCCTGGAGGACGATGCCAGGGCCACCGGGCCAACTGATGACGAGACGGTTTCCGCTAAGGACAATACTGGTCAGTGAAAGTGTCGGGGTATCCGGTTTTGGAACCGTGCTCAAGCTAGCAGGATTAGAGAGCGTTGACCCACCGCTATCTGTGACCAGGACTTGATACTCGCCTTCATCCGCTTCCTGCACGTCGCTCACGGAGAACTGTCGTGCTCGAGCTCCGGGAATATTGCTACCGTTGAAGCGCCATTGGTAGGTGAGTGGTGCGTTGCCAGTGGCGGTGACGGAGAATGTGACGGTGTTGCCTTCGGTGATCGTCTGAGACATGGGATGAGCGCTAATGACCGGAGCCGTTGATACCGTCAAAATGGCGAACTCGCTGACTTCCGACGTGGTTCCGTCGCTGACAACAACACGGTAGTTGCCCTCGTCGATTTGTTGGACATTGGCAATCGTGAAGGACGGGTTCCTGGCTCCGGGGATGTTGAATGATCCCAATTGCCACTGATAGGTCAAGGGGGCACTGGATTCAGCAAGGACGGAGAAGGTGACATCAGAACCGGGGGCGACGGTCTGGGATATTGGCGCAGTCACAATTCGTAGATCGCCTGCCGGTGGTGTGGGATCGTTCACGGTCAGCGTGGCGATACCGCTTATGAGCGTTCCACCGGCGTTCGAAAGGGTCACTCGGTAATCGCCGGCATCATTGGAACTCGTTGCACCGATAGTGAAAATGGATTCCGAAGCCCCTGGAAGACTTTGGCCATTTCGTGACCATTGGTATTGGATGTTGCTGCCTTCCGCGCGCACTTCGAAGCGAGCCGGCTGATTTGCTTCCACGGTGAGCGAGAGCGGTTGTTGCACAATGACTGGTGCCACGACCACGGGAGGGAGTTCAATGACGGTGAGCGTCGCGGTCTGGCTGGTTACTTCGCCGGCACTGTTGGAGACGATCACCGTGTAGTTGCCATCGTTCGATGGCTGACTATTGTTAATCGAGAGACTTTCTGAGACGGCCCCGGGAATCGCTTCACCGTTGTGACGCCACTGATAGCTTAGAGGCGGGGTTCCGGTGGCACTCACGCCAAAGATGGCGGTATCGCCGAGCGTCGTTTCTCGGGACTCGGGGTGCTGAGTGATCATGGGAGGGTTCAAAGTTGCCTGAACCGTCAGTCGCCCCGTCAGACTGAACACCTGCTTGACTTCGTTGCTAACGCTTGCGCGATATTGTCCCGCATCTCCCAGGCTGATGTTCTCTAACGTGAGTTGATCCGATGTTGCGCCGGGAATATCGACGCCATCCTTTTGCCACTGGTAGATCAATGGAGGCGTTCCTGTTGCTACCACGCGGAAGTCGATCGTATCACCCGTCTTGGCGTCTAGGGATGTTGGATTGTTGGTGATGGCTGGGGGCGCGAGAACCTTGAGAGTCGCCTCGGCACTGGTCGCTTTGCCTCCGCCATTTGTGATCTCGACGACATACGTTCCGGCATCTTCTAAGGTAGCGTTGGCGATCGAGAAAGAGGGCTCGGTGGCGCCATCAATGGGTGCGTCGTTGTATGTCCATTGATAAATGAAAGGCTCAGAGCCAGTAGCGGACACATCAAATTGAGTGTTTGCGCCTAGCTCGATGCTCTTGGATTGAGGCTGTGTTTGGATTACGGGAGGATCGATCACGGTTTCAAAGCCTGGAGGTGAGAGAGGGCGAGCGAAATCAATCCAGGCAAAATAGAAGTCCGAGTCCTTGAACGGTTGTTCGGTATCTGATTCCTGGATGTGGGACTCGATAATGAATTGGCTTGTTTCGTTGGGCTCGTAGGAGAGGAACGTTCGATTCAGAGGGCTCGTGCCACCACCCGTTCTGCCGGCGGCATTGAGGATTAACATACCGTCCGTTGCCTTTTTGCCTGGGATCTCGAGTTCATAGCGTCCGGTGCCGAGGCGTTTGATGGCGTAGTTTCCTCGACCATTGAGTACGTTCGCATCACTCCCTCGGATGTGACCTCCGATGAGATTGCCTGCCGAGTAGGGGACGTAGAGAAAGGAGAAGGCCAAGCCGGATTCCGCTGCGAAACTTGGATCGGTTTCTTGGTCGGCTCGAATCATGATTTCCCATGCCGAGCCATCTGCAAGCGGCTCGGTCGCGGTAATGTGATTGCTGGTGCTGGCACGTTCGATGGACATCGTGAAGAGCATGCCATCGGTGCGAGCGTTGACACCGGGAAGGCTGAGTGTCACCGGGGGAACAATCGCACCAAACTCTCGACTCCACGTAATGAGTTGTCCGGGGTCAACTGGAAGATCTGGATGGCGGAAGGAGTCCTGGTACCATTCCCCTTCCTCGAAGTCGGCACTTGCGACATGGCCCCCGATCCAACCTTGATCGTAGGGAAACCACGCGACTGAAGTGTCGATTGCCCCGCCGAGGTTTAGTCCGGCCTTTCCGATCGAGAGTTCGATATCGCCAGCCGCAAAGGATCCATCAATCAGGCTATAGCCCTCGCCACCGGAGCCTTCGATAGGGGTGGAAACAACGCCGTGAAATCGGGGGGATCCGTCGTTCCATTCCTGACCATTCTTTCGAACCGATGCCAGAAGGATTCCCTTAGCGGGATGTGGGCGCCAGGCAGCGCCGTTGGCTGCCCAGGGATCAAGATCATTTTCCCACTGATAGGCGCTGCCATCAATGATCAGATCAAAGGGGAGCGCATCGAGATTCGATGCGGCCGCTTGTGGATCGGCGACGTTTAGTCGAGGGGCGTAACGGCCTTGGCCAAACTCAGTCAATGACCAAGGGAGGGGGCCTTGTCCGGCTAGGTTCATGCGAACCTCATTCTTAAGGCCGCCATTGATGTCGGTGACGGCACTTGCGTCCATTGTCCAGTTGGCAGCCGTTACTGTGAAATTCGGATAGTCCCCGGGAGCTTTACCGCCGCTTGGAACCGCTGGCGAGGGGCCCGGAGGAAGTTCAGCTCCCATGAGCATGAGGCCTCCGATACAGCTGCAAACAAGAGGGAGAAGACCTTGGAGAGAAGGGGAATACGGTGTCATGTTAAATTCCGGGATCGACAGAGTTTGCGTCAGTTGGATTCAACCCCTTCTAGAACATTTTTGACCGCTTGACAATCCAAAGACAGCGTCCATTGAACTCGAACTCTCCTTGCTTGCTCGATGATGTGAGTTGAGTCCTGCCCTGGAAAACCGGGAAAAAGACGGGGCCATTGTTGATAAACTTGAAACGAGATGCTAGGTTCCGGCCTATATAGGGTGGCTGAATGATGTGGCGTTCAGAAGGGGGCGGCAGCGCTCGGGCCACCAAAGTAAGTGAACTAATGATGCAATTGAATTGGAAATATCGTGCTTTCTTGGCTGGAAGCCTCATTTCGATACAGGCAGTCGCTCAATCAGTGGCAGGCCAGGTGACCATTCAGCGGGAAGGCGACGCGATCAAGGTCGGCGTGCCTTCAGCCAAGGGACGCACTTTGGTCCTTGAGGCTCAGGAATTCCTCAACAATTCTCCAGATTGGAATCCCGTGCTTCGACTAAACTCTCCAGAATCGGCCCGTTCCTACTACGATCCGGTCTGCCGGGTGAAGCCTAGTCGTTTTTACCGCTTGTCTGAGGCTGTTGATGGGGGCCTTCCATGGGCGGATAATTTCAAGCTACTCGATCTTGAGGGACGGGTGCACGAGCTCTTCTACAACACCAATGTTCCAGCGATATTGATTCTCGCGGCCGGAGAATCATTGCAAAGCCTGGAACCGGTGTTGCCTGAAATCAACGCCCTTCGGGACGAGTATGGAGACCAAATAGCGGTCTGGGCGATTCAATGTCAGCCAAGTGCGGATCGGGCGGCCTTGAAAAAGGAAGCAGCCGCCCTCGGGATTGATTTTCCCGTCTTACAAGACCCGAGCCAGGTGGTCACGCGGAATCTAAAGCCCCATTCGTTTCCTGAAGTGTTTGCGGTCAGATCGTCCGACTGGACCCATTTTTATCAAGGGGCGGTGGAGACTTCAGTAGATACAGGGGAAGCTCTGATTCAAAATCACTACCTTCGTGAAGCGCTGGGGCAGCATTTCTCCGAGGAAACCGTCTCTGTTGAAATGGCTGAGGGAACTGGCGAAACCGCGCAACTCGAGACGCTTGGGCCGATTTCCTACAGTGACGACATTGCTCCAATGATTGCCACGCACTGCGTGCGCTGTCATAGCGAGGGAAATATTGGGCCGTTTGCACTAGACAGTTATGAGGCGGTCTTGCAGAACTCATTGCTTATCAAGCACCAGGTCATGTCTGGGGAAATGCCGCCATGGCATGCGGATGATCTCTATGGACGCTTTACCAACGAAACCAAACTATCCAACCAAGAGAAGGCGACCCTCATTGAGTGGCTCAACCGAGGTGCTGAGCGTGGTGAGGGTGGGGATCCGCTTGAAATTGCATCCGTTCAACCGAGCGAAGATTGGATCCTGGGTGAACCTGACTACGTTATTGAAATTCCTAAGCAGGAAGTGCCCTCTGAAGGCACCGTCAACTATCGGTACATTGTTGTGCCGAGCCCGATTCCGAATGATGTTTGGTTAGACGCAGCGGTTGTCATTCCAGGAAATGCTGAAGTGGTGCATCACAGCCTAGTGTTCATGATTACAGATCCCGCTGATCTCTTTGCCGCGCAGGGCGGGCTTGCGGGGTTCTATGCGGGGTATGTTCCTGGATTAGATGCTGCTCGATTTCCCGATAATACCGGGAAGTTCCTGCCCAAGGATGCTGCCTTTGTCTTTCAGCAACACTACACGCCCAGCGGCAAGAACACGACCGATGTGACAAAGATGGGGCTTTATGTGGCGAAGACGCAACCTGAAATGGAACTTCGGACGACCGCAGCGTTCACCATCGATATTAATATTCCGAAAGGTCATCGCGACTCTCCGATGACGGCTACTTCCCGCATTGAAGAAGATAGCTGGTTGTATGAACTGAGCCCTCACATGCACTATCGCGGTAAGCGCTTTCAGTTTGAAGCTCTCTATCCGGATGGCACGTCCGAAATTCTCCTCTCAACCCCCGATTATCATTTCGATTGGCAGCGCATGTATCGGCTGGCTGAGCCGAAATTTATGCCGGAGGGGACCCGGATTCGCTGTGAAGGGGCCTTTGACAACTCGCCTCAAAACCGCTGGAACCCAGATCCGAATCAACGTGTTCGGTTTGGGGAACAGAGTTGGGATGAGATGTTCATTGGATACTTCAACTATGCCGTCGCGCGTTAGTGAAGCAGGGTTTCATTCGGTCCTAGGGTAGCGAAAACAGCGATCTTTAACGGCCATTCATTTGATCTTAGCGATCAGGGAATGGCCGTTTTTGGGCTCGTTGCTGAATCGAGTCCTGTCGAAAGGTAGCAATGCGTTCTCATCAGACGCAAAAAAAACGCCGCCCCAAAACAAGGGGCGGCGTTCTAAAACTGTCTAGGAAGAGGTTAGACCCGATCCGCCTTTGGACAAACGAAGCCCTCACGGTAGTGGCGGGTGAGGAGATTCGTTGCCGCCGATGACTCAGGGAAGACTTCCCGCTTGGGATCGAACTTCAACTTCGGTCCCATCGACAAGGGATACTTGTCAAGATCGACACCGTTTTTCTTTAGGTGCAACAGGGTTCGTTCGAGAGTGGCCAGGTTGTCGTCTTCACTCTTGATTCCGCTGAGGATTCGCTCTGCTTCTGCGATAGAAACGTGATTCTGTTCGCCGAGATAATAGGAAATATTCCCTAGATGACTCACGCCGGCCGATAGGTGGCCTTCCCAAGCGTCGGCGTTTAGCTTGCTGGAATCGCGAGTTGCACAGGCATCAACAAAGTTACCGAAATGATCGCCACCGCCCTTGAATTCCTTAACCACGTTGAACTGCTTGTCGTAGACGACACAATGATTGTAGGATTTCTGAACGAGGTAACCATCGGTTCCGTAGAAGATCACGCCGATCTTGTTACCCTTGGTCTGTTTGAAGAGCTTGTTGATTTCCTCATCGTGAGACTCGGTCACGTCGAGCCCGCGAGTTTCAAAGACCATGCACTTATTGCCATAGTCGTAGATTGAGACCTCAGTATTGGCCGTATCCCCAGCGTCAACGTAGTTGGGGTCATTACGTTCGGCTTGATAACCAAGGCGTCCACCGTAACTGATAATCGTGCTTGGGTGGGTGTCAACACCGAGACCCCAACGAGCGATATCGGTTTGATGCGGTCCTTGGTTCCCGAGATCACCGTTGCCGTAATGGCGTTGCCAGTGCCAATCGTAGTGGAAGCGTCCTCGGGTCAGCTTGGGATCGGTGTAGGATGCGGGACCGCTCCAAATATTGAAGTCCACATTCTCTGGGATGTCGTATCCCCCCAAGGCTCCGATGGATTTACGGCGTTTGTAGCAAAGTCCGCGAGCAAAGTTGACTTCCCCGATACCGCCATCGTGGATAAATTTCATTGCGTTGATGATAGCTGGATTTGAACGACATTGCGTTCCTACCTGGCACATCCGCTTGTATTTCTTGGCGGCGGCGACGAGCGCGCTTCCTTCGGCGATGTTGTGACTAATCGGCTTCTCGATGTAGGCGTCTTTCCCGGCCTGCATCGCCCAAACTCCTGCTAACGCATGCCAATGATTCGGGGTTGCCGTGCTGATTGCATCCACGTCGTTCGAATCAAAGGCGTGACGCATATCCGTGACGAGAACGGGACGAGTGCCTTGTTTTTCCTCGATTTCATTGCAACGGTAATTGCCGATCTTCTCGTCGACATCGACGATGACTCGAACCTCGGTGCGGACATCGTTTACGAAGGCTTGCAGGTGGGAATTGCCTCGTCCGCCGACGCCGACAACAGCAACACCCATTTTTTCGTTCGCACCCTGAGTGCGGCCAATATACGGAGCGGCAATAAGCCCTGCACCGGTTCCAATGCTTCGCTGAATGAAGCGACGACGATTGATTTTTGCCATAACGGTTCTCTCTTTTAGCATAACGACACGAGTCATGCGCTCAAAGTTACTGAATCCTCAACAAGATGCCGTTTTTTCCAGACGGGGTCAACTCTAGGGCGGGATCGAATCGGCCTTTGAGGCATCGATGCTGGTGGAACGCTATTGCGTGGATAGAGGTCTTAGAGGCCTCCATGGTGTGTGTGTTGGAAAGCTTCCCATTGTCCATTCTGGGCTGATTCGCGGATGCCGAGTCATTCCTCCCTCCGTTTCGCGTCTCATCGCTGGAGATTTCAATTGCCACAAATTCGCTATCGCATAGGATTCGGGGCTGTTTTTACACGATCGACCGAGAATTAATTCATGAATAGTTACGATATTGCAGTTATTGGTGGTGACGGGACCGGGCCTGAAGTAACCAAGGAGGCCATTAAGGTTCTGGATGTTGCTGCTCAGAAGTTCGGCTTCAAGTTGAACTACACACCCTTTGATTTCGGTGGGGACCGTTATCTGAGGACGAATGAAGTGTTGCCTGATTCAGCAGCTGATGATTTGAGAAACTTCCCAGCCGTTCTTCTCGGTGCAATTGGCCACCCTGATGTGAAGCCAGGCGTCCTGGAGAAGGGAATCCTTTTGCGTCTTCGATTCGAGCTTGAGCAATATATCAATTTGCGGCCAGTGAAGTTGTATGACGAACGGTTCTGCCCATTGAAGGATAAGAAGCCTGAACACGTCGATTTTGTCGTTGTTCGTGAGAACAACGAAGGTCTGTACACCGGATCTGGCGGATTCGTCTTCAAAGGATCCCCGCATGAAGTAGCGATCCAAGAAAGTGTCAACACCCGACGTGGCGTCGAGCGTTGTCTCCGCTATGCGTTTGAGTACACTCAGAAGCGTAACAAAGACAAGAAGCTAACCTTGTGTGGGAAGACCAACGTGCTGACCTATGCGTTTGATTTGTGGGAGCGCGCCTTCCACGAGATCGGCGAGAAGGATTTTCCTGGAATTGAGCGAGATTATGCGCATGTCGATGCGACCACGATGTGGTTTGTGAAGAATCCTGAATGGTTTGATGTGATTGTTACCGACAACATGTTCGGTGATATCATCACCGACCTCGGAGCTATGGTCCAAGGTGGCATGGGGATTGCGGCCGGCGGTAATCTCAATCCGGAAGGGACGAGTATGTTCGAGCCGATTGGTGGGAGCGCTCCTAAGTACACCGGACAAAACGTAATCAATCCATTGGCTGCGATTTGCGCTGGTCAAATGATGCTCGATTTCCTCGGCGAAACTGAAGCAGCCTTGGCCATCGAGAAGGTGGTCATAGACGTGACCCGGAACAAGATCGAGACTCTCGCTGCAGGGCGCATGGGGTACTCGACAACCGAGGTTGGCGATTTGGTCGCTTCCGGGCTTTAAGAGACACTCTGCAATACCGGGACGTACTCAATGACGTTCCGGTATTTTTTTGTTCTGCGATTGGGGAACCATCAGATATTACACTACTATATCGAAATGAACGGTCTATTGAGAACAAATCCGATGCTTCGGAGCATCCTCATTTCCACGTTCTTTTTTGCGTGCCACGCTTTTGGGGCAAGCATTATTGTCGTGCAACCTATTTCCGTCTGCAATGACGCGGGTGGTGATTGCTCCAATTCCGCTGGTCAGTATTTCGAGGCGGAGACCGACAAGATTTGGAATCAGGCGGATATCGACATCTCGTTTCTCCCTCTGACGGAGTTTCACAATTCAAGTTTTCAGTCGATCAACAGTAACACGGACTTTGTGAGCCTCGTCAACACACCTGGACATGGGCAGCATGCAACGAGTACGGTCTTAAACATGTGGTTTCTAAAAGAGATTGATTCCGGGACGGTGTCCGGTCTGGGGTTTCTTGGTGCCAATGGGGTGGCGATAGCCGATAGTATCTTCACCTTTGCCGACGGAGCGGGACGCCGTGATACCATCGCTCATGAGATTGGTCACAATCTCAATTTAGACCATACCAATGAAAGCAATCTACGTCTGATGGCCCCAGGTTCCTTAAGGTTGAAGCCCACCAACACGCTCAATATTTTTCCTGACGGTGTTGGAGTCAGTCAACTCACCGCAGCGGAGATTGCTACGGCTCAGTCGAGTCCTCTGGTTGTGCCGGTGCCAGAACCCGCTTCGTATGCGGCCTTAGCTCTTATCGGATGCCTTCTCGTGGTTGTGCGACGGCGCTTCCAAGGGGTGGCAATCTCGATGTAGGGATCTCAAAGTGAAATGACGCGATTCATTCGCGTCGCCGTTTTACCGTGGGACGATTGTTGCTTAGATACCAATGAGGCGGCGGGTCGTGTCGCCGAAACCTGGTAGAGTGACTCCCATTCGATCCATGAGGGAGAGATAGAGGCTGCAAGCCCTGCGGTTCTCATCACCCCGATCCTGAAAATCCAAGATCTGACCCGGCTCAAGACTGCCTCCCCCTCGACCAGCGAGGAGGATTGGCATGTGGTCTGCCTGATGGCGATCGCCATCAAAGAGATTTGAGCAGAAGACCATCATCGAATTATCAAGAAGCGAGCTTCCTCCTTCGTCAATCGACTTCATCCGATCAATGAGATAGGCGAATTGTTGTGTGTGGAATTGGTTGGTCTTCAGGTACATGGCTTCCATTACGGCTGTCTCTTATACACATCTCCGAGCCCACGAGACTAGGCATGATCTC
>OJGX01000844.1_pt1 | contig 13636 bp, 7 predicted proteins | sample 1594661 | NCBI WGS metagenome assembly OJGX01 (sample SAMN05416839, study PRJEB24817) | seawater metagenome | isolation source: Sea water | place: Canada:Atlantic | collected 2013-07 | reverse complement strand
GCCTGATTGCCATCGCTTTAGGTCATCGGCCAAAGCCTGCGCCGATGAATAGCGTTCTCTTGGGGGCTTCTCCAGGCATTTGAGCGAGATCGTTGCGAGATCGTCAGCAAGCTTAGGGGCATGTTTCTTCGGGCTCACCGCCTCCTTCTCTTTGACGAGTTGGATCGTTTCGAAAGAGCTCCGGGCTTCAAAGGGAGGCTTGCCGCAGAGGAGGTGGTAGAGGATCGCGCCGAGGCTATAGACATCGGATCGTACGCCGACGAGTTCTTCTTGGTATTCTGCTTGTTCTGGCGGTAGGTAGCTCGGTGTGCCAAGGATCTGACCAGTGACGGTTATTGAGGAGTCCGTAGTTTCGTCCCGTGCCAAGCCGAAGTCGGTGACGTAAGGCGTTCTCTCTTCATCCAGAAGAATGTTGCCGGGCTTGAGGTCCCGATGAATCACACCGGCTTGGTGGGCAGAATGAATTGCCTCGGCAATCTTTATTGTCAGATTGACAGCTTCGGTGACGGAAAAGTGGGTGTGCTTCAAGAGTTCGCTGAGAGGTTTTCCCGTGATGAATTGCATTGTGTAGTAGGGAAGGGATTGCCATTCGCCAAGATCGAAGACGGGAACAATATGTGGATGGTGGAGTCTCGAAACGGTGCGTACTTCGAGGTGAAAGCGAGCGATATCGATTTCTGTCGCGAAGAGCCCGTTTCGGATCATCTTGAGAGCGACTTCACGATCGGTATCAATTTGCTGGGCTCGATAGATGATGCCCATGCCGCCCTGAGAGATTAGGTTGCTGATCCGGTATCCGTCGATTTGGTCGCCAGGGGAAAGCTGGGCAGGGTTCTTGGCCGGGGCATCCGAGGTGGGGGATGAGGGTTCCTCGGGAAGGCTTTGAATTCCTTGGGACATCGCGGCGAATAGGCACCGGGCACAGAAAACCGACTCCGTTTCAGGCGGCAACGGCGCTTGGCATCGGGTGCAATGATTGATGGGAGTCGACACCGGGATTCTTTCCTACTGCTACCGGATTGTTGGCGGGCTGTCCCTTGCTATTTCTCGGTTCCTTGGTGCGCGAGGATTTCCGATAGGTAGGAAATCTCAGCCTCGACTTCCTGGGGATCGGCTACTGTATCGGCGATTTCTGCTTGGAAAACCTGAGAGAAGCGGCGTCGAAATCGATGAACTGCGGATCGGAGACCGCTTTGCGAAAGATTGAGCTCTTTGGCCAAGGCTTCGTAACTCTCTCCCGGTTCTGGGTCGGAGAGAAGAAAGGGCTTCAGCTTGTGATACCGCTCTGCGGTGCCGGCCTGGACAAATTCTTTGCGAAGTCGGGTCATTGCGTGTTCGATGACCGACTGGGCCCACTTCCGATCGAAGGCTTCCTCGGCAGAGAGATTGAGGCCACTTTCAACTTCAAATTGCTTGTCGGCACTGAGTTGATCGAGAGAAAAGATGGAATGTTGCCCACCCCGTTTTTGGGTAAGCTGTTTGGCTCGTTCATTCGCGTGAAAGTTCTTTAGCGAGGTGAGCAAGAACGATCGAAAGCGGCCCCGGTTCTGATCGGCCCGTTCGATTTTGTTTTTCTCAAGTAGGGCAGTGAAAAATCCTTGAGTGATGTCTTGGGCATCGTGGGAAGAGGTGCCTTCGCGGCGAAGGAAGTTATAGATCGGCCGCCAGTATCGTCGACAGAGGCTTTCTAATGCTTGCAGAGCGATCTCTGGATTTGTCTCGTTCTGAGCCTGGAGTATCAAGCTCCAATGGGTGGTTTGAAAGATGCCAGGATTCGATGAAGCGTGCGCAGCTTTACCCTTCAGGTCGTCATTGCAATGCGTTTCGGCTGACACGACTCTAGTGTCTTCGGTCGCGCTTCGATTGAGAATATCGGAATGAAACGGATAGGCGAAATTGGGCAGGGCGGCTCTGACTCATAGTGATGATTCCGTGACGGTGTAAACGTCGCGAATTTATCAGAGCGAGGCGAAGTTGTCAGTAATTATTGAGTGGTGTTTCGGTGGTTTATGAGATTAAGAAAGTGTGCGGAGTCGTTTTTTTCCTAAGATTGCTAACCCATTTGCCACACCTGAGGCGTATTTAGGAATTTGCGGTGCATATTGTGGGGAGCTCTTCGCAGCCATCAAGGAGAAGAATAAATCCGGTCGTTTTCTTTGCTTGTTGACCTAGTGGCGTGCGAAGGCGGAAAGAGATTCGGTGACCGTAGCGCTTGAGAAGGGACACTGATCGTTTTCCTCGTCGCTCGTAGAGGTGGCAAATCCTTGGACTATTTCCAGATGGAGCCCGAGGTGAGCACTAAGGATTGAATCGACGGTTTCCGAAGAGGCCTTGTGCTGTGAGGCGAGGCACTGACAGAGATTCTTGATGCTCATCTCGTGACAGTGAAAGAGATCCTTGAGTAGTTGTTTGATCTGCTGAGATGGAGGTGGGGTCTGTTGTTTATTTAGTGGCTGGAGTCGAGTGTTCACTCGCCGAATCAAGGTTCCAGTATCGGATTTGGTGAGTGGCTCTTGAAACCCCTCGGGTTTCCAAAGCAAGCTGATGTCGATCGCGGCCAGGGTCGAGAGTACTCGTTGTCGATATACGGACGGTGCGTTTTCGTAGATTGCAAGTTTCTCAATTTGCAATTCGATAACGTTAGCCGATCGAGCCAGTTTATAGGCGTAGTTTGTCATACCCTCAAGGGCTTCAGGAACGGTGTAGCTGCCGATTTCTAGCGCCTCGGGTAAGTTTACTTGTTGGCCGGGGTGGGCGCGCCCGAATTCCTCTGTGATGTCGACTCCGGAAAGTAGCCTTAGGATGTTGTCTCCCCCGAGATGAATGTGCTGGAATGTGCTGATGTCGATGACTCGATTTCGTAAGGCAAGATAGCGTGGTTTGCTCCGTGCCGGTAAGAGGTCCCACGGGTAGAAAGTCTTCCCTGCCGGTGTTGCCGAGCGGTCGGTCCGGTAGACAGTCATCCGCAATTGTTTTTTTTCTCGGAGTTCAGAGAACCAATTGGCTTTGCTCTGTTCTGCGGGTTTAATACGATCTGTCAGCCATTCGAGAGCGTTGCGGACGAAGGTTGAATCGCCAGAGATCGTGTACAGATGATTGTCTGCCCAGCGCTTGAGTGTCTCGGGGGATATTTGAGTTTCCTCGAATGAATTCGATGGGATGATGAGCGTCTCTTCGCATCCATGGAGCTTCAGTCGTTCAAGATCCTTTTGAGAACCGATCAGTAGCACCGTCAGTGGGACTTGGGAGTGATTAGCGAGGACCGTTGAGATCATGGAGCGATCACCTTGACATATCAGCAGCGTTTCCATGGAAGTGGTGTTTTGAGCATTGGGGCCTTCGCCGGCTGGGCGCTGAAAGATTCCAGGAAGCAACTTGATTCCGTCGATATCTGTAACGGGACGAAGGGTTCGAATGGTTTGCACTCTGGAATCGAGCCGGCCGACGAACTCGCCTTCCTGACGTTCTCCATCATGATCGATGATGAGGCAGCGATCTCCGGGGGAAACGGTTAGTGGAAAATCGCTGATTCGGATTCCGTGGAAATCGGCCTCTTCTTCGCACAAAGGGGCCCATTCGGTTCGAATTAGAGAGCTTTCGTCAGTCGTTCCAGTTGCGCTGGATGAATGAGCACCGGAGAAGGGACATTGGGTAGCAACGGTGGGCGGATAGCTCTTGGGGGCTTCTGTGGCCAAGGTGCCGGAAGTAAAGGGACATTTCGATTTAGTGCCCAAGTCTTCGAGTGGGCGTTCATTACCACTCTCGAGGAGGATGTCATCGATATTATTCCACGTGGCTAAGTCGTAGACGCTTTCGTTGTCGTGTGTTTTTACTTCGACGGAAATCCCTGCATTGGTTGAATTGCGCCCGGTGAGAATCGCTTGGTATTCAAAAGAGAAGATTTTTCGACGATGTACCTGAAAGAACAATTGATACAGATCTTGGATTCTTACCAATGATGTAGCAAGACGATGATCTCGCTCAGCGTGCTTGGTCACATAGTCTTTGAGATTTAGTTTGCCGACGGCTTGGAAAAAGCGTTGCCAATTCGGGGGGAGAATTTCGCGTGTCTTGACGATGAGATCTCCCAGGAACGAGTCATAGCTCACTCGTCCGATCAGGAGGTCGAGAATATGGAAGGCCGGAAAGAACATTCCCGAAAAACCTTCTTGTTTATAGAAAGGTGAGGCTGTCCATTTGCCGACCGAACTTCCCCATTCGATCGGATCGATTCTTGTGTCAAAGCGCATGAAAACATCCTCAGTGATTCCCCTCCAAAGGGCGCTCAGTTCCTCACAGCATTGCACGACGGATTGATCATCGTTGTTGAGCATGGCCCGTTGGAGATTAATGAGGGTAGGAATGCAATTAAACTTGCCGGTGACTTCCTGGACTCCGAGGAAGAAGAAACGCTCGGTATCGGTGGCAAAGAATTTGAAAAGTAACTCGGCGCTCGACTGTGAAACGATCTCCGGTGCGTCGTAGGGTGTCGAGCGTAGTCGGAAGTTCTGGGTGAAAAGAGCAGACTCAAAGTAGGGCCGATTTAATCCCATTTTTTCCCAAAGCTGTTTCCATGGTTTGATGATGTTGCGCGCGATGTATTTAACGCAGGTATCATCGAGCTCGAAACTATGAAAATCGCGCTTCTGAGTCTCGGTAAATGCCGGTTGAACCGGAGGAAGGTGCTTGAGTCGCTTCCCTTCAAGGGCGTCCTCCCAAGCGAAGCGGAAAGAGTAGGCGATCAGTCCAAAACAGATACTGAGTCGAATCATTTGGGCGTCGGACAATCGGTCTATGGCACTAGCTGTAGCGGAGGGGAGCTCCATGATCGCGCGGCATACTTGACCCCGACGATAGAGTCGAGGGAGGTCGTCGACCAAGTGATCAATGAATCGAAGTTCCGAAGAAAGCTTCGTGGCGGTTTCCTGAGAGGGCATCAGACCAAATTCCTCTGATAGGTTCCCTGCGAAGCGATTTGCATGCTGTCGCGCAATGGTGATTGCTTCTTCGATTGGTGTATTCATGACGATTTCGGCTTTTTCTTTCTGAAATAGCTCCATTGCTGGGGTTTGAGACAAATTTCAGACTCTTGCCAGGTTACTACAGCGTTCGTCGTTCGCTGTCCCTCGACGGGAGCATCTTTTTTTATCGGGATTCTGAGTAGGGACAGGCTCTAGCGATGGCGGGAGTCTGCGAAAGGTCGTTTGGACCCCGTGAATCCGGAATCCTATCGTAGGGAATTGGATTTTGGAGAGTAAGAGACGGAGGCTGTCAGACAGATCGTACTGATTACAGCAAGCCCAGCAATGAAGGGTGCGGTCGATTGCTCGAAGAATGCGCCGAGATACGGCTTGGGACGCGAGGTTGATAGGAATGTGCGAACTCGCTTAGTAGGTGACGAAGGTGTCTGGGGCTCCTAGGGAGAAGTCGGCTCTCCTCAAACGAAAGAGGGGAACAGCTGGAAGGACCTGCCTCCGTAGCTGTTCCCCTCGGTTGGGAATCGTTGACACTCGATTATAGAGTGCTCTTTAGAATCGCTTACTTATCGAATCGACTTACCGGACGAGAGAAGATCATCGCAGGCTTGGCCAACGCGAGCGGCCATGTTTTCTTCTCCAGCCTTGAGATAGCTTCGTGGATCGTAGTGCTTCTTGTTGCCAATTTCACCGTCGATCTTAAGAACGCCTTCGAAGTTTGAGATGATGTGAGTGGCGACAGGGCGAGTGAAGGCGTACTGGGTGTCTGTGTCGACATTCATCTTCACGACTCCGTATCCGAGCGTTTCACGGATTTCTTCGAGTAAACTGCCAGATCCGCCATGGAAGACGAGATCGAAGGCGGCGGCATCGCCATACTTGGCTTGAACGGCTGCTTGACCGTCCTTGAGAATCTCTGGTCGGAGTTTGACGGCACCTGGTTTGTAGTGGCCGTGAACATTTCCAAACGTAGCAGCGAAGGTGAATCGACCAATGCTTGCTAGAGCCTCGTGAACGGCCACCATATCTTCGGGCGTGGTGTATAGGCTTTCTTCAGGGGTATCTTCGGTTCCAGCTGCTCCGTCTTCTTCACCACCGACGACGCCTGCTTCGACTTCGAGGATGATATCAAGCTCAGCGCATTTCTTAAGATATTTTTGAGAGATTGCCATGTTCTCCTCGAGCGGGAGAATTGAGGCATCCAACATGTGGTTCTGGAAAAGATTGTTTTCACCCTTTGCTCTTCGGGCAGCGGTTGCCTCGAGGAGAGGATCAAGAAATGTTGCTGCCTTTTCTGGTTGGCAGTGATCTGTATTGAGGGCGATCAAGACGTCGTACTGCTCAGCCAAACGATGAGCTGCTTCAGCGAGAATGATCACGCCCGCGACCGCGTCTTTGTTGTTGAGACCGGAAGCGAACTGTCCGGCACCCGTTGAAAATTGGATGATCCCATCAGACTTCTTATCGGCAAACCCCTTCATCGCTGCGTTCAGCGTGCTGAGGTTAGAACAGTTGATTGCTGGGTAAGCATAGTTCCCTTTTTGGGCTGCTTCCAGCATGTCTGCGAATTGCTTTGGAGTGGTTATCGGCATACTAAATTCGAATTTTTGTAACCGTTTAAAGGATATCCAGGGCTATTGGAAGCCTTTTTGTTGTCCTGCCGCTGATGGGAACTCGTCTACCCTGATTCTCTTAGGTTCTTTCGTGAACACTAGGACGGTACTTATTCACCGAGTAAGGGCTGGAAATCTACGGATATCTTGGAAGGAGGATTTATCGTCGGAGGGTGGAGATACTTACTCTTTGGCTGCTGGATTCAGTTTTTCAATCCTTCGATTCTTGGAAGCAAGGGCGACGTGAAGGTGCTGGCCTCGACAAACGGAAGAAATGTGAAGTGGGCGGCTTCTGAGTGAAACCTATTGAGGGATTCCAATGTTGACATGATTATAATAAAAACACACTAATACACTATGCTTGTATATATGGCGCAAAAGAAGGTTGGTGTGATGCGGGTTATTCGAGATGGATTGGGGGGAATTGTGATTCTCCTGCTGTGTGGCTGTCATTATTCCGACGGAACGGTTCAGCAGAAGAAGCCTTCCAACGGGAATCGAGACGCTCAGCAGGCAGGGCTTGCAGTGTCAACGCCTGCGCGGGCGGGGGCCGTTGATGGAACAAGTCAGAACTCAGATGAGTTCATTTGGCGCTTGTTCGTTGATTTCGTTTCACCGGTCTCGGATGTTCCGGGCGCGCCCGTGGTGTTTGAAACTTGGGCCTCTGATAAGGATACCTTTTCTACCAACCCGCGCTGGCCCGAAGCCTCGGAGCCAAAAACCTTTCAAGCAAGTGTGTTGCGGTCGATGAATCTCGGTCACGGAGGTCCCGTTGATGTGAGTTGCGCTCCACCGGGAAATGCAGCCGTCGGTGGCTTCCCTTCGAGCGGGGCACCGGTGCCTTGTATTGCCGAAGAAGTTCGTCGCAACCGGCCGATGTTTGACTACATCGTGGACAATCAACTGACAACGCAGACTGGATTGAAGGCGGCCTATGCGAATTCATTCAAGGTCGCAATGCCAACGACAGCGGTTGCGGTAAAAGGCGATTGGGTTCCCACCGAGACCTTGCTGCAATGGATTCCTGCCATTGGCTCTCTCGAGGACCTACGAGCGCTTTATTACACGGGAGTATCTGAGGGGACTGAGTATGCTCTCGTTTCTCTGCACGTTAGTAGCCGACAGAATGCCAACTGGGTGTGGGGGACCTTTGAACATCAGCTTTCACCGGGACGATGCGATGATATCGGATGTTGGGATACCTTTGGAGCCGTTGATCCTGAAGTGCTACCGAACCGATCCGAGATCAACTCGTATTATGGAAATTGTGAGAAGACTCCGGAACTGACAGCCTTGATGGCGAAGGCGGGGCTCTCGGCCGTATGGGACAACTATTGTCTGAAGTCGACCCAGGTCGACTATGCAGCGCCCGATGGCACTCCTTATGTGCTTGGCAATTCGACGATTGAGAGAATCGTTGGAAATGGGACGGTTGCCGCGTCTTCGTGTATTGCCTGTCATGCCTATGCGTCGTTTGGACCCGACGGTAAACCGTCAGCTGCTGCCACGAGCATGTTGCCATACAATCCGACAGGGGCGCCGATCCCCGCCGTGTTGGATGGTTCTATTCAGTTTGACTTTATGTGGGGCTTGCTGTTGGCGCCTCAGTAGACGCATCCATCTCGGGGGCGAACAGCGTAGCAGGCTCGCCCGTTGTTGAGTAGATTGAAAGATCCAGGTGTCCCGCGCCTGGATCTTTTTTTGGATGATTGTAAGAAAAGCGTCGTCGTTCCTCACTAGTAGGGTTGAAAGAATTGGTATCAATGGAAGCAAAGGAACAACGACGAATCTTTGATGAATGGCTAAGCGAACATCGCGGGTTGTTTTTTAAAGTCCTTCGTTCGTATGCCTTTACTGCTCATGATCGAGAAGATCTCTTTCAGGAGATAGCGACACAGGTGTGGCATTCAATTCCCAAGTTCCGCCGCCACGCTAAAGTATCGACCTGGATTTATCGGGTTGCGCTCTATTCAGCCATCGCTTGGTCGAAGAAAGAGAGACGGTATCAAGCACACGTGCAGACGATGGATGGTTGCGAACAGGTGCTGCTGACGGCCTCGAAAGAACGAAACCCGCAGTTGGATTGGTTGTTTGAGCAGATTGGTGAACTCGGAGCGATTGATCGATCCCTGACCCTGCTCATGCTTGATGGATTCAGCTATCGCGAGATTTCTGAGACACTCGGCATTACTGAGAGCAATGTGGGCGTTAAGATTAATCGGATTAAGAAGCGATTGTCTGAAAAACTAGAGGAGGAGACTCTTAAATGAATTTCGAACAGTTAAAAGTTATCTGGGATTCACAATCCGAAGAATCTCACTATGCCATCAATGAAGCCGAGCTTCACGCCTTGCTGCGCCAGAAAAGTGAGAAACTCCATCGGTTTATCTTTTGGCAGGTGTTTCAGACCTATGCCAGCAGTGCCTTTCTGATTTTATTGATTTCCTTGATTCTGATTGGTGTTTCGACGGGGCTTCTAGGTAGCTTGTCAAGTGGGTGGGATGTGTTCGCGCTGGTCGTTGCGGCTACGGGATGGATGTATTTTGCGGGGTCGGTGTATTTGAGTCGGCGACGCCAAAAGCAGCGGCAACTCGAAGCTGCCTATACCGCGTCGATGCGGGATGAGCTCGAACGCGATATCAAACAGGTCGACTATGAAATCGCGGCACGGAGCCATCTGTGGCTCGGATTTCTTCCTCCCTATATTGGAGCGCTCTTGTTTACTTGGGTTGTATTTCGACTCTCAGGCACCCCAGAATGGGCTATAGTGCCTTTTGCCTTGTTCATGGTTGTGGCTTATTTCTACGAGGGCCGATCGCAGCAACGTCTGGTCGATGAGGATCTCAGGTTGAGAAAAAGGGAATTGGTAGCTCTTCGAGAGACTTTATTGAGTAATGACGGGGAGCATTGATTTGAGACAGACTTTGGGGCGCTCCCCTCAAAGTTGCCTTTGAGCGCAAGTTGGGGCTTCTGTTTTTGACTTCTATCCATCACACTTTCTGTTTTCCTACGGATAACGGAAGATAGGCATGAATTGGATAGTAGATTTCAAGAGGAAACGTCGTGATTTGAGTCGATGTTCGGCACTTCTCGGTGGATTGGTAGCGTGTGGTATCTTATTTTCCACAACGATCCAGGCTGCGGTGACGGAAGAAGCCAACGTGGATCTTGATTTTGCCCGGCAAATTCTCCCGATACTTTCGGATAAGTGCTTCGTATGCCATGGCCCAGATACGAGGAAAAAGAATTTCTTGCGACTCGATTCCTTTGAAGCCGCCACTGAAGACCGGGGCGACTATCAGGCCATCAATCCCGCTGATCCAGAGAAAAGCGAGCTCTTGCTTCGTATTCATGACACAGACGATCCGATGCCTCCTGAGGATGCTGAGAAACAGTTATCCGATTCGGAGAAGGAATTGTTGAGCCAATGGGTTCGCCAAGGAGGTGATTATGCCAAACATTGGGCATTTGTGCCGCCAACGAAATCCAAGCCTGCCAAAACTGATGAGACGATTCAAAATGAGATCGATGGCTTCATACACGCACGAATGCGAGAGTCTGAAGCGGATTTTGCCGCCGAAGCAGATAAAGCGTCCTTGGCCCGTCGCCTGGCTCTCGTTCTAACGGGACTCCCTCCTGAGCCTGAACAGCTGGCGGCGTTCATGGGCGACAATGCGCCGGATGCCTACGAGCGATTGGTTGAAGAGATGCTATCGAGCCCACGATATGGGGAGCATCAAGCCCGGTACTGGCTCGATGCCGTGCGCTATGGGGATACGCATGGACTTCACTTGGATAATCGTCGCGGCATCTATCCGTATCGTGACTGGGTCGTTAAAGCGTTTAACGAGAATCTCCCCTTCGATGATTTCATTACCTGGCAGCTCGCTGGTGATCTGTTGCCGAATCCCACCCTGGAACAAACTCTAGCGACCGGGTATGTGCGCATGAATCCGACGACCTCCGAAGGCGGGGCTATTCCGCTTGAGTTTCAGGCCAAGAATAATTTTGATCGCACTGAAACCCTAGGAACTGTCTTTCTCGGAATGACCATGACTTGTTCCCGATGTCATACCCACAAGTATGACCCGATTACGCACTCCGATTACTACAAGCTTTTTGCGTTCTTTAACAGCACCTCGGAGAGTTCCATGGACGGAAATTCCTATGAATATGGACCGACGCTGAAAGTTCCCAAGGACCCTGCCTCTTGGCCGGCTTGGGAAGAATTGCTGGCGAAGAGAGATCGCTTATTGACTCGAGCGTCCCTTGGGAGCGCCGTGTCTTCTGAGGCCTTGATGAGCTATGCGGAACCTCGTCGGGGTTGGTCATCGAGTGATTGGGAGAAAACTGCAATCGTCGGTCTCAATGATCCGATTCCAAATAGCGAAGATTGGAAGGAAGTGAAGGGCCTGCCAGGCAAGGCGCGGCGTAATCCAGTTCCAAGACCAGGGAAGGCTGTCTACTTATCATTTCAATTGGCGGTGCCTGCGGACCAGGTCTTGTGGCTGAGTTTTGTCGGAGGCAAGGCTTCGAGTGTTTCCGTTGGTGACAATCGAATCGACTTGCCTTCGGGGAGTGCCTACGAGCAACAAGAACATTTAGTGCCTCTATCCTTGGAGGAAGGGATTCATACAGTCCGAATAAAAATTACCGGTTCCTTTCGTAGTGGGGATATCGAAGTCAGACTAAAGAACCCTTGGGATCAAGTCGCGAAATCAAAAGCGCTAGACAAGTTGGATCCGTCGGATCGGTTGCTGTTACTAGCGGATCCGAACGGGCCCTTTGCGACACTGAATTTAACCACTGCTGCGGAGGCAATCGCTCAGCGTTTCTTCGCCGAATCTGCAAATCTGACGACCAGTTTGGTTGCCAAGGATCTTGACAAGCCGAGGGAGACAAAGGTGCTACGACGGGGCGAATACAATCTCCCGATAGGCGAGGCACTTGAGCCCGGGGTATTGAAAGTGATGGGATCCTTGCCACAGGACGCACCGAAGAACCGTCTTGGATTAGCTCGTTGGTTGACCGATCGTGAAAATCCGGTAGTCGCGCGAGTGTTGATCAACCGGGTTTGGCAGCGAATTTTTGGGATTGGACTCGTGCGTAGTCCTGAAGATTTTGGTGTTCAAGGACAGTATCCCACCCATCCACAGTTGCTCGATTGGTTGGCAGTAGAATGGCAGGATCGAGATTGGGATCTTAAGGAAATGATTCGTTTGATGGTGAGTAGTCGAACCTTTCGCCAGAGTTCCCAATGGCGTGATGCGGTGAAGGATCCAGAGAATCGAATTTTTGCTCGTGGGCCTAGCCATCGCTTGGATGCCGAAGTCTTGCGCGATCTCGGGCTCTGGGCAGCAGGTGTTTTAGATCCGCATATGGGGGGGGAAGGCGTGAAACCCTATCAACCTTCAGGGCTGTGGATGGCCTTGGCCCATCCTGCGAGCAATACCAAGCAATACGTTCAGGATTCCGGACGTCGACTGTATCGTCGGAGCCTATATGTGTATTGGAAACGAACGAGTCCGCATCCGATGATGACCCTCTTTGATGCGCCGAGTCGCGAGTCAAGTTGTGTGCGCCGATCTCGAACCAACACGCCCCTGCAATCGTTGGGGCTGCTCAACGAAACGCAACGAATTGAAATGGGCCGTATGCTGGGGGAACGGCTACTGCGGGAGGGAATTGATGACAATACACGATTAGATTTACTGTTCTCCTTGCTTGCCAGTCGGTCACCGATGCCAAGCGAAAGACTGGCTTGCCAGAATCTCTTAGAGACGATGCGTCAGCGTTATAAAAACGCACCAGACGACGCGACGGCGCTTCTCTCGACGGGAGAGATCGCTCGCGATACGAGCCTTGAAGTGAGTGAGCACGCGGCATGGACACAAGTGGCGACGACAGTCTTAGCGAGCGACGTTTCTATCCTCCTTTACTAATCAACTCAACGACGACGAATACGATGAATCCTCTGAGAGAACACGAACTTATGATGACGCGACGCCACTTCTTTGGGCGTTCGGCACTCGGATTGGGAACGGCGGCACTGGCGAATCTTTGGGATGGGAATGCATTGGGCGCGGCTGGAACCGGAATCGGTGGTGGCTCTGGACTACATCACGCAGCCAAAGCGAAGCATGTCATTTATTTGTTCATGAGCGGGGGCCCCAGTCATCTGGATACCTGGGATCACAAGCCTAAGATGCAGGACATGTTCAATGAGCAATTACCTGATCATATTCGCGGCGGACAACGTGTGACGGGAATGACAGCAAACCAGAAAAGCGGTTTGCCTTTGGCCCCAAGCAAATACAAGTTCACGAGGCACGAGAATAATCAGGACGGTGTGTGGGTGAGCGAACTTCTCCCTCACACTGCTAAGATGGCGAAGGAACTTTGTGTCGTGCATTCTACCTTTACTGAGGCGATCAATCACGATCCAGCGATTACCTATATTCAAACGGGAAGTCAGATTCCTGGGCGACCAAGTCTCGGGGCCTGGGTGAGTTACGGGCTAGGGAGTTTGAATGAGAATCTACCTGGGTATGTGGTGATGCACGCTAAGAGTAAGTTTCCTGAGCAAAGCCTGTTTAATCGTCTATGGGGGACCGGATTTATGCCTTCGGATCATCAGGGGATTTTGCTGAGAAGTCAGGGGGATCCGGTGCTCTTTTTGAGCAATCCTGACGGTGTGACACGCTCTGACCGGCGCGCTCAACTCGACACGCTGGCAGCGCTCAATCAGGCCCAGTATGAGCGATTTGCTGACCCCGAGGTCTTGTCTCGGATTGCCCAACATGAAATGGCTTACAAGATGCAGGCTTCGGTGCCTGAACTCATGGATCTCTCTGGTGAAAAGGACGACACATTCGAACTCTATGGTGAGGAGGCAAGAAATCCAGGGAGCTTTGCTGCCTGCTGTCTCAATGCACGTCGATTGGTGGAACGCGGTGTTCGCAATGTTCAGATCTTCCACCGAGGATGGGATGCTCACCTGTCTCTTATACACATCTCCGAGCCCACGAGACTAGGCATGATCTCGTA
>OJGX01000840.1_pt1 | contig 13650 bp, 5 predicted proteins | sample 1594661 | NCBI WGS metagenome assembly OJGX01 (sample SAMN05416839, study PRJEB24817) | seawater metagenome | isolation source: Sea water | place: Canada:Atlantic | collected 2013-07 | reverse complement strand
ATCCCTTCCCGGGCCCACTCAACGAGAACAACATTACGATCGGTCTCGCAGGCAGACCACCGTCAACGAACCCACTCCACGGCGCTTTGGATGACGTTCGCCTCTACAATCGAGCTCTGGAAACCGGAGAAGTGCGAGCGGTCTATCAATGGCCTCAAGCCCCAGAGTCAGACACTCGCCTTGCCGCCTACTGGCCGTTCGATACGATCGAGAACTGCGAGACTCCAGAACTCATTCAAGCGTTCCAGACAACACTCAATTCCGACTGTGATCCAAACGGGCCGATTTCGACCCAAGGCGTGATCGGACAAGCGCTTGAATTCGATGGCAGCAACGATGGAGCAAGCGCCACTAACGCAGCTCGACTCTCCACCATGGAACGCTTCACGACGACGGCGTGGGTAAGGATGGGCTCTTCCAGCGGGTGGCGCCCCTTGATCGATCACCGAGATGCTGGAAGCGATGGCTGGGATCTGTATCTCGATCCCTCTTCTCGCCTTTTCTTACGGGTCAACACGGAAACCACCGCTGGCGCCACGGCACTCCCCATTGACGAATGGGCCTTCGTTGCCAGTACGTTCGATGGCACCCAGGCCAAGCTCTATCTCAATGGTAGCCTGGAAAGTGTCGAAACCTTTTCAACCACAGCTCTGGCAATCACCGCACCGCTCAAGATCGGACAACACTTCAACCAGACAACGCTGCGCTTTACGGGATCGCTCGACGAACTCCGCATCTACGATGAAGCCCTTGCGGAAAGTGAACTCCTGGAACTCTATCAACAATCGAAACCTGCCCCCACCAGTTTTCCGCTCGTGGTCACCGGCGGGAGTGGTTCGGGAGAGGTCGAAGTCGGTGAGCTGAGAACGATCAACGCCGATCCTCCAGCGGAACGCCAGATGTTTGATCAATGGATTGGGGACATCGCCTACCTCGACGATCCTTCACTGCCGCAGGCCACCCTAACCATGCCCGCCTTGGCAATCAGTCTGACGGCCAGCTATCGCGAACGCGACCCAGATCTTGCCGATGCTCTCAGAGCACACTGGACATTTGACGAAAACAATGGTTGCGCGACAGAAGATCAAGTCACGGGTCAACTAAGCTCCCTCGGACCCAATTGCCCTAGCAAGACACCGCAGTGGATCTTTGGGCTCGAGGCATCGGGACTTCAATTTGACGCCAGCGAGGACCAAATCGAGATCGAAAATCGACCCGACCTCGCTCAATGGGAGGCACTCACGGTTTCAGTCTGGATCAAGCCTTCGGTTGGCAGCCAAGGATGGCGACCGATCGTCGACTTACGGGATAGTGACAGCAACGGCTTCGATCTCTATCTCGACCTGTCAAATCGCCCCTTCCTCAGAATTAACCAACACACCCTCACCGGAACCCTCAACGCATCGGCTAGCGGATGGAGCCATCTCGTAGGAAGCTTCGACGGCGACACGCTTCGCCTCTACGTCAACGGAACCCTTGCTGGAACACGAGAGATCACTCAGACCAATATCGAAGTCGCGTCGAATTTAATCTTGGGCCGGCACTACCAGAGGACGGACATGGCCCTCGACGGAGGATTGGAAGAACTACGCCTCTACGGTAGAGCCCTGACAGACACCGAAGTCGGACTTCTTCACGCACAACATGAATTCAGTATCCCAGACACCTATCATCTGACCGTTCAACAAGGCAGCGGGAGTGGCGAATTCCTCCCTAACACCTCTGTCTCAATCACGGCAAATGAGGCCCCACTGGGATTCCAATTCAGTCACTGGAGTGGCAGCACCGGCGATGTGCTCGACCCAACTCTCCCAACGACCAGCGTCACCATAGACACAACGGATCTCACACTCACAGCCAACTATACCCCCTTGCCACCCGAGTATTACCTAAGCATCACATCAGGATCGGGAGATGGACTCTATCCCAGCGGCGCACTGGTCTCGATTCGAGCGACAGATCGCAGTAAGGAAGGGCTTCTCTTTTCTCATTGGACGGGTGACACCGACGGTCTGCTGTCCGACAGCGGCGTATCAATCAATACCTTCACCATGCCAGCGGGCCCGGCCCGGCTCGACGCAGAATACGTCGATGACCCGACCACTCATGCCGTACGTATCACCAAGGGCATGCGCGGTAGCGGCGTCTACCAAGCAGGTCAATCTGTGACCGTCATGGCTGCCAACGCGCCCCATGCGATGCAATTTGCCGGCTGGTCAGGTAGCGAGGAAGATTTGGCCCTACTCAATGATCCTTCGCGCTACTGGACATCGCTAAGGATGCCATCCCCGGGTCGCGATATTCACCTTCCCGCGCTCTACGAAACCGACCCCCTCCATGCCGGAAACCCGAAAGGCTACCAACCCCGCCCCAACTCACTGGATCTCGATCGCGACGGTCAATTGGGAGAAATTGGAGGGATCCCCGGGGAGAGCGACGATCTCATTCCTGGCGGTGTTCCCACAGACCTAGCATTCGCGAGTATGACTCGAGATATCGACGGTGACGGCATCAACGAGGATCTGATCTACGTCGATGCCGAGCGAGGTGATGACACCAACGGAACCGGCACTCCGGCTCACCCTTATCGCACACTAAGACACGCGCTGGCTCAATGTGACGGAGCCGACGCTGCCGCAGGGAACGGTGAAGACATCGTCATTTTTCATGGCACCTTCTATGCTGTGGAACTCGACGAGGCCTTTAAACGGATCGACATCCAAGATCGACTCATCATCCCCCACGGAGGCGAACCCGGTGGCTACAAGCAATCGGAAGAGCATTCGACTGAAGTCCCTTCGAATCCATTCCGCTTGATCGGATGGGACTATGACAACGATGGGATCTACCCACCGATGGATACCGACGACACCGCCATCCTGCACGGAAACAAATACCGAGGCGAGCGGGCTATCTCCAATCAGGACGGGGCCCACAGCTTTTGGGAACTAGCACACTTCACGATCGAAGAATTCGCCGGCGACCCTCATCCTGATTCGGGGGAAAGCGCCCCAACTCTGACAAGAGGTGGCATCCACCTCGGCCGCTCTGGGGTGGGGACCATCAGCCATATCTACATCCATGATATCGAGATGAGGAACATTCTCAACAATTGGGAAACACCCTTCATTCCCGGGGGAGCTGAAGGACACGGCATCACCTTCTTCTCTGGCGCAGCCACACTTCATCACATCACGATCGACAATCTCTTTGTCAACGGATTCGCAGGCTTCTTTGGGCGCGGTGCGCCTGGGGTCGGCGATGCCCCGAGTGGCCCCTATCGTTTCCAGAACATGACACTCAAGAACCTACGCAGCTCGCAACGCCCAGGAACCGACAATCAAGCGATCGCCACTGGCTTCAAGATTTGGAATTGGACTCGCGACGTCACCCTCAAGGACTGTCTCTTTGATGGCCAACCTGACATGTGGCACGACTACGGGCGGTACCACCCGAGCGGCTGGCTCATTCGTCCCGGCATGCAAGAGGTCAAAATCGTCGGCAACGAATTCTATGACCTGCATACCGCGACAGGAGCAGTCGGCGATCTCACCACTGACCCTGGCGCCCCTCAGGACAATGTTCTCATTGATAGCAACCGCTTCATTGTCACCTTCAAACAATGGACGGTCACAGCCCAACCCCATGCAAAGATCAGCTTCTACCTCAATCGTGGTGACGACAACACCGTGAAAACCACTGGCGATTTCCGCATCGTCAATAACATGTTCTATCTCGACGGGGGACACAACATGGTTGCCCTGTGGCTTGATGGAGGGAATGCCATTGGGCCCCAGAACGGTCACATCGTCATCGCCGGCAACACCTTCTATGGTCCTGGCGCTGCGAATAACAATGCCTACGCCATTCGTACCATCGGATCTCGAACCTACCGCTACGACGACTACGTGATCAAAAACAACCTCTTCATCAACTGGGGACCGGACCTTGGAGGCGGTTCGGGAGGGAAACATATTTTCTTCGATGACCGCCCCGGCAATGTGATTTCTGATGGCAACGTATTCGCGCCGGAAAGTGGTTTCGGTTGGGGAGATCGTCGCCTGGCCACACTCGCTGATTGGCAAGGAGAGACAGGTCAAGATCTGAACTCACAGACCGGCCAAGCAAGCCTGATAAACTTATCACCGAATGACTTGCAGCATATCGACCTCCATGTCTCACCCAGCGACACCTATCTTGCAGGAAAAGGCGTTAACATCAGTGACTGGACCAGCACCGATTTTGATGGCCACCCTCGGACAGGCATCGGTCCCTTCTGGCCGGGCGCGGACGTCAGAGATGGCTGGGATCCCCGCCCGCTCTACACACTCAACGTGGCAAACGGCAGCGGCGGCGGACGCTTCCCGGCCAACACCGTTGCTACGATCAATCCCTTGTCTCCCGGATACGGCCTCGAATTCTCCCACTGGGCAGGAAACACTGAAGCCCTGCTGAGCTCGCCACAAACGGCCGCGGCTGAAGTCCAGATCCCTGAGGCAGACATCAGTCTCACTGCGGCGATGATTCCGGCTCCCCGTTACACGCTCACAGTCATCGGAGGAAGTGGCGGTGGCCGCTACTTCGTCGAACACGATCAAGCATCAGTCTCCGCGGCCGCTCAAATCCCGAACCAAGTATTCAGCCATTGGGCTGGCGACACGGAGTTCATCGCAGATCTCAATGCACGGGCCACCAGCCTTTTTGTTCCAAGGGGAACAGCCGTCACTGTTCTGGAAATCGAGGCCGTCTTTAACCCGGCCCCGACTGCGGGACTCACCATCAATGAAGGCAGCGGCAGCGGCCACTATGGACTCAATGAAACGGTCTCAATCGCCGCTCGTGAAACGGATCAAGAACACACCTTCTTTTGGTGGCACGGGGACACCCAACACCTCACCCTGTCAACCAATACCGCCGTCAATCAACTCAACATGCCAGACGAGGCCATCACACTCAACGCCTACATCGACCGGAACGCCACCACGGCTCAGTTCGTTGAAACAGACGCCAACGGTTCAGGTGAATTTCTATGGAATACCTCGAACAATTGGCGCAGCACCTTCATTCCACGCATCATGGATATCGTAGAAATCGGTAACGATGGCACACCGCCGGTCCAAGCAACCCTCAGAGGCATGGGCTTCTGCCATACACTAGAAATTGCTGAAGGTCCCAAAACCACATCGGGAAGTGGTCTCACGATCGAATCGGGTTCCCTCACCATCGCAACGGTGCTGAACGTTGGCAAAGACTTGGGCGGCCAATTCAAGATGTTCGACGGGACGCTCACCTTAAACCGGGGACAATTCAAAGTGGGCGCCCACTGGCCCAACCTAGAAAGCAGCACAGCCATCATCCATGGGGGAAACATCGATATTCTCGACGCACGCTTGGTCATAGGAGGCGACGCGGCCAACCGTGCCAGTTCGGTCGGTTCACGATTCGAACTCCTGGGCGGCTCGCTCTTCACCCACGACGGCATTCGAATCAACTCAAAACTGGCGAACCATCCTGCCATCCTTCGCCTTGCTGGATCATCCACCGTGACGATGCAACGCTTTGCCGTCGAAATCTTCAACGGACGCCTCGAGATCGACGGCGGACAGGCCAACATTCACCTGAGCAACCTTCATCTCGAGGGAAGCCAGGAAGCCGCCGATCCTGGCACCGGACAGGTGCTCGTCGAAGAAGCTCCGGCAACTCTCGCATTTTCGGGAGAGCACATCTCCACAATTCACGTCGATGGCAATGTCATCTTCCGGGAAAACGCGCTCCTTGAAATCGATCAATTGAATCCTGAACTCCCTCTCGGCAGCTATACCTTGATCGATGGGGTGACGCTCATGGATGAGGGCCTCAGTCTCAGTCCAGGAACAGACCCGAACCAATGGACGATCGAGTCAGACACCGAACACGGCGACCTGCTACTCCACAAACATTCCCACTAGTCGACGAGAAAGATTGCCAACAGGATCCTTGGTCAAAGAATCGCATCAAACGACGATCCGAGAACTCTGCGGTTTCAAAAGAACGGAAACTATGCTTCCGTTCCCAGAATGTTCCCTCAATCACGTCCCGCTAACTTACGGCAGTTGATGATTGCCCTGGCAATCATCATTCAGTGTTCCCTATTCCATCTCGCCGCCCAGGATCGTCCCAACATTATTCTCCTCATGGGAGACGACCACGGTTGGGAAGAAACCGGCTACAATGGCCATCCCTATTTGAAGACACCTGTCCTTGATCAGATGGCCGCAAAGGGGCTCCGTCTCGACCACTTCTATGCGGCACATCCATCGTGCTCCCCTACCCGAGGTAGCGTTTTGACCGGGCGACACCCCAATCGATACGGCACTTTCACGCCAAACTATTCCATCCGCCCGGAGGAAATCACTCTGGCCCAGCTGGCAAACAAGGCAGGCTACAAGACCGCACACTTCGGCAAGTGGCATGTGGGACCGGTGAAGCAAGGGTCTCCAACCAATCCGGGGGCCATGGGTTTCGATGAGTGGCTTTCGCACGACAACTTTTTCGAACTAAATCCTCAGTTCTCGCGAAATGGAAACGACCCCGTGGCGTTTCAAGGCGAAGGTTCTGAAATCATCGTCCGCGAAACGATTCAGTTCATCGATCGAGCGGTTTCCCAAGAAACGCCCTTCCTTGCGGTCGTTTGGTTCGGCTCTCCTCACGAGCCCTACAGTGGCCTTGAGGCCGACCTCGCCCTGTACGACGAGCTCCCTGAAAGCTACCAAGATCGAATGGTAGCCCTCACGTCGAATGAAACCGGCGCACGGGTCCGTCGACCGCTTCGTGACGTACTTCGGGAACGCTATGCAGAGATCACCGCCATGGATCGCGCCATAGGACACCTTCGTGATCATCTCAAGAAGAAGGCACTCAAGGAAAACACGCTCGTTTGGTACTGCGGCGATAACGGTACCCCTTCAAGTGGTCTTGTTGTCTCTCCCTTCCGGGGACAGAAAGGCCAGATGTATGAAGGGGGCATCCGGGTCCCCGGTATCATCGAGTGGCCGGCAAGAATCAAGGAACCGCGTCACTCCACCCTTAGTGCCGTAACGAGCGACATGTTACCAACGCTTTGCGAATTAACAGGACAAGCCCTCCCTAATCGACCGATCGATGGAATGAGCCTCACCCCTCTCTTCGATGGCGCCATCACTTCTCCTCGCCCTAAGGCCCTCTGTTTTTGGAGCTACAATGCCAAACTCGAAGCCGAGCGAGGCTTCGAACCCTACTTCCCCCAAGCACAACAAGAAGGCACCACGCCGCTCGTCAAACTGATGAACGGCAAGGCCACTCGAACCTTTCGAAACTTTCATCATCCGGCCATTGAGGAAGAGGACTACGGCGGTGCACGAGCCATCATCGACAATCACTACAAACTGATCATCAGTGGCACCAACAAGGACGAGCTTGAGCTGTATCATCTCGGTAGCGACCCGGCTGAGACACGGAACCTCGCAGCGAGTCGACCAAACAAAACCAAGGAACTCAGTCAGCAGCTTCGCGAATGGCAGCGCTCAGTGCTTCAAAGCCTCACTGAAGCCGACTACTAGTTCCCTGACTGGCGTGTGAGCGAGCTGACAGCAATTGACATTTGACGGCGGTCTGACATTTTTTTCGAATGAACTCACGGCTACTTGCGGCATTGACTTGCTTGCTCCTATCGCAGTCTTCTCTGAAAGGAAGCGAACTCTTAGAAGAGCTGTCACTCGGCGTCACACAACCATTGACAGTCAGAACCATTTCCCCACCACGAGGGTTCAAGGTGAGCCCCGAGCTCGGCTTGCTCCACCATTCCTCACTCAGCGGACAAGTCATCCACCAAGCGCCCAGCAACCTGCGAGGCCTTTTTGAAACCCGCGCAGTTCGCACGCCGAAAGGCGATCTCTTGCTCATGTTCCCCTTGGGCAATCACTACGCCGCGGGAGCCGGTAAGGTCAATGATTTGATTGCCTATCGCTCCAGCGACAACGGCCAAACCTGGCAAGGGCCTACAGTGGCCTTCGATATTAACTACAGCCAGCACGGTTTCATCCCTTTAATCCCGAAAGGTTCGAAGCGGATTTACGCCTTTGGCACCCAACCGATTCCCAGCGAATACAGTCGCGAGAAAGGCAAACACGAAAACACCCCGATCGGGTTTCGCTGGTCCGACGACGACGGTCATACTTGGTCAGAAGCTCGCCTCATTGAACCCATCAACGATCCCGGCTTCCTCGGAATGTCCGTCACCCGCATGTGCGAAACCGACAGCGGCGCCTGGATCCTAGGGTCTCATGCAGCCGACTGGTCCAAGAGCCCGCTAATCACCCAACAATACCTCCTCCGCAGTGACGACCAGGGGGCTACCTGGACACAGCTTCCCAATGCGCGTCCAAAGGGGTGGTATTCGCCCAAATTCAACCGAATGGACGAGGGCCGCCCCATCAACCTCGGTGGTGGCGAGATCTTCTTTATGGCAAGGACGCCCACCGGTGTCCTTTGGGAAGCCAGAAGCCTCGATGATGGTCGCACATGGACTCAGCCCAAACCCTCAAGCCTCGTTCATCCCGACGCACCTCCAATGCTCTTTCACCTCAACGACGGTAAGACACTGATCAACTTCATCCACAACCGTCACATCAACACCCAGTACGTCGGCCTCACTGGAAAGATGGACGGCATGAAAGACCGATCAGAAATCTGGGTCACGCTCTCAAAGGACGGAGGGAGAACTTGGGATGAACCCCGCTTCCTCTTCGCCAATGCCACAGTCTCCAACCCAGAGAAAAACGGCTGGTTCAACCACAATATCTCGTATCTCGATGCGGTCATCGATCAAGGCAAGATTCATATCTTCTGTCCCCATCTTTGGAATCGAGCGATTCATCTCGTGATGAATGAAAGCGCTCTTTCTGATCTACCAACGCGGAAGGAACTCGCCCGCGACTGAGCATCGAAAAACGACGCCCGATCACACTGCACAAGGGGCAATGACCGCGCCAACCAAAACAACAAGCGCTCCCTATTCTGTCATCACCGAGAATCGTCCTACCGGCCCAAACATCGCTTGGCCCGTTCCACTTACAATCGACTCCTCGAGACGGACCGCCTGGGCCTTCACGGATTCAACACTCAAGCGACGCCAGCGGAAGACCTGTCTCTCATAGTCAAAGCTCTGACCATCGTCCTCATAAAGATCAAAGAAACCGGCCCGCTTGCCATACCAACGAACTTCCAAGGGATGGCCAATTGCCTTGTCCGCTTGGTTGACTGAACGACTCAGCATTGGAATCACGGCTCCGTCTTTCACGAACAGTGGAATTCGATCTCCCAATCCGGCGGCCGTCACAGTGATCGTTTCCCCGTTACCAACCCACCGACCGGTGTAAAAGTCATACCAGTTACCGGCCGGAAGTTGAACCTCCCGTTCGATTGCCTGCGCCTCATAGAAGGGAGCAACCAGGATCGAGCGACCGAACATATACTGATCCGTCTTCTCGATTCTTTTCCCCATCGCATAGGGATTCGTTTCGCTATCGAGGGTTCCTTCAATGATCTCGTCCTGTTCTGCAGAAAAGCCGTCCTCGAGAATCATCGCTCGAATCGGAGGAACCCCCTGCTGTTGGTATTCAGCAAACGCACTGTAGAGATAAGGCAACAAACGCATGCGAAGTTGAATCACCTCTCGGACCGCGTCGGTCACCCCGTCATAACTCCATGGTTTTTTACCTGAAGACCAAGCATTCAATTGAGCCATGGCAGAAAAACAAACCGTCTGCATCCGGTTCAACCACTCTCGGTCCGAGCGAGCTGAACGAGCCTCCGGCGTCCACAGAATCCCACACAAACTCGAGGTTGAGATTCCGGTCAAATATTCCTTATGACTGTAGGCATCGCTGTAGATCACAAAGGGGTAGCCTGAAGCCGCACCATTGGCCGCTCGAACGAGGCTGTAGGTGCGGACGTTTCGCTGCTTGAAGAGATCTGTATACAACATGTTCTGCATCAACAATCCATAAGACTGCCGCATGGCCTCACCTGAGATACCTGAGGGGAAAGTGGCATGATCAGGCCAAAGCCAAAAGTCATAGCCATCGACCTCATCAATCTTATACCCACTGATTCCAATCCCAATATGATCCTTGTGATGCTGATCCGTAAGCAATTTGCGAGCTTCCGGCATCGTGTAATCAGGCACCAAGCCCAACCAAACCAAATGGGATCCCGACAGGGGGTACATCGATTCATAAAGTCGACTGTGCTTGGAGATGAACGGATTCTCCCAAAGGTTTAAACGCACCCCATCATCCAGCAGTTCCTTGGCAAATCCCGCCGGATCCGGAAACCGTTTCTTCTGCCATTCGAAGGTACATGGATACGACTTGGTCATCCAACCAGGCTCTAACCCAACCACATCAATGGGGAAATCACGTTGTTCAAACTCGGCCAATTCCTCACGCACCTGATCCGCATTAAACTTGGCGTGCACACGATGCCAAAACCCCAATCCCCAAAGCGGTGGCAAGGCGCCTCCCCCGCTGAATAAATTGTAGCGCTGAACCACCTCAAGCAGCGATTGCCCAGAGAAAACTACTAGCTCCATTCCCTCGCCGTTTACTTGGGCTTCCACCGAATCCCCTGGAGGTTGAGCCAACCAAGGTCCGGCCTGCTTCTCATCCGGAGGAGGGTTCCGGTCTACTTCGGCGGGATTTCTTAGCGAATCCTTGCGGTTTCCTACCTGGTTGTAGATCTTCAAGAAACGAGCTGTGTTGAAAAACACCCCGTATCCCTTGCTTGAAATATAGAAAGGAACGGGGGCATGGGTTCTTCCTCCCCCTTTGCTCCAATGATCGACGTTGAGCGTCATCACCTTGCGAGATTTCTTGATTCCATCCAATTGCAACCCGAAACCATAAAGCGTCTCGTCTTCGGCGGTTGGAATCCGAACGAGCACCTTGTGGTCTCGTCCCACGAGATAGCTCACCGCATCCTTGGAAAACGGAAAGGCTGCATCCGATAATTCATTCAAGGCTTCGATTTTAGGCGGCGCCGCTGCGAGATCGCTGTAACGGATCTCATGGCTAAGATTCCCGATCTCAGCCCGCCAAACACCCTTGGCCACAGCGTTCCAATCGCTAACAGGAGTCAGATCCCCAAGGTCGGCAGCCGACACGCAACGAACGAGCACAAAGAAGACGGCCAGTATTGAACGACGGCGCCAGTCAAACAATTGATTATGATTCATGAATGAGACTAGCCTAGTGTAGCATTCTCCATCTGTTAACCCCCTTGTTTCACCCCAGTCTTTGCCACGGGGCGACAGTGGCTGCGGTAGTAGCTCTAGCCACTCGTTCACCAGCGAATGAATCAAACGATCCAATCTGAAGATCGTGACACGCTCGTTTCCGCTCTGACAGCCCTAAGCCGATTCTTCAAGATTATTGCTCCGTTGAACCCCGGCAGCCGAGCCAATGTGAATCCCTCCATCACTCCCTCTGCCAAGCGTATTGCCATTCAACAAGCTATTCTCTCCTGCCCCACGCCACTCTATCGCACGCCGCATCAATTTCGTCTCGCGAGTATCATGAACCTGGCATCCAGAAAGATTCACACGTGAACACTCATTGAGATAGATTCCAACGGGAGCGGGATCTCGCAATAGACACCCTGAGATATTGATCCGCTGACACCCTTCCAGTTCGATCAAGCCGAGATGAGAACGCCCTTCCCCACCATTCCAGGTCTCTTCCCAATTCGTTTTTCCCGCAGGGGCTCCCCGCAGCTCCAATCCACTAAGGACACAATCCGAGGCTGCGACAAATCGAAGATTGGCATCAATCTCTCGCTCAGGAACCCAGTAGTTGTGCCCAAAAGTATTGGAACCGAACGAAAGGTCCTCGCCTCCCTCAACTAGCAGATTATGCTGAAATCCAGAGTAGATAAAATTGCCAGTGACCGAAATCCCTCGGCATGCCACCAAGTGCACATTAATCGCCTGGTTTCCGATCACATTCCCACTAATCGCCGCCATCCCCGGAGGCAAGGTGTCGCTGGGCTCGGGCCCGAGGATTCGAATATTCGCGCCATTCGGTGAATAGGTGGATTGGATCGTATTGGAACTAATCGTCAGTTCCCGAACCGAGGGCCGAGGCGAATCCGAAGTCGTCCCTCGCGAATCAATCAAAATCTCCGCCGTCAAGTCGCCAGGATCATACCCCGGATGCGATCGATAGTTGTTATACTCGATATCGTTGCCCGTGATCTGGAGGTTACGAATTTCCGAACCCTGAATTCGAATTCCGCCCAAGCGATTGTAACTGATATGGTTCCCGGTAATATTCGTCTGATGGAGGTTGACTCGATCCATGAAGATTCCCACCCCTCGATTATGATAGATCTGACAATCACTAATCAGCACATTTCGATTCCGCTTCGTCAACACGATGCCATGACGGAGATCGCGTAGAAGCACCCGAGAGATTATAGGCTGAAACGTACCAACACACTCGATCCCATCGGCTTCTTCATGCCCGCCTTCGATCTCGATCCCTGAAATCATTGGAAGCCGTTGGGATTGCCAAACGGTTGCTCGAACGCCGGCCGGATCTGCGGTGCCTCCATGGGTGCCGACGAATCGAAACGCTGGCCCCGGACCGTCCATCACCAGCTTGGCATTGCCCTCAGACCCTTCGATCGATACTCGATCCGTCTCCGCAAGCCTCACCTCAATCGTTTCAGTGATTCGATATGTCCCGCGACCGAAACGGACCACACCATCACCTTGAGTAATCGCATGGCGTATTGCGTCAGTATCATCGGCAGTGCCATCTCCTTCCGCACCAAATGAAATCACATCACTCATCCCTTCAGCCTAAGGCGCCTAGAGAAGAACGATAGAAAAAACTGACCGACCTCAAGCTGAACTGGAGACTAAACCAGGAGCTCTTGAACGGGATGATGCTCTTCGACCCCGGTGAGGCGGAAATCCAGACCTCGAAAACGAAAAGACAGCTGAGAATGGTCGATTCCCAGCGAGTGAAGAATGGTCGCTTGCACATCATGCACGTGCACGGGCCGATCAACGACATTGAATCCCAGCTCGTCGGTCTGCCCGAGAGAAAAGCCCGCCTTAATCCCGCCCCCGGCGAACCACATTGTAAATGCCTGAGGATGGTGATCCCGCCCCTTAGAACGGCCGAGGGCTGCGCTGGCCTCAACCATTGGAGTACGCCCAAACTCGCCGCCCCAAACCACCAAGGTATCATCGAGCATTCCCCGCTGTTTGAGATCTCGAATCAAGGCCGCACAGGCTTGATCTGTTTGTTGGCATTGAGACCGAACCCCACCCTCGACGTTGCTGTGATGATCCCACCCGGCATGATAGAGCTGAACGAAGCGTACGCCACGCTCAGCCAAACGCCGGGCCAGCAAGCAACTGTTGGCGAAGGTCGCCTTCGAATCCCCCGGTTTTGCCCCGTAGAGATCGAGGGTCTTCTGATCCTCCCCCGAAAGATCCATCAATTCTGGCGCGCGGGACTGCATTCGAAAGGCGGTTTCGTAGGCATTGATCCGAGTCGCAATTTCCGGATCTCCGACTGTCTCTTATACACATCTCCGAGCCCACGAGACTAGGCATGATCTCGT
>OJGX01000831.1_pt1 | contig 13738 bp, 9 predicted proteins | sample 1594661 | NCBI WGS metagenome assembly OJGX01 (sample SAMN05416839, study PRJEB24817) | seawater metagenome | isolation source: Sea water | place: Canada:Atlantic | collected 2013-07 | reverse complement strand
CCTGCCGTTGCTCCAGCGGGAGATCTTCGGCAGAGAAGAGTTTGTGAAACACCTGCAGCGGATCATTGAATCCAGCGACAGGTTTCCCACGCTGGTCCCAAGCCAAAGACAAACCCGGACCGTGCCCCGAGGCCTTGCTATCACTGCTGTTGAGTTGCATCGAGGAGAACCGGGTTTCTTGCCCCAGTCGCCGCGCCACGACCTGATCGACGGAAATGCTATTGGCCATGTTCTGACCTGGAACGGAATACCGATTCGCCCCCGTCAACCAAAACGTACTGCCCCAATGCGCCTCGTTGCTATACTGGTTTGAGCACCCCTGCACCACGGTGAAATCCGACTTGTGTCGCGCCAGCGGCTTTAAGCCGGGTGACAGTTCATAGTCGAAGCCGATGTCTTTGGGATCGGGATACCAAGTCTCTTTTGTTACCCCAAAACCGAAGCCAAGGAATACGGCGCGTTTGGGCGGAGCGGGAGGCACAGTGGCTGCAGCCGAAGCAAAGCGGCGAAAGCCCATGGATTCGAGCGCCGGAAGCGCAATCAGAGCACCAGTTCCACGTAAAAAATGCCGACGATTCCATTGGGATTTCATGACTTATGAGGCATGCCCATTTTCTTAGGGCCACAACTTCTCGTTGCTCGGTAAGAATGCTCGAGCAGCCGCAGCCAAGCTTCATGGGAGCGCTGTCTCCGTTTGGACAATGCACTATCGCGGATCTTCACCATCTTTCAACGTGCCTTCTCTAGATTCGCGAATATCGCCTTCATCCGTTTCTCAATGGTTACAGCGACCACACTATCCTCTTTCTGCCAAAAATACAATTCGCCCCTGACCGACGCTCACAATAACGACTCACCATAAATCTGTCACCCATGGGTAGGTGCGACTCCCCTCGGCCGCAGTATGTTATCCCGTTTCACTGAGTTCATCGCGATCGCAATTCCCGGTCTATGTGAGCACTCCATTGACAATCAACGACTTACACGAGATTACAAAAACGTGCACAACCACCCCACAATGACCGACCAAGAGGAGGACTCGTTTTCAGAGTCGGAATCCGCAGCTTGATCGCGCTCCTATGCCACTGATATCGCCCCATTCTCAGATGCTTGCGAACGTCCAGCGGTGCCATCTATTCTGTCGCTCATGAATTTGATCCAAGTCCGGTATCTCCACTGCCTTGTCATCATTCTGCACGCTTCGCCCCTTAGCTGCGCCAGCGTCGAAGCGCAGCCATCATCAACGCGTTATTCGATCGATGTCGAAAGATACCGGTTCGGAACCAACCCTGCCGTCGAGAATCCCGACTTCTATCCGATTCCTCAGAATAGAGTAGACCGCGAAACCTACCTGCAGCAGATCGACGCCTACAACCCTGAAGCGATTGCAGAGAATCCGAATCGCGGCATGGCTGGACCACAAGCTCTGATGCCCGTTCTCGCCAAGTATTTGCAAACGGGAGACACCCAATGGAGCGACGCCTGCATTGCCATGTTGAAAGCATTTCACGAGGAATTACTCCGGCAAGTGGCCGACAAGAATTGGTTTTGGCAGTTCGAACATCCCGCTGCCTTGATCCCCATTTACCGAAAGCATCTCATAGCCGGTGGAGCCATGAACGCGGACGCACCATGGTTTCGTGAGATGTGGTTGACCTACTGCGGAAACCTCCACGTATGGGATAGCGAACCTGTTGAGTGGCGAGGCGGATGCCATCGATCCATGCCCGAAGGATACGCGAAGGGACGAGCAGCCGCTTGGTATCCAGATATTCCCGAGGCGGCAGAATGGAAACGATACTCCAACCTTGTGTTTGGTGATTTCTGGCGGGCGAAGGATGCTCCCCAGAATGATACCGGCTATATGATGGGACCACTCATCATTTTAATCTGCGGTGGCGATCAATGGACCGGAGACGATCGAGTGTTCAACGATCCGGGAATGAAACGACTTTGGGAACGCCTCCTCGTTGAAATCTCCCCGGACGGCTTAATCAATCCCTACGGTCCCAATGGAGGCTGGAACAGCACAGCTGATTATCGAATCGCCATGCTCGAGCGCTTAGCCACCAAGACCGGCGATGGACGGTATCGTTTTGGAGCTCAAAAGCTCTTCAACTATCTGCGCTATCAGCAACGTGATCCGAATAGCCAAAACCTCAACTCAGCAGCCCCGTGGTTGATCTCACTCGCCTCCATTTGGGCAAACGATCGCATCGAATCAATCGAGCCGACCAGTGGCTCGATTTGGAATAAACGAGGTGAAGCCATCCGGATCCCTCATACGGACAAGCAACTGACAGACAGGCTTCTCGGCAATGCTGATTTCCGTGAGAACCGAGGTCATATTTGCTGTAGCTGGTATATGACGGGCAAAGAATGGCCAGACAAACTGATCCTGCGCAGCGGCTGGAATCCAGGAGATTTCTTCGGACTGATCGAACTTCACCCAACTAGCTTTCCCGCGAATCCGGGAGGCATCATGGGATTGAATCGCTGGGGCGCACCCTTCACTCAAATTGTCACCAGCAAAGGGGCGTCCGTTGAAAACCGACTTCTTATCGAGGATGTGAACCAACAGGTGAAGCGACGTTATCATCCTGACAAACTACGAATCGATGAATTCTGGAGAAGCGGCTCCATGCCGGATATCCGGTCCGAGATGACTTACTTTGAGGACACACCCCAAGCCACCTACGCCCGCGTACGCGTGCAGAACATGGACGGTCTGCCCGTGGTCTATGAACGGGAGTTTGTCTTCGCCAAGAACCGCTTTCTGGCCACACGGGAAATTGTCACCTTTGAGGAAAGCTTCAAAGCACGCTTGGCCCCGTTGTGGAACACCCACAACGTCGGCCCGCAAATCGGCAGTCACTGGGCCAATACGTTTATCCATCAACCCGTAGCCAACAATGGCACCCGCAGCATGAAGAGCCCTCCCCTAGATCTTCTGGTGTGGTTTGCCCCTCGCAAAGATTGCGAGCTGAAGGTAATCGATCGACTCATCGATGATCCCAGGGCGGAAGCCTGTCCTAACCAAGTCCGCTACCAGTGGGAAGGCACCCCGGCAATCGGTGAACAACTGGTTTTCACACAAGTTTACTTTCCGCACTCGCCCTATCGGGCCAGAGCGACCTCCAACAATCCTAACCCCAATGCACGGGCAGCGTATGCCAATGAATTGCAGGCGACCGCCCACGCTTCCGGCATTCAAATCCTCAAGGATTCACCTGAAGTTTCCGTACTGCGTCTTGAACTCGCCCCTGGTCAAGTGGAATGGGTTGTTTTCAATCCGGAAATGAAACCCCTTCAGATTGAAAACCTACAATCAGTATCTCCCTTTCTATACCGATCGACTCCGCGGCAGGAGTGAATGGTTCGATGTGTCGCAGTTTTCAATGTCGAACGCCACAGCTAACCAAACGTCCAGGAAATTCAGGAGCGGGCGTCATTTCGACACTCTTGCTTCTTGTGCGGACTCCACAGGCTACAAGTGAGCTGTATGAATTTGAACTCGCCAGGGCGTGAGAGAATCCGGAATATCCAAGAGCCATGAGACTCAATCGAAAGAAGTATATTATTTTTCTCGGTTTGTTCTGGGGCTGTCATGCTTTTGCAGACCAGGCAGGCCGTCGCTACGCAGAGAATGAACTTCACGCTCTTCCGGCGATCGAGATCACGGTCGGACTTGAGAATGCGGAAATTGTCGGCTCTGATAATCGGGCGCTGCAAGCTGCAGTAGACTATGTCGGCAACCTCGGAGGCGGAACGGTAAAAATCGGTCCCGGAGAATTCCTCATGCGGGATTCCTTGCACTTGCGCAGTCGGGTTACGGTTCGAGGCACGCCAGGCCAGACCGTCCTCAAGAAGGATGTCGAGTACAGAACCTTTCTGACAGCTGACGGAGATTTCGGCGAGGCGGCAATCACCATTGAGAATCCCAAAGGTTTCTCCATTGGCGGCGGAGTCTATGTCGCTTCCAAGACCCAGCGCAATTTCCATGGAGTCTGTGCAACCATCCTTAATAACAAAGCCAACTACTTTACTCTCACCCGTCCGATGAACGCGGACATCATGGTCGCGGATGGCGGATTCGCAGCCACCATTTTTCCGGTCATTAGCGGCTACGAAATACAGGATGCCCGGGTCGAACACCTGATTGTGGATGGAAATAGAAAGCACAACCCCACCAAAGTCGATGGCTGCCGAACAGCAGGCATCTATCTCTACCGAGGCGATCATTGTTTGATCACCGATTGCGTGGTCATCAACTATCAGGGTGATGGGATCAGTTTCCAACAATCCAACGACGTCGAGGTCAATCGATGCGTTGTGGAACAATGTTCCGGGTTCGGCTTACATCCAGGGAGCGGCTCCCAGAGGCCAAAGGTGATCCATTGTCGCGCCATCAAAAACGATGAAGATGGCTTTTTCTTTTGTTGGCGCGTACGCGGTGGCGTTGCCGAAGGAAACTGGCTTGAGAACAATGGCGGCTACGGCATGTCCATAGGACACAAGGACAGCGACAACCTTGTCAGACTGAACACGATCATCGGAAATCGACAAGGAGGTGTTTACTGGCGATCAGAAACGGAGCCAATGGCCGCTCACCGGATTACTTTCGAGGAAAACACCGTACGCGACAATCAAGGCTGGGGACTCTTTGTGGACGGAGTGACCAGCGGAACAGTGATTCGACGAAACATCATCGAAGATACCGGAAGCGGGCGGCAAAGCACCGGAATACGCATCGGAAACAAAACGGACGATGTCACACTTGAGGACAACACGATCAAAGCAGCAAAGCGTGTCCTAGATGAGCGTCCGTCTCATTAGTGAATCAAATGCTTCCTTTTCCAATTTCCATGGCCATGAAGCGCAATATCAGCATCGCTACTCTATCGGTTACCGGATGCACGTTCATCCACGCTCTACTTTGTTCTAGCCAGACGACCGCGCAAACACTTGACGACTGGGAACAGGTCGAGCGAGTTGGGCCTCCCACATTTCACGCCCCTCCGATCGAACGCTACCGATACGGATCCCCTGACACCAATAATCCTGGTTACTATCCCATCCCGAAATCTCCGGTCACCCGGAAAACCTATATGCGTTGGATCGAAGACAGCGAGATGCTCGAGTACGCCAAACAACCAAGGCTGGGCTCGGGCGGCCCAACGCTCTTACTTCCGACTCTGGCAAAGTATGTTCAAACAGGGAATACCTTCTGGGGTGAAGCCTGTATTGTGATGCTCAAAGATTTTCATGCCGCTCTCCAGCGAGAAGTTAAAGAAAAGGGTTGGACCGAACAATTCGCCGAACCACCAGCATTCCTCCCCCTCTATCGCAAACATCTCATGGACGGAGGGTTGATGGCGCCAGAGTCATCCTGGTTTCGCGAACTCTGGCTTTACTACTGTCGGCATCTTCACGTTTGGAATTCTAAACCCATCGAATGGCGGGGCCCCTGTCATCGATCGATGCCCGAAGCTCTCGCTAAGGGTTTGGCCGCTAAGTGGTATCCCGACATTCCGGAGGCCGCTCACTGGAAAAAGTATTCGGAGCAGGTCTGGGATGATTTTTGGAGAGTCAAAGATCTGTTCCAAAATGACACGGGTTACTTTCAGGACGCCACCCGCGCCTACGCTTTCGCCAGTTCAGAATGGTTCGGAGACAATCGTTTCCTGGCCGATCCCGGGATGCAACCGGTCTGGCAACGTCTGATGGCCGAAATCACACCCGACGGCGCCATTAATCCCTACGGTCCCAATGGAGGTTGGAATAGTACCGCCGCTTTGCGGGTCGGTCTTCTTGAGCGAGTTGCCACAGCGACCCAAAATGGCTCTTACCGTTTCGCCGCGCATAAAGCCATGAACCACCTAAATTACCAATTCGGCCCAACATTGAAGGATGGATACCTCCGGAATCAGGAAACCGCTCCCTACATCGTCCTTGCCTGGCTCACCGCAGACGATGATCTTGAGGCTCAGGCACCGCATGCCGGAGGCCTCGTCACCCATCGTCGCGAGTACGCACGCATTCCTCATCGGGACAAAAACATCGTGGGCCGGTTCCTGCCGGACCTGGATCCTGATCCCGACAGAGCAAATCTGTGTTGCAATCAGGCCTTCACGAACAGAACGGTCACCGACAAACTGGTGCTGCGTAGCGGATGGAATCCAGGCGACTTCTTTGTGCTCGTGGATCTTGTCCCCACAAGTTTCCCTTTCAATGCAGGCGGAATCCTGGGCATGAATCGGTGGGGAGCTCCGTTCACTCAAGTAGTGACCTCGAAGGGCGACATTCCGGAGAATCGACTGGCGATCGTCGACCGATCCAGCGCCGCCCCGCGCCGTCTCCTTTCTGATCCGGATAGAATCAGCGAAGATTGGAAGAGGAGTAAGATGCCGGATATCCAAACGACTGTTCCCTATTTCAAAGACTCCAAAGAGACCACCTATGCACGAGTGGAAATCCAGAACCCGGAAGGTCTCCCGGTGAAGGTCGTCCAGGAATATGTGTTCGTTAAGAATCGATTTCTCGTCCGTCGCGAAACCGTCCAATTTGAGGAATCCTTTCCGGCACAAATCCAATCCCTATGGAACACACAGAATATCGGCCCTCAAATCGGTAACCACTGGGCCAACACATACATGACCGCCCCCGTCGCATCAAATGGCAAGATCAACATGCTCACCCCGCCAGCCGATCTGCTGGTTTGGTTCGCTCCCCAACCCGAATGGCGTCTTCAAGTTGTGGATCGAACGGTGGAAGATCCTCGAACCCAGGTTACTCCCGGTCAACTCCGTTATGTTTGGGAAGGCACCCCCACCAAGGGTGAGCGTCGACATGTCACCCAGGTTTACTACCCACATGGCGCCACGAGATTTCGAGCCACGTCGGTCGAACCCGGCGCGCGCGGTGTCTATGACGGAGGTCATATCGCAGCGACGGCAGGAGCCGCCGGAATACGCGTCATTCAGGATAGCCCGGATCTTACGGTCCTTCGAGTTGAGCTCGAAGCTGATCACATTGAATGGATCGTGTTTAATCCATCCGGCAAGGCGGTCGAAGTCGCTGGTCACAACACAGTGAATCCGCTCCTATATACCCGAGACTCACTAAACTGAGAGATTTGGAATCCGTAGAACAGAAGCGGAGGTAGCGCAATCCATTGCCGACAACCAAGATCGATCTCTGGCTCATCGCGAGAACGACACTCAGCCCAAGCTCACTTTTTATTGGGATCGGTGTTGTTTAAGAACTCCTCGATGTTCGTATAACCATCACCGTCGGCGTCCGAAGCACTCGACCATGATAGATCGTGGTTCGGATTGAATCTCCGTTCCCAAGCATCCGGCATGCCGTCAGCATCCGAATCGACCGGCGCAGGCGCCGAATTGAGCACCGGCCAGCCACCGACATCGGATTGAGTAGAAACAATCCCATCCCCAAACGTGGCCTGACCGGAGCGGACCTCTCGAATGATTCGCTGATCATGAGAATCTCTCTTCGGAAGCACCGCTCCGGCCTGGTCCAATACCTTCTTATAAGCAAGCTCCGGCGTATCCGTAAGAACGGGTGCAAATTGAACGGGACGTTCCACTAAGACAGAATCCACCCTCCGCTCACGATCATCAATCGTTACCAATTCCTTCCCTCGTTTGATGCCCAAATGGGTTTCCAACAAGTTCCCATCAACGTGCCACTTACCAAAACTTCCCGTATCGAGGCACTGCATCTTGACAACACTCTGAAGCTCACGGGACGCGGGTCCCGCCTTGTAGTAGTTGTTGACTACATTGATGCTCTCCGGCCGTCCATCGAGTCGTCGCTTTTGCCAGTTAAAAATGACGTTGTTGCGGAAATCAAGATTGATTGTTGGATTGCTCGTCTCTCCCGCAATGCTCGGATTTCGCCCAGTATTGTTGGCGAAAAGATTGTGATGGTATGAAGAGTTCATTCCCCCCAATGAAGCTGCAAACCCATGACCATTCCGCAGCGGCGAATCATGGAGCGCCTCCGATATGAGACACCATTGAATGGTGATATTCTTCGACCCATGGTAGGTATTGACCCCTTCATCCAAAGTCCAACTCACTGAGCAATGATCGACCATGACGCTCTCGGCGTTTGAGACATCAATCCCATCCATCAGTTTTCCTGCTTCATCCCCTAGCCGAACACGAAGAAATCGAACCACGGCATCATCCGCCGAAATGTTCAGCGGAAATCTCTTGAGACAGATCCCATCGCCAGCCGCCGTTTGACCTGCGATGGTGATACGTGGATTGAGAATACGTAGTGTCGATTGCAACTCAATTGTCCCGGAAACCCAAAAAACAACAATTCTGGGCCCTTCCGCTTCAACCGCAGCTCGAAGACTTCCGGGCCCACTATCATTCAGGTTGCTTACAAACAAAACCTGCCCGCCACGGCCGCCAAGTGCAAAGCGGCCGTAACCCTCCGCTCCAGGAAACGCAATCTGCTGGGCTCGAGCAAAAACTGTCGCAGACAGTAGGAGAGAGATTAGAATCGATACAATCCGTTTCATGATAAACGTCATTGAACAAACGTGGTGGACGAGCCCCAAGCTCACCGGTCGGAAAGACTAACTGCTGCGATCAATTCTTCCACCCAAAAACGAAGGATCGAAATCGCTAGGAAGCTCTCAACACCAAAAACCACTCAATGCCAAAGCTTTCCGCCACGAGGGTTCGATTTCCTTCAGCCGCACGCTGCCTCCCTAAAATAGCTGTGGCATCTTGCCTCAGATGCCCCTACGAACAGAAGCGAGCCCCTTCAGACACTTCTCGCGCTTGGCGAAGTCTTACTTTCCTGCTAAGGATTGCTTATCCAATGAAATACCGCACGATTTTACTCCTCCTCGCTTGCCTCTGTGGCTTTTCGCGCACCCAAGCTGCCGATTCAAAACCGAATATCGTGCTCATATTTCTGGATGATGTCGGCTACGGCGATCTCGGATGCTATGGCAGTCGGGTCAACAAGACTCCAGAAATCGATCGTCTCGCCAAAGAGGGGCAACGATGGACGTCGTTTTATGCCGCTGGACCTTGGTGCACCCCAAGTCGCTACAGCATGATGACCGGCTGTCATCCCGTCATCGCCAAAGAAGGTTACAGTCTGAGGAAATCAACCAAGGTGACTATGCCAACAATGCTCCGAAAACAAGGCTACGCCACGGCTTTGATTGGCAAGTGGCATTTAGGTGATTTGAGGGACCCACTCAATGGGAAAGGCCAGCCGCTTGATCATGGCTTTGACTATTACTACGGCACTCCAGCAAGTAATGACATCCCCCGCCCGCTCGATGGCCGGGTCCAAAACTACGCCGTCTTTTCAACCTGCGACAAATTCACCTTTCCAACCCCCTTGATCCGGAACCGAGAGATCATTGAGATGCCTGCCAATCAAGAACTCTTTACCCAACGCTATACCAAAGAGTCCCTTCAATTCATTCAGAAGAATCAAAACCAGCCCTTCTTCCTCTACCTCGCTCACAACATGGCACACGCACCCGTATTCGCGTCCAAGGATTTTCAAGGAAAAAGCATTGGGGGACGCTACGGTGATACGATCGAAGAACTCGACTGGTCCGTCGGACAAATCATGAAGACCCTTCGCCGGCTACGCTTGGAAGACAACACCCTGGTCATCGTCACCAGTGACAATGGCCCGTGGTCCGTGTTCCGAGATCATGCCGGAACGGCTTTCCCGCTCAGAGGTGAAAAGCATTCCTGGTTTGAAGGAGGGCAACGCGTTCCCACCATTGTCTATTGGAAAGGCAAGATCAAACCAGCGACCATCGACGGCATCGGATCCAACATGGATTTTTACGCCACCTTCGCAGCCCTCGCGCAAGGCAACACCCCGAAGAATGACGCAACGTTTTCTTCCCTGGATCTCGCACCGGCTCTGTTCGAAGGCAAACCCTCACCTCGCACCTCATTCCTCTTTATGGATGCCGCCTATCGCTCTGGGAAATACAAGATTCACCGGAGAACAAGACCCTTTCCAGACCCCAGACTTTCGGACGTTCCCCGTCCCAAAGAGCTCAAGCACGATCCCCCTCTACTCTATGACCTAAGCGAAGATCAGGGGGAACAAACGAACATCGCGGGCAAATATCCCAAGATCGTAGAACAACTCAATCAGGAGATGGATTCACTGCTGAAGAATTGACATCAATTCAACTCACTCGGGTAAAGCGTCGCATGCGGGCATCGCGCCGATTACATCGGTTGGCAAAAAACCAGACTGCTAGCGACACCCCTTCTAAGACAGCGAAACGAGCGCGGACTATCGGAACAAGCCAATGAAGAAACTTGCCTTCATTCTCAATCTGATCACGCTTCCGGTCCTCTTTGGGGAAACCTTTACGCCCTATCTCAACGACAGTGAGGTCCCGCAAACGGTAGCGGCTCTTTGGGCGGGTTACGATGCTCGCAAAGAACCCCTCGATGTTCAGGTCATTAGAGAGTGGAAGTCCGACGGTGTGGTGACGCGCTATGTCACCTTCAAGGTCGGAACCTTCAAAGGCTCAGACGCGCGCATCGCAGCCTATTACTCGTTTCCCGATAGGGCCCAGAAGAGTGCCGCCTTTGTCTGGAGCCATGGAGGGGGGCAGCGAGCGGAACGGAATCGTGGCATTTACTTCGCTAAGCAGGGCTTTGCCACCGTGGATATTAACTGGCTCGGCAGGCCGATGGAAAACGACATCGAGATCAATACCGACTGGGGCAAGGTCGATCCAAGCCAGGGACCAAGATTCTACTCCAAGGCCCTACGAAAAGGTTGGAAGCGAAATCTACAGCCGGACGAACATTCGATCGATTCCCTAGTCAGTCCCCGCAACGCGAATTGGTTTCTCCTCACTGTTGCAGCCCGACGGGCGATCACCTTTCTCGAACAACAAGCGGAAGTGGATTCGAAAAAGATTGGATTCACTGGATTCTCCATGGGCGGAATGATCACTTCATTGGTCGCCATCGACCCACGACTTAAGGCGGTCGCGCCCTTTGTCGGCGGCTCCGGATTCAAACACATCGATTTCCCCGGTGGTATCCGCGGCAGCAGTATTCGGGGGCATTTCAAGGACGACCTCGAACTCTACAAGTCAACCATGGATCCCAGCGCCTACTGGCCCTTGGTCAATTGCCCCGTTGTCTTCATCAGCTCCTCCAACGACTTCCATTCCACCTTTGAGCGGATCTATCGATCGATGGCCTTACTGCCACACCGAGATTGGCGCGTGACTACCAACATTCATCAGAACCATGGACCAGGCCCCGAGCAATGGGCGGTCCTAAATCTGTGGTTCAATCAATATCTCAAGGGGAAAGAGCAGCACATCCCCATCACCCCGCCCTCGACCCTACACGTCTCTGGAACGACTGCCCGATTCACCGTCACGCCGACCGATCAAGATCGGCTCATTAGGACCGAAATCTATTTCAGCCATGACCCGAACTCACGCACCCGTTTTTGGAATTGCGCCGATACCACCCCTAGCGGCAAGAGCTGGCTAGTGGATCTCACGATTCATGAAGACCTACCGCTTTACGTCTTTGCCATCTGCCACTACCGCCTGGAAGAAACGATGATCTTGGAGCGCGGCGAAACGACGAGCTTCGCCCTGAACTCGATTGAGCAGATGATCGTACCAAAGACCGTTAACCTGGAGGCGCTAGCAAAACTAAAGAGGACAGGAACGGTCTTTGAAGACTTTGAGAACGGCCTTCAGGACTGGTCTAGTCGCGACGGACGCTCCATCCGGACCTACAAATTCCAAAATCCCACCCTAGATCGCTCCGGCGACAAGCAACTTGCCCTTACCATCAATCCGCAAGGAAAGAAGCTGTCCCTCCGCTTGAATATCGGAAGCAGGTTTCTCAGCCGTGAAAACAACATGGGGAACTTTTCCCTAACACAAAGCATTGAGGGCAACGGCCCCAAAGAGATTCGGATCAGTCGAAAGGAATTCAAGGGCGACAAAGGAAAGACGCTCGAATGGGCCAAGATCGAAACATTCGAAGTGACGCTGGTGGACGAATCGACCAAGGCTAAACTAAACCTCACCTCAGCTGAAGGACACAAAGTACTCCAGCTCATTCAACTGGTTGACGCCCTCTGATTGGATCCGTCTAACAAATACTTTGAGTCTTTCACCTTCGCGAGTCGCGCTCCCTTCGATCCTCAAGAAATTAGCTGTGGCATCTTGCCGCATATTCCCGGGGACCAGAGGCGGGACGCCTCAGCCACTTTTTCATTCACCGAGCTTTCTCCCCCATTTTCAAAGCGATTGTCCTGCAGATTGGATCATGATTGAGAGCTCCGTTCCTCACAGATATCAAATTCCAACGCCCTACTCCACTGGAGTCAATGATTCACTCTGGGCCTAAGGGAATCGCCTTCAACTCAGAATAAGGCATCTCTTCTATGTCGACAGCTCATCAAGTTTGGCCCTCGAACTCACCTAACATGGCTAACGATGCAACAAATTCGAGAGCCGCATTGAATTCGAAACTAGCCGGAATATCCGTCCTTAGAACGAAACCGAAAGGCTGAGAATATGGATAAATCCGGATGATGCCTCCACGATTTCAGTCAATTCAAAATGAGCATAACGCATGTCAACGGAGAGAAGAACCTGTCGTAACAGTCCATTGGAGAAACTGAGTCATGGACAGCGTAATAACCGGTGTTATAGTACGGCATGACTCAGAAGCTAAAGCTGACCCAGATTGGAAACTCGATCGGCATTGTACTCCCCAAGGATTTACTCGCAAAACTGCGCGTTGGCAAAGGTGACAGCATCACTGTGACCGAGACACCTGATGGCTTACAACTGAGTCCATGGGATGAAGAATTCGCCAAACAGATGGAGATCGCTGAACAAGTGATGCGTGAAGATCGCGATGTTTTAAGAAAACTAGCCCAGTGAGCGAACCCGTCTGGATCACCAAGGAGATTAGCCTTGCGCTCCATCGGCGTCAACTTGCCGAGCATGGCGGGAGTGACGGTATCCGTGATGAGGGATTACTGGAATCTGCGCTAAAAAAGCCGCAACAGTCCCATACCTATGGAAATCCGCCCCCTGATATTTGTTCACTCGGTGCCGCCTATGCGTTCGGCATAGCCAAGAACCATCCATTTATCGATGGCAACAAGCGCACGGCCTATGTGATAATGCGCTTGTTTCTCATTCGCAATGGACGGGACCTAACAGCAAGCAAAGAGGATCGCTATTACGCAACCCTTGCACTCGCTGCAGGGGAACATACTGAAGAGTCGTTCGCTGCATGGCTCCGTGAGAACTCCGGGCCATTGAATCTCACCGCAGATTCCCCAAGGAGCTGAGGCGGGACGCCTCAGCCACTTCTTGTTCACGTAGTTTCTCGCCTCCTTCCTAGACATTTTTCTTACATCTTTGAGTTCGCGACCGACCTTGGCTTGAGTCAAGTTAATGGTATGAAAGCAACCTTTACGATGCTCGCCTGCCTCCTCGCCTTCGTCGGATCTTCAAACGCGCTCTGGGCCAAAGCAGAAACCTTTGCTGTCGTCGACAAGGCCACAGACATTCGAGTCCTACCCGCACATCAAAGCAGCGGACTCATCCATGAACCCGAACGCATCGTGTTTACCGCCAACGCCCAAGTCACGGTCCATGTGCTGTCTCTTATACACATCTGACGCTGCCGACGACTCCTTACGTGTA
>OJGX01000826.1_pt1 | contig 13801 bp, 7 predicted proteins | sample 1594661 | NCBI WGS metagenome assembly OJGX01 (sample SAMN05416839, study PRJEB24817) | seawater metagenome | isolation source: Sea water | place: Canada:Atlantic | collected 2013-07 | reverse complement strand
CCTCATAACTTAACAGGGTTGACAGCACAAACTGCTTACGAATTTTATGTAAGAGCTGATTGTGGTGGTTCAGGAACAAGCACATGGGTAGGACCTTTTGCTTTTACCACTACCTGTGGGGTAATTACACCTGACCATACAGAACCATTTAACACTTTTGTTCCTGATATATGTTGGGATGAAGCCGATGGAGGTGACCTAACTTCAGGACCTACCTCACTAGGAGCTTCACCATGGACTGCTGGTACTGCAATAGGAAATACTGCAAAAATTAATTTATATACAGATTCAAGAAGTGATTGGATTTTATCACCCTATTTTGATTTATCAGCAGGAGGATATGAAATTGTGTTAGATGTAGCAGTTACAGATTGGAATGCATCAGGCTCTGATGTAATGGGAGCTGATGATTCAGTAAGAGTTGTATATACAGAAAATGGATCGACATGGAATACATTAATGGTATTTACAGCGGCAGATAATTTACCTAACTCACTAACAACATTCTCTACATTAATTCCTTCGGTAGGTAATAATGTACAGTTTGGAATTTTAGCAACAGATGGTCCTGTAGATAATACTCAGGATTATGACTTTCATGTTGATAATTTCATTATAAGAACACCTCCATCTTGTCCGGCACCATCAGCATTAACTGTAACTAACTTAACATCAACAACAGCAGATTTAGGATGGACAGAAAATGGAACAGCCACTACCTGGGATATAGAATGGGATACAGCCGGATTTACACCAACAGGAATACCAACTATAGTAGGAACAACCACTAACCCTCATAACTTAACAGGGTTGACAGCTAATACTTCTTATGAATTTTATGTAAGGGCTATGTGCAGTGTTTCTGACTCAAGTGCTTGGGTAGGACCATATAGCTTTTTCACAGGATATTGTATTCCTTCAAGTACATCATCATCAACTTATATTAATAATTTTACTACTATTGGTGGTTCTTTAAACATTTCTAATTTAGCTTCAGGATTTACTACGGGTGGATATTTAGATGCAACAGCTCAAATAGTAGAAAGTTATCCTAATGGTACTTTCGATTTTAATGCTGAAATCGTTGGAGGAACTGTTGGTTTGTCTATATGGGTAGATTGGAATAATGATTTGATATTTGATAATTTAACAGAAAAAGTATTTAATACTACAGCTTTTAGTAATGGACCATTTACATCGACAATAACGATTCCTGGTACGACTTCTATAGGAAACTATAGAATGAGAGTTACTGCTGATTGGAATGATGATAATCCATCAGATCCTTGTGCTGCAAGACCAAGAGCTGAGTTTGAAGATTATACTATCAGTATAGTTGCTCCTCCATCTTGTCCGGCACCATCAGCATTAACAGTAACTAACTTAACATCAACAACAGCAGATTTAGGATGGACAGAAAATGGAACAGCCACTACCTGGGATATAGAATGGGATACAGCCGGATTTACACCAACAGGAATACCAACTATAGTAGGAACAACTACCAATCCTCATAACTTAACAGGATTAACAGCAGAAACTGCTTATGAATTTTATGTAAGATCAATGTGTAGTGCTTCTGATTCTAGTAACTGGGTAGGACCATTTGCTTTTACTACTCCATGTAACTCAGTAACAACTTTCCCATTCCTTGAGGACTTTGAAACAACTAGTAATACACGTGATTGCTGGTCTCAAATACAAGAAGTAGGAACAGGAAGTTGGACCTATGCTACAGGTTCTACAGGTGGTTCAATTACAACTGCTTATAGCGGTACTGAGAATGCACAATTTGTATCTCAGTCTGGTACTAATTCTCCAATTGTTAAATTAGTGAGTCCTATTTTAGACTTAAGTGCTGTAAACACCCCAGAATTGGCCTTCTTTTATGGTCAAGAAGATTGGTCTGGAGATCAAAATGAGCTTAAAGTATATTATAGAACAAGTGCTGCTACTGCATGGATACAAATAGCTCATTATACAACAGATGTTCCGGCTTGGACCGCAGATACATTAACGTTACCAAACCCTTCAGCAACTTATCAAATAGCATTTGAAGGTATTAATAACTATGGACGTGCAAACGTTGTTGATGATGTTGAAGTGTATGATGCAATTACTTGTTCAGATCCTTCTAACTTAACAGCATTTAACATTCAACCAACTTCAGCAATGTTAGATTGGACAGAAAATGGAACAGCTACTAACTGGAACATTGAATGGGATGTAACCGGATTCACATTAGGAACAGGTAACCCTCAAGCAGTAGCTGCTAAACCATACTTATTACAAGGACTAACTCCCGGAACTGCTTATGATTACTATGTTCAAGCTGATTGTGGGTTAGGAGACACTAGTAATTGGGTTGGTCCATTTACTTTCACAACTCCTCCATGTATGCCTATTGTTGTAGATTTAGGTGCTGACACCACATTATGTTCAAACCAAAGTATTTTGCTTGATGCAGGTGCAGGTAATTATACTTACATGTGGTCAACTGGTGGTACTGCTCAAACGGAGTTAGTTGATACGAATTTAATGGGAGGTAATGGAACTTACAACATTACTGTAACTATTACGGATAATTTAAGTGGTTGTTTTTATACAGATGACATTAATGTTACCTTCCAATTATGTACTGATATTGATGAGTTAGGAAATGGAAATGCTATTGCAATTTATCCTAATCCAACCAATGGACTACTTAATATAATGATTAATGGAGCTACTATTAATACTATGTTAACCATTGTTGATGTTCAAGGTAAGGTTGTTTATTCTAAAAACAATTTCACCAACTCAGCAAGTTTAGTAGAAACTATTGATTTAAGTGGAAACGATAAAGGCATTTACTTTATAAACTTAACTACAGATAAAGCAACTGTTGTTAAAAAAGTAATCCTTCATTAATATAACTTAATTCAGTTAATCTTAAAAAGCAGCTTTCAAATTATTGGAAGCTGCTTTTTTATAGGCTTAATCTAAACATTTTGTATTGAACAAGATTGGATTCTATTGAAAGGCAAACAGTGTAAACGATAGCATATGAAAAAAGCCAAGTGAAAAACTTTCACTTGGCTTTTTCATTAACTATAATGTATAAGTATTAAATACTTTGTTGTCCTAGCATAATAACCGGATTTTCTATTAAGTGTTTAAAAGTTTGTAAGAAAGCAGCTCCGGTAGCTCCATCAACAACTCTGTGGTCGCAAGAAAGCGTAACTTTCATAATGTTTCCCGGAACAATTTGTCCGTTTTTAACTACTGGCGTTTCTTTAATACCACCAACAGCCATAATACAAGCATCTGGTGGGTTGATAATAGCGGTAAATTCATCTATTCCAAACATTCCTAAATTAGAAATGGTAAAAGTACTTCCTTCCCAATCTTGAGGTTGTAGTTTTTTATCTTTTGCTTTTTGAGCAAACTCTTTTACTTCAGAAGTAATGATGCTCAACGGTTTTCCATCAGCAAAACGAACAACAGGAACCAATAAACCTTCTTCAACAGCTACTGCTACACCAATGTTTACATGTTCATTATATCTTATTTTATCTCCCAACCAAGAAGCATTCACTTTTGGATGCTTTTTCAATGCTAAAGCAGCAGCTTTTATAACAAAATCGTTGAAAGATATCTTTGCCGCAGCAATTTCGTTAATGGATTTTCTGGCATCAATGGCTCTGTCCATATCCATTTCTATGGTTAAATAGAAATGTGGTGCAGAAAATTTGCTTTCACCCAATCTGCGTGCAATGGTTTTACGCATTTGAGAAACCGGTTCTTCAGTATATTTTTCAACTCCAACAAAAGAAGCAGCTGAAGTACCTCCTTGATAATTTTCAACGTCAGATTTTATAATTCTTCCGCCATCTCCACTTCCTTTTAATAAAGACAAGTTGATGTTTCTATCTTGAGCAATTTTTTTAGCTAGGGGAGAAGCAATAATTCTGCTTCCTGTAGCGGTATTGTTTTGTGTTTGAGTAGAAGTAGTGCTGGTTGTTTTTATTTCCTCTTTTAGTTGTGCTTGAGCTTCTTCGGCTTGTTTTGGTTTTTCTTCCGTTTTATTAGCACCTGTTTTTTCTGCTTTTATTAAGGTTTCAAAATCAGCACCTTTCTCTCCAATAATTGCTAAAATAGCATCAACGGGAGCAGAACCACCTTCTTCAATACCAATATGTAATAACACCCCATCTTCAAAAGATTCAAATTCCATGGTGGCTTTATCTGTTTCTATTTCTGCCAATAAATCTCCTGAGGCTACTTTGTCTCCTACTTTTTTATGCCATTTTGCTACCACACCTTCAGTCATGGTATCGCTTAGTTTAGGCATTTTTACCACCGTTGCATTAATTCCTGAAGTATCTATTTTTTCGGTTGCTTCCTCTTTTTTGTTGTCAGCCTTAGCTTCAGTTTTTTCAGTAGCTTGTGGTTTTTCTTCTGTTTTATCTTCATCTTTTAAAAGAGCAGAATAATCCTCTCCTTTTTCTCCAAAAATAGCAAGAATAGTATCTACAGGAGCAGCATCTTTTTCTTTAACACCAATATATAATAACGTACCATCAACAAAAGATTCGAATTCCATGGTAGCTTTATCTGTTTCAATTTCAGCTAATAAGTCACCTTCTTTAACCGTATCACCAACTTTTTTGTGCCATTTTGCAACAACACCTTCTGTCATGGTATCACTTAATTTGGGCATTCTAACTATTTCAGCCATATTCTGTATCGTTTATTGCTCACTAAATAGAGCCTGGTTTTTAATTTTATTTTTAATTAATCTGCAAACTAATCTTTAATAAACGGGTAGTTTGGTTCAGCATAAATTTCTTCATACATATCTTCCGGCTCCGGAAATGGAGACTCTTCTGCAAATTTAATAGCGTCAACAATTTCTTGTTTCACTTTTTCATGTATCGCTTCAATTTGCTTATCGGTAGCGTATTTGTTCTTTTTTATTACTTGCAACACTTTTTCAATAGGGTCGTTGCTAATATATTGTTCTTCTTCTTCTTTGGTTCTATACTTTCTAGGATCGGACATAGAGTGTCCTTTATATCTGTACGTTTCCATTTCTAACAAATAAGGTCCCTTTCCGTCTCTACAATGTTTGGCTGCTTTTTCAATAGCATGATGCACAGCTTCAACATCCATTCCGTCAACAGCCTCACTAGGCATCTCATAACTCAATCCTATTTTATGCAATTCAGTAACGTTAGACGTTCTTTCTACAGAAGTTCCCATCGCATATTTATTGTTTTCAATAATGAAGATAACCGGTAATTTCCAAGTCATCGCCATATTAAACGCTTCGTGTAACGCTCCTTGTCTGATAGCTCCATCTCCCATAGAACACATGGTAATGTTGTCATTTCCTTTGTATTTATCCGCAAAAGCTAAGCCTGCTCCTAAAGGAATTTGACCTCCAACAATTCCGTGTCCGCCAAAAACTTTTCTGCTTACATCAAACATGTGCATAGAACCACCTTTACCTTTAGATAAGCCTGTTTTTTTACCGTAAAGCTCTGCCATTAAATATTTAATTTCAGTTCCTTTACCAATAGGGTGGGCATGACATCTGTATGCAGTTATCATGTTGTCTTCAGGACGAGTTGCAGAAACAGCTCCGGCAACAACCGCTTCCTGTCCTATATATAAATGAAGAAATCCTCCGAATACTCGTTGAATGTACAGTTGACTAAGTTTTTCTTCAAACTTACGCATCAGGTAGATAGACTCATACCACTTAAGGTATTGTTCTTTCGAGAATGTTGATTTTTTTGCCATAGTATTTATTTTAGTGATGCAAATTTATAAATATACCTTTTAAAAAAAGCTTTTTTTAGAGGAATTCCTTTTTTATTCGATTTTATCAAAAAATAATAGTTGCTTTTAATTTTCTAATCCCCTGATTTGTTTACGGATAAACTTATAGTTAAAAAAATAATTGAATTTTTTTGAGATGTAATTAAGATATTAATCGTAATATTGCGATATAATTTTTATTACAACCATGGGAACAACAAAAACCGAAGCTTATACAGCCGCTCAATTAGAAATTGCTCAATTGTTTAAAGCAATAGGTCATCCTGCAAGGATAGCCATTTTAGAATATTTAATACAACGAAAAACGTGTGTTTGTGGTGAAGTAGTAGATGAACTAAATTTATCTCAATCTACCATTTCGCAACACTTAAAAGCATTAAAAGAAGCTCAGATAATTAAAGGTGAAATTGAAGGCGTAAAAACGTGTTATTGTGTAAACGAAGAAAAAATAAAGTTAATTCAAAACATTATTAATCAATATATTATTAATCTATCAGCAACAACATGCTGTTAAAAAAATTATAACGATATGAAAACATCAGAAGACATAAAAAAAATGGTAGCTGACAAGTACAGCGAAATAGCCAATCAATCTCAAATAGAAAATGCTAATTCCTGCTGTGGAGTAGGAGGTTGCGGAACTGTTGATTATGCAGTTTTTGCAGAGGATTATTCTGCTTTAAAAGGGTATCAATCGGATGCTGATTTAGGTTTAGGTTGTGGTTTGCCAACGGCTTTTGCGAAAATAAAAACAGGTGATAAAGTATTAGACTTAGGTTCCGGTGCCGGAAACGATTGTTTTGTTGCCCGAGAAATTGTTGGAGAATCAGGAAAAGTAATAGGAGTTGACATGACAGATGCCATGATAGAAAAAGCTCGTACAAATGCTGATAAATTAGGCTTTAACAATGTGGAGTTTAGAAAAGGGGATATTGAAAACTTACCAATAGGAGGCAACAGTATTGATGTGGTGGTTAGTAATTGTGTATTAAATTTAGTTCCCGATAAAAACAAAGCTTTTCAGGAAACCTTTAGAGTATTAAAACCTGGTGGACATTTTTCTGTTTCGGACGTGGTGCTTAAAGGCAATTTGCCGGAGGACTTAAAAAATGATGCTGAAATGTATGCCGGTTGTGTTTCCGGAGCTATTCAATTGGATGAATATTTAGACATCATTAAAAATGCAGGCTTTAACAACATTACCGTTCAAAAAGAAAAAAGCATTGTGTTGCCTAAAGATATTGTAGCTCAATACTTATCTGAAGAGGCATTAGCGAAGTATTATGATTCTCCGGATTTCGGTATTTACAGTGTAACGGTTTATGCCGAAAAAACCGAAAACTGTTGCGATCCGAATTCAAACTGTTGTTAATTTTCTAAAGCTAATTGAATGGGAACTTTTGAGCGTTATTTAACCCTTTGGGTATTGCTTTGTATTGGAGCAGGAATTTTAATAGGTAACTGGTTCGGAACGCACATAGCCGTATTAAGTAGTTGGAACATTTCAACGGTAAATATTCCTGTAGCCATATTGGTTTGGCTAATGATTTACCCTATGATGGTGCAAATAGATTTTTCATCGTTAAAAAATGTAGCTTCTAACTGGAAAGGATTAGGGCTTACGGTAGTCATCAATTGGTTAATCAAACCATTTACCATGGCTTTTTTTGCGTTTATCTTTTTCTATAAAATTTACGAAGCATACATTAGCCCCGAAGATGCCGAACAATACTTAGCAGGAGCTATTCTGTTAGGAGCAGCACCATGTACAGCCATGGTTTTTGTGTGGTCTTACCTTACCAAAGGAGATGCTAATTATACCTTAGTACAAGTGTCGGTAAACGATATTATTTTGTTATTTGCTTTTGTTCCCATTGTAGGCTTTTTGTTTTACTTTTTCGATATTTCTATATTTGCAAGTAGCTCATCATCAGCGAAAATCATCATTCCATATCAAGCTTTAATTACCTCTGTTGTGGTGTTTGTGGTATTGCCTTTATTTTTCGGATACCTATCTAACAAGTACCTGATAAAAACAAAAGGGGAGACTTGGTTTAAAGAACAATTTTTAGCGAAACTCAAACCTGTTTCTATTGCAGCATTGTTAATTACCTTAATACTGTTATTTGCTTTTCAAGGAGGAAAAATAGTCAACGAACCACAAAATATATTGTTGATAGCCATTCCATTAACCTTACAAACCTATTTCATTTTCTTTTTAAGTTGGTTGTTGGGCAGGTTTTTAAAATTACGACACAACATTTGTGCTCCGGCAGCCATGATAGGCGCCAGCAACTTTTTCGAATTAGCTGTAGCGGTAGCTATTTCATTATTCGGATTAAATTCCGGAGCAGCACTTACAACCGTTGTCGGAGTATTAATAGAAGTTCCCGTAATGCTTTCGTTGGTAGCTATTGCTAATAGGTGGAAGTATTGATGTTTGTTTAAAGATTGGAAGTTTGAGGTTGGGGGTTATTTAACGTCATTGCGAGAGAGGTACGAACGAAGCAATCTGTTTGATAGAAGTTCTGAATATCTGAAATCGTGAATGAGATAAACACTTTTGAAAAATTATAAAAGAAATTATATCTACGGCAGAAAAAATAGTGTATTTTTATCCCACTTATGAGATTTGCTGCTGTAGATATAGGTTCTAATGCTGTCCGATTACTTTTTTGCGAAGTATATCCAACGGAAACATTCCCACAACTTAAAAAAATATCTTTAGTAAGGTTACCCATTAGGTTAGGGGAGGATGTTTTTACTAGCGGAGCCATTTCTCCTATCAATGCTAAAAAATTACTCAAAACCTTAATTGCCTTTAAACACTTAACAGAAGTTTATGGTGTGTTAGATTTTGAGATTTGTGCTACTTCTGCCATGCGAGAAGCTACCAATGGAAAGGAAATTGCCGCTCAAATTAAAAATGAAACCGATTTAGATATCAACATTATTGAGGGGAACATGGAGGCCGATATTATTTTTGAAACGCATGTTGCTGAAAAAATAGATCAGAATGGTACCTATCTTTATATGGATGTTGGTGGAGGAAGTACGGAATTAACTTTATTCAGTAAAGGACAAAAAATTACTTCTCATTCATTTAGAATAGGAACCATCCGACTAAAAAACGATATGGTAAAAAAATCTACCTGGTTGGAAATGAAAAGTTGGGTAGAGGGGTTGAGGGATAATTATACCATAGACATGATAATAGGAACGGGAGGGAATATCAATTCTATTTATACCCTGTGCCGACTGAGCAATTATAAAATTTTGAAATATGCCAAGCTTAAGCAGATGGATGAATTTTTAAACGAGCACACGCTTGAAGAAAGAAAACTGAAGTTAGGATTACGTCCCGATAGGGCCGATGTGATTACACATGCCTCTAAAATATACCTTACGGTAATGAAAAAGGCGGGAGTAAAAGACATGTTTGTGCCGAAAGTAGGGTTAGCCGATGGTATAATTAACCAATTATACATCAAACACCTTGAAAAATTAGGCGGTTAAACCCATTTTAATCTACACTAAATTAGCACGATATAAAACAAAGCGGCATTTGCATTATTTTTTTTATATAATTGTTTCGTAAAGTAAAAAGTAGTGCTATATTTGCACCTCCAAAAAAGAAACGTTTTTTTTTGACACCAAACGGGGTGTAGCGTAGCCCGGTTATCGCGCCTGCTTTGGGAGCAGGAGGTCGCAGGTTCGAATCCTGCCACCCCGACTAAAAAAGGCTTCAGTGCCTTTTTTAATTTATGGAAAGGTCGCGTAGCTCAGCTGGATAGAGCATCTGCCTTCTAAGCAGACGGTCAAAGGTTCGAATCCTTTCGCGATCACAAGCTAATAAAAACCTAATAACTTTCATGTTGTTAGGTTTTTTTGTTTTTAGGAAAAATGATGATTTAGAAATATTTAAAAAACACAACAGCCACTATTATCATTCCTAAGGCTATTAAAATAAGTAACACGTAGGTTCTGCGTTGTTTCCACAATAACTTTTGGTTAAATTTAGTCCATATGTAGCTCCATAATCTCATACGCACTAATTTACGCAAATAAAATGACCTTACAAAAATCTTTTTGTGATTTTCGGGGTGTAAGCTATAAATCTCTTAACATAATAACTAACCGATATAAGTCTAAAGATCTTATAGCTGATATTATGTGTAAATAGCCGCAATACGGCTATTACGAGATTTATTAAAAAAGTCCTATAATGGCTAATTATAAGGACAAAACGATAACCTTATAAAAAACTAAACTTCCTGAGAATTGCGTATTTTTAAATTTACGGAGAATTACCTTGAATACGAGAATTTAAAGAAGCGTTGGCTTGTGTGTTCTATTTACTTTGCTGCCATAAGCAAAGCAAGTGAGGTACGAACTGTCAGTGTTAAGTTAAAATAAGATTTATGGATTAAAATTTCATTTTCATACATTCTAATAAAAACAATCATCTAGGATGTGTTTGGTAGAAAATTCATATTAAGTTAAATATAGAAAAACAAGATAGTTTATAGCCAAAATGGCAAGTAGAAAAAATAATAAAAACAATCTTTAAATATTGATTATGAGGTTTCTATTTGAATAATTACTGAAATAATGGGTTTTTAAAAATCTTTAAAAAACCGAAATTTAACTGAAAAAAAATCTGAAAAATAGAAAGTTAAACCTGAAATTATTTATTATAGAGAAGAATGAATTATTTTAACATTTATAAAAGAAAGAAAGAAAGAAAGAAAGAAAGAAAGAAAGAAAGAAAGAAAGAAAGAAAGAGAGAGAGGAGGGAAGAAGTGCTAAATTTAAAAGTATTCTATATCTATATCATTATAATCAAACTGATCATTCTTGGTGTAGTCTTGCATAATAAATTTAAGTTGTTTTAAATTTATTCTATGTAAAATAGGATGCTTAGTAGGATTGTTTACTTCCACATATGTTACTGGAGTTTTCGAATTCACAGATAAATCTAATAATTTTTTGTTTTTTGAAGAAAGTTCTTCCCAACACCATAATTGACAAGATTTTCGGCTATGAGAATAAGTATTAACTTTATCCCACATTTTTTTTATTAGTTTTTCTACATTATAATTTTGAGGGTTGAGTTTACATTCTATGAGAATTACTTCATTCTCATTTATTATTATTACATCTTTTTCCCCTTCTTTACTATTTTTATCTACACTAAGTTTAATGTTGTAATCATTATAAATAGATGTTTTTGAACAGACATAATAGGTGAAATATTCTAATAATTGGGATCTAGACTTTTGAATAAGATCAGGAATAAGTTTGTTTTCTTCAAGAATACTTAACTCCTTTTCATCCTTTACATATTGATCTGTAAACTCAATGAATTTCTTTAGTGGTATAGTTAGCTCTCTTAATTCTATTTTATCTAGTTTTAAATATTTTAAAATTAATTTTTCACTAGACTTATGCTCGCTTCCAGAAAAACCTGAATAATCTCCACAGGCGTTTTGATAAATCACCCAACCACTAGAGTAATGACCAGCTGCCGAATAAGCATCGACCATAATACCGTAACTATAATCGTTTTTATTCTTATCATTTGAGTATGGATGAGTAAACTTTGAAACTATAACTTTAGATAGTTCACTTGCTTTCGAGTCGTGTAAAGTAACAGTACCTGCGAGCATGGTATTAAAAGAAGGAATGCCTAAATGCATTTGAGATTCTCTAGCATTTACGACTTCAAAAGGATACCAATATAGAGATTTTTTAATTTGATTATCCCAACCTAATTCAGGATGATTTTGTTGAATTTTATTTACATTTAATAAATCCCCAAAGAGCTTCTGTTTATTGTAACCTCTTTGTTTAAATTGAAAATAATCATTTATGACGTGTAATGTAATTCCATGTTTATCGCTTAAGGGATTAATAATCTCATTTTGTATCCAATAAAAATAACTATCAAAAGATGATTGTTCTTCTAACCGGAATTTTCGATTGAAAATGTCCATTAGTGGATTATTAGATTTTTTTACTTTTATGTATTTATAATCCCTCCAAGAATCTGCTAAATGCAGTCTTTTCAGGTGAGTTTTATTGTATTCGTCAAAACCTAAAAGTTGGTGCCATAAAAATTGAATGGCATATTTATATCCTTCAAGATATTTTTCCATTCTTTCTCTTGGTGTCCAAGAAGTATTAAAAGGATGTCTACTATTAGCTGTGGGTCCGTTGTTATTAATCTGAACAAGATAAATATATACGTAATCTATTAACCAAAATTGATTGGCTGTTTTTATATCAAGTTCAATATCTTTTGATAGAACTAAATGATTTTTCTGAATTTCATAAAATCTTGAAGAAATATTTTTTTCAAAATCTTCATATTTTTGTTTTAATCCATTGTAAGTAAGAGTTTTTAAGACCGCTTTTACATGTGGTTTCAAATTTTTCAAAAAAATAGTTTTTTCGCATGTATTTGATATATGGTGAAGAGGAACTAGTTCTGCTAAAGCTCTATCTAAAAGGAAGTCACTTTCTATTCCTAAAATTTGATCTCCACATATTCCATCTACAAAAGAATTAAGACAACATTCCAATGAAAATTTATATCCATCAAATAGTTCTTCTGGGTTTTTATGAGGATGTGTTTTTCTCATCCATAAAAGAAAGGTATCTGTATCTCCAAGAATTTTCATTATTTGAAGGGATGGGATTATATGAGAAGTGAGCCAGTACATTTCTTTTATTTCAATTGATATTTTATGTTTATAAAAAATGCAAGATGGTTGATTATGAATTCAATGTAGTTTTCTTATTCTAAGCTTTTCTTAATGAGACTGAACTCTACGCAATAAATGATACTTGGTTATGGTTTCGCATATCAATCTTTTTCTGTTGTCAAAAAATGCTTGACTAATTTGATTTTTTACTGAGCAATCCAAGAAACATAATAAGACATATTTTTTTATCGTTCTTTAGCATAAATAATGCCAGTATAAAACATTAATTTTCATATATGAAATTTACAGTAATTTATAATAAGTTCATTGATGAATTAGACGCATGTATATTTACTCCTGATAATATAAGAGATGAAATAAAACGAATTTGTGATAAACACTTTGATGCAATTAAAGCTGATTCAGAACTATCCTTAAAGTTCTTTTATCTGGAGCAAGAATTAATTCACATTAATAAGTCAATTTCTGGAGGATTCTCTCCAAGTATGACCGGTACTGGTACAAATGAAGAAGGAGAAGAAGTTGAAGTAATATGGCCTGACTTTCGAAAATATAATGAAGAATCGTTTACATATTTTCAGGAACGATTTGCATCCACAAAAAATCAAATGCTTAAATACCAATATGGGTTAATGTTCTACATCAATGGGAACATGAAACACAATGGTTTAAAACAAGAATTAATCAAATCTTTAATAGATTTTTCCAACCATGTTCTATTAATAAAAAAAGATGCAAAACATAAGTATAAGTACACTCATATTATTATAGAAAATTATCGTAGTGCCTTTGAAATAGCTGCTAAAGCAAATTTCAAAGATCAAGTCAAAAATATATTATTATTCTTGTTTGATAAATATAAACAATTAGATATTAATGAAGAATCCGGATTTAGTTTTTTTTATTTACTGTTCGATCTATTTTCTAGCAATCATAAAGAATTTAAAAGTTATATTTCTATAAATGATTTTTTACAAAAAATATACGGTGACGCTCAACAACAAATTCAAACAAAAGATTTAAGTGATGCAGAAACCTTATTAAAAAAGGCACTAATCATAGCGCAAAAAAGTAATGCCTCAATTAAGATTCAAATACAAAAGGAAATAGGTAACACTCTAGAAGCAATAGGTGATAGAGAAACTGGAAATGGTAATTATTTCGGGTGTCAAATCTATGCTGAGGCTGCTCTGTTTTATAAAGAAGCCGGAGAAAATAAGCTTGAGCAGGATGTTTTAAAGAAATAT